>OBEQ012270268.1_pt1 | contig 10975 bp, 18 predicted proteins | sample 1670901 | NCBI WGS metagenome assembly OBEQ01 (sample SAMEA104232315, study PRJEB22302) | groundwater metagenome | biome: forest; feature: aquifer; material: groundwater | place: USA | collected 2011-08-07 | depth 5.4 m | reverse complement strand
ATTTTTACTCCTGCCATTTCCAGGACTACTTCTAATGTTACTTATAGGGATGTTATACAAGAGCTTTGACTATCTAACTGCACCCCTGTTAGCACTACTTTCAGAGCAGGGCATAAGACGTTCGTCTAATAGAGAATTTAGGGACGATCTAAGAATTGCCTGATTTAACGATCGAGGTGGGGTACCTATCGATAGCGGTATTAACGCGCTTTCAGTTGTAATGTATGTTCTTCCTGTAAAAAGTTCCCACATAGTCAACCTAGGAGTTGCCATAATACCCTCCATATTTAGATGAATAGTCGGGAATGGCATATAAAGGCTTAAATGAGCGTAGTTGGGTACGAAGTAAGTCTGTCCACCCACCCACTACGGACATAGCGAAATCTGTGTCCTTGTTTTGCTTATTATAACGCTCTAAACTGTCATCTTGCTTAGGTTCAACTCTTTGTGTAGCCTATTTCATTGACTCAATTAGGTCTTTTGTAGACTCATAATCTCTCTTCTTTTCTGCAAAGTAGTCTTTTTCTGAAATATTCCGCTCTTTCATTTCTTGTTTCTGCCTTTCTTGCTGTTTTGTCAAATGCCAGTGTTGTTTTTCATGACAACTCCTACATAAATAAACTAAATTCTTAATGGCATTAGTGCCACCTTCACTTAAAGGAGTTATATGATGAGAGTGCCCTAGTAGTTCTTTTGAGGAACACAATGCACAAATATAATTGTAAATCATGGCTATATATTTTCTGCGTTTGAACCAGTCAGGAGGGTAATAATTCAAATCTCTATATTTTGGCTCAATATACTTTTTCCAATAAGAAAAGTCTGGTAATTCTTTATCCTCAGGATGGCTATTTCGCAAAAAAATATCTGCTTCTTTTTTACGATTAGAATGTCTCTAATACGTAGCCTATCAATGGGCCAACATGATAAATTAAGCCAAAACTTATCAAAATAATTAATAACCAATTTTCTTCAAACATATAAAAATATTAGTTTTGGGCATTGTCTTATTCTGGAATTGTTATTATACTAAAATTACAAAAAATCTATGAATAATGATGATCTAATTAAAAAAGCTGATATTAATAAAATAGCAGAAGCAGGAGCGGAAATATACGATACGATAAAATCACAATATGAACCAGCTCAAAATGGTAAGTTTTTAGCTATAGATATTGAGAGTAAAGATATTTTTACTGGCAGTACAAGTAGCGAAGCAGTTGAATTGGCAAGAAATGCTCACCCAAATAAAGTTTTTTTATGTTGTAAAAATTGGTTTTTCAGCGACCGAAACTCTAGCCACCTTATCTTCTAATAGCTTATGATCAAAGGAGCAGTTTATAACAACAGACCTCTTATTTCTTTAGTTGTTGGTTGGAAACTTGGTGTCCAAAATATTGTAGCATTAGTTGATACAGGTTTTACTGGAGAGTTAAAAATATCCCCTGAAAAGGCCTTAGAATTAGGTCTTCAAACCACTCACACTGAGCGTGTCACATTGGCAGATGAAAATGAGGTTTACAGAGCGTAAAATAGGTCCGAACATCGTTCGCTAGGGGACCTCCCAACAAGGATAGCTTCCATTTTTTAATATCACTAAGGAGATTATTGAACCATCATTTATACAAAGTCTCAACCTGTTTAGCGTATTTCCTAATTTTCGAAATAGCACGCCTCTGACCTTTGCTTGCTAAAGGGTAAAGATCTGATAAAAGTCTGTAGTCAAACCTAAAACTTAAACCAATACGCCGCCGCTTGATTTTTTCACCAGATCTTTTTCGGAAGTTTTTATGAACAATCTTAAGAGTATTTACAAAATCATCACCTTCCCATCTTCTGATAATTCCCTTAATACTAATGAAGATCAAATCAATCAGCAGGTTAATATCCCCCCTTAATGTATGCGTGTCACGAATATTTATATTTACTACTTTGTTTAATCTCCATTCGCCTCTTTTTATAGAGTTATCTCCATATAAAATTAAGGCATCTTCTTTAATAACTGTATCTGAAAGTTTTGAAATGTAATAATCAACAATAAATAAACCAAATTCAGTTTCATGAATTATTGAATTAGCACTACCTCCGGGAGGACTCCAAGATTTTGAGTGATGTCTTACCAAGATTGGAGCAATACTTTTAAATATGTTATTTAGTTTGCTAAGTATATCTTCAATCGCACTATCTTTAAAGGTAATCCAAATATCTATATCACTAAACTCATCCCTAAATCCAGTTGAGCCAGATCCAAATAGATGTATAGCCACAGGATCCAAAAATTTAAAAGTATCAATGATTTTTTCTAATAATTGCTGCCTACCTTCAATATTATTTAGCCTGAATTCTTCCTTATCCATCACCAAAAGTATATCAGAAGAAGTTAGGAATAATAACCAGGCTTAAATTCTTTCAATTTGGTATAAACTAAGTCTGCCCTACCCACCTCAAAGAATGCGCTTTTTTATTTAGATCTCAACTACTGGAAATTTTTTAGCTTCATCATCCCGCCATTTGGCATTAATAACCCGCTCTCCTACCACAATATCCTGCTTAGTCTGGGTGGTAAATGGCAGCTTGGAGATTTCACTAAAAGTAAACCAGGAATAATTACCCTTTTTAAATTTATCAAATTTTTTGGAATTCCTTATTTCAGCATAAAACACATAATTTAATTTATTTCTGGTGTTGTGAAAATAGTCATAGATAGGATAAATATCCTTTGCCTTGAGCTCAATTTTTAAAAGTTTATTGATAATTCTTTGAAAGGTAACCTCAGCCCCTTCTTCACCCACTCCATCTCCTCCTATGGTAGACCATATAGAATTCACATCTTTTTTCTGTTTGGAATCAAGTAATAAAATTTGGTGAGTTTTCAAATTGTAGAGGAATCCGCTGGCATAGAATGAGGTTTGCACTAAACACAGCATAGCAGGTATTAACTGACAAATGTGAACTAAAAGCCTTTTGTGTTAAATTAATCATTATGTTTTTATTAAAAGATGACTATTGGCAAATAAAAAAAACAAAAGAAAAAGGATATGGCATTTTTGCCAAAAAGAAGATAAATACAGGCACCATAATCGGTGACTACCTTGGAAAAGTAATAAAAATCGCTGACTACGATCTGGACAACGATAACAAAGGACTTTTCTTAATGTACTTTACAGATCAAGCTGCTATTTATCCAGATTTAAAAAAAAATGGAATTCACCTTCTAAATCACTCTTGTGTGCCAAACTGCTGGATTTATACATACCATGGTCACACTTTGTTTTTTGCGTTAAGAAAAATTGAACAAGGAGAAGAACTCACAATTTCCTACTTACTTAGCCCAAAAAGCAAAAATTGTAAACCCTGCACACATACCTGCAAGTGTAGTAGCAAGTTTTGCACAGGCACTATGCATCTATCAGAAGAAAAATATGAAAAATGGCAAAAATTTCAAAATGAAGAGGAAAAGAAAACTAAAACAACAGAATTTATCTTTGGTAAAAATCTGCCAAAACTCAACTCTTATCCAAAAATTATCCCCAACAACCCAATCTATGCAATAATTTCCTCTTCAGATTAATCATCATGGATAAAAATACCTTTCTCATTTCTTTATTAATGTAAACCTTCTATATGTTGGAACAATTGTACTGGATGAAACATACTTAAATCCTATTTCACGGAAGATTTTATCAAGATCCTTGAGTGTATATTTATAGATTGTAATTCCCAGCCACCATTTTGCCATCTTTATTCTCAAACTATCCGTCAATGAACCTAAAAAACTATCACTTGCTGGTTCACGGATAGTAACAAAACCTTCAAGCCTTAAAAGTGTATGCCAAATGTTAAGTAACATCATAAGATCCTTTCGAGAGAAAAATTCTAAAAATCCATCAGTCTCTATCCAGTCAACAGATGACTTTTTAAGCATAGAGAGTAGATCAAGTGCATTTGTTTGACGGATAGTAATATCATATTTTGCAAAATACCTGGAAACAAGACTTTTTACAGCTTTAATTTGTTCTGTACCAAGATCAATAATATATATTTTACTTTTGGGATTCCGGTTAATAACAAATTGGATAAACGAACGAGCAGTTTCCTCATTACCTACACCACACAAAAGACAAATAAAATCAGGCTTTAAAAATGAAGCTTTAGGGTTAAGAGTTTTAAGATCAGAAACTCCCTGTGCATATGCTGTCTGCAAAAATCTTTGAAAGTAAGATGTTCCTATCACCAATCTCCAACGGGTGTAATAACTCATACTTAAATTATAAATCTAGACTATTTTCTTTTCTAAATCATCTAACCTTTTATAGCAGGAATCAAATTTTCTCTGATTAAATCCAATTAGACAGATAGCTTTCATATGTCCATCTTCCTGCTCGGTATTTAGAACAGAGAGAATATCAAAAACACATGAAGGAAAATCTTTCTTATTTCCAGTAATTAGAATTGATTTATCTGTTAAATACATCAATATTGAGGCTAGAAGAAGGTCTACAAAACTGCTAGCATTTTTCCTATTATTCCCACCCTGGTGGGCATAAATTTTTGATAGGAGGAGTGAATTTTTTAAAAACTTTGGGAGAAACTTCATATGGTAATCTTCCTTAATATGTCCAAATAAAGACTGTGCAATGAATTTCTCTTTTAAAACTCTCTGTTGTGGTGCAAAAACGTCTCTCAAAAATTCAAACTCAGTAAATGGATAAAGGTAGACTTGTTTTCCTGCCAGTAAAGCAACCGTTTCCTTTAATAAATCTGCGTCATGATAAATAAGACTAAGAAAGTCATTATCTATAAACACTATTCTTTTATCTTTAATAATGGCTGATGCTTTACCGTCTGAAAGAAGTTTCATGACTGCTCATTTTTGTTTTTAGCTTCAAGTTTATTATTTTCCTTAATTATGTTGAGTAGTTTAGATATATATTCACTTTCATTAACCTTTGCAGACTTTTCTATTATTGTATCCTCATTTTTACCTTCATACTGAGGCTTAGGATTCTGTGGTAAATTCGACATAGTAATTCCCCAATCTAAGAAAAGTATAACACATTTTGCTCAGACCCCATCTTCATTTTAATTGACTGATTGCCAAACCTGTGCTTCAGTTGAAAAACGATAGGATCTAGTGAAATGATCCAATCCAGGTAGACAAAAATATAATATTCTTTTAGCCTTAACCAGGGGGTTATTCCTATTCTCAAGATACCATTTAACTCTACTTACGTGTGCATGGGGTGCAATATATAAAATATTAGATTCCTCCTTTGTTTTAATTGCCTCTTCCTCAATTCCTCTAGCAGTTTCAACTCTTCTGGCATCTGTAATGTCTAAGATAAACTTCTCATAGCCCCCCATTTGTAAAGATGCTATTCCCAGCTCAGCTAATTTAAGGCCACCGAGCCAAACATGAGTAACAAAAAAAGCAATGCCTAGCGTTGCTACTCCAGATCCTAAAATACCTGTGTCTAAGGAAGCATAAACAGATCCAGCAGCAAATACTGTCAAGCCAGTAACCAATCTAATAGGCCCATCATAAATTGAAAAAGCAAGTTTATTAGCTATATCAGCAACAGCTATTTCTTTGCTATGCTGAGCAGTCAATAATGAAGCTCTTTCAAAGAAGGGTGCTATCCCTGAACTCACTGATAATTCTTTAGCCTCTTTTCCCACAAATCTATTGTTAAAAACTGTACTTTTAAGTTCATGCGGAAAATATTCTAAAAAAACTACTGAACTCTGCCGTATATTTTCATCAATTACACTCCAGGGATCCTCGTTAGGCATCCTATAGGGTCTATGATCACAAGATAAAAGCCTGACATTAACACGATTGACCCTAACAACGTCTACAGATAAAGCTCTCGGATTATCCATTATATCGGGATGTGACATCAGGAGATTATAGTCATTTTAGGTTGATGATTCAAACCACACTAGTACAAACCTTTATTTAATCGGGGCAGATAAATCTACAGACTCATGTAACAAAGCATACAATCTTTACAATATTCATCCTGTTTTCTAATGCAAACATCACAACTGACAAAATGTCTTTTGCCCTCACAGTGAGTATTTTTACAATCATAGTAGGTATCAGCTGGATTTTTGCAGGATGTACATTTTCCCACTATTTTATGATCTTTTGAAGAAGTATTAAATCCAACAGTAACCCTGGAGTCAAAAACATATAATTTTCCCAGGAAATCCTCATTTGGGTATTTTTCCATATAACTGACAATTCCCCCATATAATTGATACACATCAGAAAAACCATTTTTAAGTAAAAAGCCAGATGCTTTCTCACATCTGACCCCACCAGTACAAACAGTCACTACAGTTTTATCTTTCAAATTCAAAAGTTGTGGTATTATTTTTGGCAAATCTCTAAAGTTTGTTAAAGAAGATAAGATTGAATTCTTAAAAAACCCTACTGCCTGTTCATAATCATTTCTCATATCAACAATGTAGAACTCTTTGTCTGAATGAATCCAGTCGTGTAGCTCATCAGGAGAAAGATACTTTCCTGTAATTTGATTTGGATTCACATCTAAATCCTTTAAATGCCCACTCACTATTTCTTCTCTAATCTTAATAGATAATTTAGGGAAAGCATGACCTGTGCCTGCTGATTTTTTAAAATCAACATTCGCAAAGCGGGGATCTGCTATCATTTCTCTAATATATTTTTCAGTATCTATCTTTAATCCTTCTAAAGTTGCATTAATCCCCTCTTTAGCAAAAATAATTCTCCCTTTGAGGTTTAACTTGTTACATAGGTCTTTTTGAGCATTTGCCAAGCTCTCTGGATTATCAATATAAGTATATTTATAGAACAAGAGTATTTGATATTTAATCTTCATATTGCAAAGTATACCAAAGAGTTCAAATTTGTTATTGTAGATGGTAATGCTCAAAAGAAAAGTTTTTGTTTTACTTATACTTTCTATCCTGGCATTATCTTTCTATTTCTTAAATATTCATCACAAAAGTATTCTAGGAGTATCTAAATCTCAAAAATCTAACTTAACTTTTGTTTTTGTAGGGGATTCAATGACAAAATATTTAGGGAATTTTGATGAACTAAGAGGGTATTTAAAAAAATATTATCCAAGCAATACCTTCCTTTTACTAAATTATGGATTTGGCTCCACAAATATCTTATCTGTTCAAGATAGATTAGAAAAAGAAAGCTCTCATTCAGGTAGAGCATTTCAGGCAATTAATGATATTCCTTTTGATTTAATTCTTATTGAATCTTTTGGCCACAATCCTTTATCAGAACACCCTTTAAAAGAAGGGTTAGAGCTACAAACCCAAACTCTGGATAATATTGTTAAAATCATTATTCAAAAACACCCTAAAACAAGCATAGTATTTATAGCCACCATTGCTCCTCATAAAGAAAGATACGGGGAAGGAGTAGTTAATTTAACAACAGATAAAAGAAAAGAATGGGCGCAGGAAAGGATTGCTTATATAAAAAATCACATCAAATATGCCAAATCTCACAATATCCCTTTAATAAATATCTATGAAAAATCATTAGATAAAGATGGATCTGGAAATATAGATTATGTAAATACCAATGACTTTATTCACCCCTCCCCTACAGGAATTTATTTTATAAGTGAACAAATTGCCAACTTTTTAAATGAGAATAATTTACAAGGAGTATACTAGGGCTTAAATTGGGATTTTTTAACAAGTTTGGCGGTATAAACAATTTCTCTTACCTGTCCATCCTCACCTTCTATTTCATTTGAACCAGATAATCTTTGATATTCTCTTAAGTAATCTGACAAACCTTCTTTCAATTCTGATTGTTCGGATTTTAATTCCTTTAATTTAGCTGATAAATCAGCAACATCAGGCCTTTTCATTATTTGTTGCTTAGTACCAGACCTTACCTTTGCAGCTTCTCTGGCTATTTTGTCATGTTCTTGAAAAGTCTCATCATTTCCAAATATATCATCAACCATTTCTTTATGTTTGGAAGCCTGTTCCTGAAGTTGATCAATCTGAGTAATATGAGTTTTAATCATTTCCTCAATTCTTATAAGCAATACTGCATCGTTTCCAGATTCGGAACTATCTTTGGGGGATTGTATATCTTGATCAGCCATTTTTTAACTTACCTCAGCGAGTATATATTCTGGAGGAGGGAGAATGTCAGCATTGGCTTCAAGAGTCTCCACCCTTTTTTCTAACTTTTTAGCATTGGCATTATTAATCTGATAGGAATCCTTATAAGCCTTTATATTAGTTTCAATGTATGTTACAGGAGGTAATACTCTTTTCTCTAATATTTCTGTGTGCTGTTTCTGAGTATCCTTAACTTCCTTTAGGTCTTTTCTTACTTCATCAAGACCACTTCTTACTCCATCCAATTTTGCATTCATAACAGATTGCTGATCTTTCATTAAATGAAGAGAGGCTGATTGGCCTGTCCTGCTAACCTCCATCATATCCACTTTGTGAGCTACTATTTCTAGAAGTTCCTTAATTTTCTTTAAATCTTCATCTTTTTTCATAAACCTATGATAGCTTTTGGGAAATTAATAAACAAGATATATTTTCTATATCAAAATTCTTAAACTGATTTTATTGGATTCAAAAACAATTATAGTCTGGGCCAATAGCAGGTGGTATTTTTTTATTCTTTTGTAGATATTCTATAAATGAACGATCATTAAGCGCTCCCCTTAGAAAAATCATTGTTTTATCCTCAAGCATAATATAAGGGATAATTACGCAACTAGGTCTTCGATTTATTTGTATTTGAAAAGGCTGGAAGGATTGTCCGACTCCAAAAATTTCATTATAATTAAGCCTTATAGGTGTAAAATCGAAATGTAATGGGTCAGAAAATTCCAAATATTCTTTTGTAGTTTTAGTATACACTAAAAAACCAATCCCTATACCAATAAAAGCAACAATCAAAAGAATAATTACAATTAACATATTTAATCTTAGCCTCTTTTTGTTTTTATAAAGAATTAAGTCAATATGCTTATTTATTAAATACCAGAGCAATGGGCCTCCAGTAATAATAAAAAGAAAGGAAAAAAGAAAATTACTTCCCCAGACTTTACATTCTGGCAATCCACTACATAGAATCAGTTCCTTTAAAGAATTTATTGCAAGAGCATATGGAATAAGTAAAGGAAGGGCTATTATTAAAATAATAGTGTTATGAATATAGATAGAATTCCACAACACTTTCCAGGTTCTTCTATCCCTATTCCAGAACCATATTGGCATATAATTTTATATTAACATACAATATTCCATCAGATGAATTTTTGGAAAAAGTTACAAAAACCTATTTTTATTTTAGCTCCAATGGATGGGGTGACTGATACTGTTTTTAGGCAGGTTGTTATATCTGTGGGCCCACCCGATGTGCTTTTTACAGAGTTTGTACCTGTTGATGCAATTTTATCTAATGCTCAAGAAAAAGTGATTGAAAAATCCTTAAAGTACTCAGAGGTTGAAAGGCCAATTGTGGCCCAAATTTGGGGAACAGATCCTGATAAATTTTACCAAACTGCTCAAATCCTTTCCAAACTAAAATTTGATGGGATTGATATTAACATGGGTTGTCCTGTCAAAGACACTATTAAAAATGGGGCTTGTTCAGCTTTGATTAAAAATCCTAAATTAGCTCAGGAAATAATTTATGCAACTATAAAAGGAGCAAACAGGATGCCTGTTAGTGTTAAAACCAGGATTGGATTTTCAAATATTGAAACAGAAAAATGGGTTGAGTGTTTACTTAAAACCCCTATTTCCGCTTTAACTCTACACTTAAGAACAGCATCTGAGATGTCCAAAGTCCCTGCTCATTGGGAGGAAATAGAAAAAGTTGTCAAGGTAAGAGACAAACTTAAATCTAAAGCTTTAATAATAGGCAACGGGGATGTGAAATCTTTAAAAGATGCCAGAGAAAAGTGTGAGAAATATCAGATTGATGGAGTAATGATTGGGAGGGGAATTTTTGAGAATGTTTATCTGTTTAATGAAGAAGTGGATCCAAGTAAAGTTACTCCAAAACAAAAAATAGATTTACTTTTAAAACATTTAAAGTTATTTAATAAAACCTTTGGAGATAAAAGGCATTTTGCCTTAATGAAAAAGTTTGTTAAATGCTATGTAAATAACTTTCAAGGAGCAACTGAAAAAAGAGATATATTAATGAAAACCAAAACTCTATCAGAGCTTATTAGTTCTGTTGCTAAAATTCAAAGACAATTTAATTAGGTAATATACTAGAAACAAAACTTCTTAAGGATTATTTCTTTTTTTCAAGTAATTTTTTGGGTTCTTCTTTTGTTTTAGAGATAGCTTTTTCACCCATGTCTTTTAATTCCATTGCTTTTCTGGTGATTTCTTTTAATACCTTATCACCATGTTTTTGCAGGTCCTTTAGAACACTCTCTGCTTTCTTTCTATTTTTTTCATCAGAAAGAACCATTGCTGCAGCGGCTGCAGCAGCCCCAATCACAGCTCCGGCAATACCAGAAGTCAACGGATTAACACCTTTTTTGTTATCTGCCATTTAAAAATCACCCCCTTTTTTTTATAAATCTACCAATAAGTGATACCAAAATAGCAGGAAGAGCTGCTAAAGCCTTCATCTGCACTTTTTCTTTGATGCCTTGAGCAGTTTCTTCCAGATTATCTGATAAACGGATAATAGCTTTTAAAACCTGGACTAAGAAAATGGTAATAATAACAACACAAGAAGTTATAATAAAAATTCCTAAAGTTAAAGTGAAATTTAAAATATCCTGAGTATTCACGGGCAGATTATAACTCAAAGTAAGATAAGAAGCTATGACCTGTGTGGGCTGACCACATAGGTAACACATTACTAAAGAAGTGTTTCTGAGCATACTCCAGTGGAGTATCATAATCAAGAGCTTCATGGGGTCTGTAGGAATTGTATTTAACAAGCCAGGTAGTT
>OBEQ011058654.1_pt1 | contig 10975 bp, 10 predicted proteins | sample 1670901 | NCBI WGS metagenome assembly OBEQ01 (sample SAMEA104232315, study PRJEB22302) | groundwater metagenome | biome: forest; feature: aquifer; material: groundwater | place: USA | collected 2011-08-07 | depth 5.4 m | reverse complement strand
TTAAATCCCTAATTTGTCCATCAATTCTAACTTTGGAAAACCCTTTTTTAAGAAGCATAGCAAACAAACTTGAGTATTCTCCTTTTCTATCCTGAACAATCGGAGAAAGAATCATAATCCTTCTCGTAGACCCTGAGCGAGCGTAGCGAGTCGAAGGGTTCCCTACTACCTGCTCCAAAATTTGATCCACACTCATCTGAGAGATTTCTCTTCCACAAATCGGACAATGAGGATGGCCAATTCGTGCAAAAAGTAGCCTTAAATAATCATAAACTTCGGTGGTTGTTCCAACAGTAGACCTTGGATTGTGTGAAGCCGACTTTTGATCTATAGAAATAGCCGGAGAAAGACCTTCAATATTATCTACATCAGGTTTGTCCATAACTCCTAAAAACTGCCTGGCATATGCTGATAAAGACTCAACATAGCGGCGCTGACCCTCGGCATAAAGGGTATCAAAAGCCAAAGAGGATTTACCTGAACCGGAGATACCCGTAAAAACCACCAGCTTGTTCTTGGGAATTTCCAAATCAATATTTTTTAAATTGTGCTCCCTTGCGCCGCGAATTATAATTTTATCAGTGGACATAAACGCCATATTATATCCAATTTTGCAAACTTTGGGAAGCCCTAAAGTTTAAGCTACTTGTTTCATTAATACCTGTTATAATTAAAACTAATGAATCTTGATACTGACAACATCGTTTCTTCTCTTAAAAAAACCAATCCTCAAAGAATAGTTCTTTTTGGTTCCTATGCGTATGGTAATCCTTCTCGAGAAAGCGACATAGATTTACTGGTAGTTGTTGACACCAATAAAGGCTTCCATGAAAGAATTCAGGAGTTACGCCCTCTTTTACCAAAAGATAGGGCAATAGACCTGATAGTCTTAACTCCCCAAGAATATCAAAAAGCTCAAGGGGTCAATCCTCTTGTGACCGAGATAGATTCCAAGGGTAGAATACTTTATGGATAAAACAAAAGGCTGGCTTGCTCTTGCCGAAGAAGATTTACTTTGGGCTAAGGCAAGTTTCGAAGATAAAATTTTTCGTGGCGCATGTTTTGCTTCACAGCAAGCAGCTGCAAAAGCCTTGAAATCGTACCTTGTGTCAAAAGGCATAAGCTCTCCAAAGATCCACGATCTTGTTGCTCTTAATCAGCTTTGCCTAAAACAAGATGAGGAATTTAAAAACTTAGAAGAAGCTTGTAATATGATTTCCCCGTATTATCTTTCAACAAGATACCCGGATGTTGCTCAGTTTGAAGAATTCTCAGAAGATCAAACAAAGGATCTGATAAATCAGGCAGGAAAAATTGTTAATTTTGTAAAAGGAAAAGTAAGCTAAAGCAAGTTTTTGGATAACAAATTGACTTTCAGATTAAACTATGCGATGATTACAAAGTTATGGAGTCAAAAGCTGAAAGAATGATTGAAGTACCACAGGAAGCCTTAGAAGAGCTGATGTCAGGAATGTGGGATGGTCTTGAGCAAGAAGAGTAAATGAACTTATATGAAAGTCTGAGTATTGAGGCAAGAACAGTACTCAGGAACGTATTGCCCTACGAGCAGGAAAGGGTCCGAGAAAGAATAAATAGCAGGCAAAGAAGTGAACGTCTCGGCCCCTTATACTCACCATATATTAAATACTTAATTCCTTAATTTGATCCCTTAGTCTGGCTGCAGTTTCAAAATCCAGAAGCTGTGCTGCTTGTTTCATTTGGAATTCCAGATTTTTAACCAGTCTTTTTCTCTCAGAAACTGGAATGTCATCAATAGTCAAAACTTTTTCTCCGGTTTCTTCTTCTACTTTTTCAATTAACCTTGCCCTTAAAGCTTTTTCAATACTTCTTGGGGTAATGTTATTCTTCTTATTATATTGCGCCTGATGTTCTCTCCTTCTGTCCACCTCATCAATGGCTGCCTGCATTGATTTGGTAACATTATCTGCATACATAATCACTCGCCCATTTACATGCCTTGCAGCCCGTCCCATGACCTGGATTAAGGAAGTTCTGGACCTTAAAAAGCCTTCTTTATCAGCATCCAAAATAGCGACTAATGAGACTTCTGGCAAATCCAAGCCTTCCCTGAGCAAATTAATGCCCACTATCACATCATATTCACCTAACCTGAGGGACTGAAGAATATCTGATCGCTCCAAAGTGACTATATCTGAGTGCAAATAATTGACTTTAATGCCTTTTTCCTTTAAGTAGTCAGCTAGATCTTCTGCCATACGCTTTGTAAGTGTGGTAACCAACACTCTTTCTCGACTCTTGACTCTAGACTCTATCTCACTAACCAAATCTTCAATTTGACCTTGGGTTTTTCTAACCGAAATTTGAGGATCCAAAAGCCCGGTTGGCCTAATCAGCTGCTCTACAATCCCCCCGGGACCTGCTAACGATAGTTCATATTCATCCGGGGTAGCAGAAGTATAAATTGCCTGATGAACTCTTCTTTGAAATTCATCAAACTTGAGTGGTCTATTATCCAAAGCAGAGGGTAACCGAAATCCAAAATCAATTAATGTTTCTTTTCTTGATCTGTCACCATTATACATACCTCTTATTTGTGGCAAAGTAATGTGGCTTTCATCAATAATGACTAAATAATCTTTAGGAAAGAAGTTTAGCAGAGTATAAGGTGGTTCACCTGGATTTCTGCCGTCAAAATATCTGGAATAATTTTCAATTCCGTTACAATACCCATATTGTTTGACCATCTCCAAATCATAATGAGTTTTTTGTTCCAACCTTTGCGCTTCCACCAACTTATTCTGCTCTCTTAGCTCCTTTAGTCTAACTTCTAGATCCGTTTCGATCTGTTTCATCCCCGGGATTAATCTTTGTTCAGGAGTAATATAGTGTTTGGCTGGGTAAATCACTTTGGGTTCCTCAACCTCCACGGTATTTCCTGTCACCACATCCAAACTTGAAACTTTTTCCACCCTGTCCACTGTAAACTGTAACCTGTAACCTGTGTCTAAATATGAAGGAAAAATATCAATACTTTCTCCTCGAACCCTGTAAGTTCCTCTCTTAAAATCAATATCATTCCTGTCGTAATACATTTTCTGCAAAATCTTTAAAACTTGCTCAAAAGTAGCTTTCATTCCCTTGCCTATTGCCAAAATGGCCTGGCCATATTCAACAGGAGATCCAAGGTTATAAATACAGGATACTGAGGCGACTACTATTACATCCCTGCGGGTTAACAAAGAAGTAGTGGCTGAAAGCCTTAGTTTTTCTATTTCTTCATTAATAGAAGCATCTTTTTCTATATAAGTATCAGATTGGGGCAAATAGGCTTCCGGCTGGTAATAATCGTAATAAGAAACAAAATATTCAACCGCATTTTCAGGAAAAAGGACTTTAAATTCTTGAGCCAGTTGGGCTGCTAAAGTTTTATTGTGAGAAATAACCAGAGTTGGCCTTTGAACAGCTTGGATCACATTAGCCATGGTAAAAGTCTTGCCAGAGCCAGTTACACCAAGTAAAACTTGGTGCTCCAAACCTTTATCCAAGCCTTTAACTAATCTTTCAATAGCCTGTGGCTGATCCCCGGTTGGTTTAAAATCAGAGGTAATTTGAAATTTTGCCATCTCCTCATTCTACCACGAAAAATACCCGAAGGAAATATTATTACTTACGCCAAATCCATTCTGAAGCTGCCGGGAGTACTTGAGGTAATCCAATATAACCTACAGCTCCTTCTCGCACACACTTATCAACCACATAACCTCGCAGTGCTTCTCCCGATTGCCGTCCAAGGCTTGATAAATAAGTATAATGATGTAAAAACAAATCTGAAACCGGCGAAAGAGTTAGACTGTAAACTACCAAATATGGATTGGCAAGTACTTCGGGTAGGGGCGCGGTACCATTGATCCTCCTAATAGCTGGATCTACTCCTTCCTCGGAAATTCTCAAACCATAAGCAAAATGTGTAAGCATGCCAGTTTGTTCATCAAGAGACAATCCAATGGATAGCGTATGCAGTCTGGATAAATCTTTTTCTAATTTCCAAAAAGGAGTAACCGGTTCCGAGCGCGATTTAGGATCATAATCCCATTGAAATACCCTGCCGCCTAAAACCTCCCATTCGCCGCTCAATCTATCTAAAAACTGTGTATGTTTATCCCTCTTTGCCCTTTCTATTGATTGCCCAACTTCCCTGGCTCCTTCAGACTGGGGATTTCTTTTTGCGAAGTCCCTAAATGCTTGCTCCATGAGCCAATTATACCACCAACAAGACCCGAAGGAAATATTTTGGGGTATTATTTTATTTAATGGAATAGTACTTTTTGATGGTTTCAACAGCCTTCTTAGCCACGCCATCTCCATTCCAGAGTTGGGTAGATCCTCCAACCGACACCCAATAGTTTACTCCTATAAGTTCCGGTGTTTGTTGAAATTTCTCAAAGGCATCTTTTAACCATTTGCTTTGCTCATCCTCGCTCATATTGCCGTGAATATCGGGAATAGGCACTCCGAACTCCCCTAAAACCACTTTGCCTCCTGTATTTTGGGCATATTCTCGGATATCTTTTATCAAGGTATCCACATCTTTTACATAATGATCCACCACAACTATTCCACCCAAAGCCGTGGTGGTGTCTTTATCCATAACAAGACTGGCAACATCACCATTCATAGAAAAGTAACCTGCTAAAACCTTTTTGTTGTTCTTTGAGAAAGCATCTTTGGCAACTGTGTACTCATCAATTAGAAATTTCCTAAAGCCTGCAACATCTCCGATACGTCTTGGGTCGCCGCCGCCGCCGTTTTCACACTCCGGACACGGTGTAAAAATATCACTATCCTCAAAAAGATCTGCGTTGTTTAAGATGAATTCTCCGGTTAATCTGGTATGGGTTTCCCTATTGATTTTGGGATATCCAAACCAGCCTTCCCATCCGGAAAAGTTGCCTCTAAACCAAATTTTAAGATTATTTTTTCTTGCCTCTTTCACCCAACGCCTTAAAAAGGGGATAAATTCGGCGTCATAAGGAGTACCTATGGCAATATGAGTAGCTCCTGTGGCGGCAATATCCACAACCTGCCGTGTAATTACTGCATCAAAGCTTTGATCCTCCTCCTTTTCCCTGGCAATATCCCTTGAGTATTTAACAGTATCAATTGAGCGGATCTGAAGATGGTACTGCGGTTTCTTTGGGACTTCAAATATAAAAGTTGAACTGGTCCTTAAATAAGCTATTGTCAAATTTAAAGTAATAAGTGCCAAAAGGACAAACAAGCCTAAAGCTATATTCCGAAGCTGGAAAATCTTTTGTAATATCATTTTTGTCTTCCTAAAATTGGTTTTGTATTCAATCCGGGCAAGTATTCATCCTTAAGCTGATAAATATCTGCAAACGGATATTTATCAACCAAATCATAGCGGGCAAAATCAGGGGTTCTGGAGACCGATTTATAGGTTGTATCTTTATCATCATAAGTCCTCATCACAATCCATCTTGCCCAATGTTCAGGATTGGTGGTGGCGGATTCCCAGTATTTTCCGGTTCTTTCATGGATGAATCTGGACATAGACAATCCCGAAGAAAAGATTATAGCATCATGGGAGGCTGCCGAGATAAGTATGAAGCCCTCCTTATCTTTGGTATTCCTATTTAACCAGGCTGCTACTTCCGTAACGTTTTTCTGGGATGACCCTACCCTTGCATCATCAATAGTTACGGCATCAAGGCTGGTAAAGGAAAAAAAAGTCACAAAAAGTAAAAGCCCTGCTAAGGTAAGCCTTAAATCTTTAAGTCTGTGGACTAAAAAGCCTACAAAAATGGCAACCGCGGGGATAAGGTTTATCCCGTAGCGGACGTTAAACCAGGTTTCGCCGTTTATCCCCTGGATAAAAAGAACGGAATGTCCAAAATACAAAGCCAGAACATTAAAAAATAAGGGAGCCAATAAAGTAGTAGATGCAACCTTGACTTTTGCTATGATATTTTTATCTATCCAAAACAGTAAATATCCCAGGATGGAAAGAAGCACCGTAAAGGTACCCACATTATAAAACAGGGAATATGCAAAGGCCTGAAAAGAGGCGATCCAATTTGATTTGGTAATAAGGTTTCCCGCAACTTCAAGTTGCTGTTGCTGTACCCTTGCAGAGTAAGGACCGAATGCAAAGTAGAGCCAGTCTTTAAAAATTAACTGATTCCAAAAAAACCATAAGGCTATACCAAACCCGCCAAGGGTGCAAAACAGGATAATCATACCCTCCATCCTCTGCCAGTTGGACTTAAAGTTCCAACCTGTTGTTGCCGCGCTCATTAAAAATAAAAACCATCCGTCATACCTGGTCAGACTTGAGAGCATTACCCAAAAAGCCCCTTTTATAATATCTATAATTTTCCCGGCTCTTGCCCAAAGCATTAGATAATACGAAGCGGCAGTCATAGTGGCAATTAAAAGAAGCTCTGTCATGGCAGTTGACTGCAAGTACAGAATATTTAAATTCAGGGCAAAAACGGAAAGTCCGATAATCCTTCCAAAAAGGCCTACCCCCAAGTTTAGAAGATAAAGATAAATTAAAATACCTGTAGCAACATAAGAGATCATTGAAACAATTGCTCCGGATAAGCCTGAATGCCAGAAAAAGTCATTCCAGACCGTTGGTATCATTAAGATATGTGGCAGAGGCAGCCAGACAGAGCCAAGCTGGGCAAGGCCCGGTTTTAAGCCCTCTACCACCCTTCTGCCTATATCCAAGTGCGACCTGGCATCATTGTATGCAAGCCCAAGACCGTTAAAGTAAAAGGCAGTAAAGGTATTAATTGAGATAACCGTGAGAATCACCACCAATACATGCAGGGCGTATTTTTCAAAAAAATTAGTTTTTAAAGGAAAACTTAAGGATAGCTCGCCTTTTTTAAACTTAAGCATTGCTGTTTCCTTTTTTTTCTGATGATTTAATATAGAAAATTAAAGTTGTTGCAATAAAGGCACAAATTGAGATAGTAAGAATCATATAAAATTGAAATGTGGAAAGATAATCTTTCAAAAATGTCTGATAAACAAAGGATTTTGAGTGTCCTGCCAGGAGAAAATCCCAATTCCTTTCATAAGTATATTTTTGGACCAGTCCTGACAGCTTCTCAAGTTCTAAAACTTCAACCTGCGGAGGCAGGGCGCTGGTGGTAATTGCCCCCAATGTATTGACCGCCACAGAGTAAAAGGCTGCAAAGGCAAAGACCGGCATTAAGAAATATTTATTGCTCCAAAAGGTTAAAAACAGGGCAATAAAGATAGATAAAATTGCATAGGTCGGTATCAGATATCTTGACCCAAAAGCCCAGCCTCCCCAGGGATCTGCCCACAAAGAATAAAGAAGAATGTTTGCACCAATTATTGCTACCATAAGCACGCTCATGCGAGCTTTCTTTTTGATCGCTAAAATAATTCCAATTATCCCAAAAAGCATAACAGGAGTATAAAAAATCATTCCCCTATCAGGACTTATAAAAAGTAAGTACAATCCATTTGTTAAATTTCTGGTAGTAAAAAAACCTACTGCAGTTTTCTCCTTTCTGGGAACTTTTCCTAATCCGGGCTGAACACCTTTACTGCTTGATTTGTCTGTTTGCACTTTACTGACGTCTTTGATGGTTCTTAATGTGCCTGAAAGCTGGAAGGGATTGCCAAAGGAAGCATTATTAAACCAAAGAAAAAATAGTAAAGGGAAAATGAGTGCTACCGTGCTAACAATCAGCGGAATTTTTATCGAAAATTTTAAACTATTTCTGATTCTCGTAAATGAGATCATTCTTGATAAACAAACCAGCCCGATTGGAAACATCATGAATAAATTCGGGTAATCAAGTGTTAAGGCAAGAGAGCAGAGAAGAAATATCAAAAATAAGGAGACAAAACCCTTAAATCTTATCAGCAAATATATTGAAGATAAAATCAAAAAAGTGGATACATGATGTTGATAGAGATTCACACCATAGGCAAATGCAGGCGTTGCAAAAACAAAAACAACCCCCCCTAAAGTAGCTGCCAGTTTATTTGCCCCTAACTTTATGGCAATAGCTCTTATCAGGCAAAGGTTTAATAGAGCAAATAGAGCAATTACTGAAAATGTTCCTACTTGAGAGATATTAAAAAATTTTCCTATAGTATATCCTGGCATGGTAATAAACGAGAGGGTTGGTGCAAAAAGTGAGGCATATTTCCCGTTCTTTGTGACAGCCACATCAGGGGCTGCAAAGTTGGCTAAATTATCTGAAAATTGGAAAGAGTGATTTTCTAATAGCGAGTAGGTAAGAGCAAATCTTCCCTTTTCCGGGGATAGCTCAAAAGGCCCGTTTACCTCCCACGCGGCTGAATTCAGCTGGTTTACATCAGGCGAGCCATAGTTTCCTCTGATGGACAAACCCAAAATAAAGAGGCAAAAAAGCATTAAAAAAAACGATGCAAAGTGAACCTTTGTAACAATAGTAACGAATCTGTTTAAAAAAATTTTCATATATGTTTTTTCAAAACCGGGAAAATATTATTGGTATTTAGATTTTAATGCAATATTTTCGAAATCAACATCCTCCAGTTTAATAATTAGGGAAATTATTTTACCTATTGTATATGGAGAAAGCAGTTTACCAGGGTTTAGTGATCTGAAAGTATTAACAGTACCAGGCATTAAACAGGTTACTCTTATTCCCCATGGCTTTAATTCATTAGCAAGCGCATTTGAAAAACCTTCTACCGCGAATTTTGTTGTTGCATAAAGGACTTTTTTTGCCTGGATATTTGTGTTATGACTGATCCTTGACCCCATGTTTACTATTAGCCCTGATTTTTGTTTCTTCATCAATGGAATAACTGCTTTCGTCATCAAAAAAACTCCTTTTATATTTATTGAAATAAGTTTATCCCAATCCTGCGAAGATATATTTTCCAGATAGTCTCCTTTGAAAGAACCAGCATTATTTATCAGGGTATCAATATGACCAAATTTTTTAATAGCATTCTCGGTGATGTTTAGGATGTCTTTATCGGAAGAAACATCAGCTTTCAGCAGCAAAATTTTATTTTTGTCAAAGTCGGAATATACTTTTTTTAGTTCCTCGAAATTTCTTGCCAATAGAATCAGCCGAGCACCCTGTTCATACAAAACTTTAGCAACACCTTTTCCAATACCCTTACTTGCCCCACTGATAATTACTACCTGATCTTTAAAAGACTCATCTGAAACCAAATTTATTGTTTGTCTGTTTAAAAGATTGAATATTAAATTTTTTAATGTGTTGATCATGTTAAATATTATTTAGTAACGAGTTTTTTGCTTGTATAAACAACCTCCCATAAAGCATTGATTTTGGATAAAGTAATCCGGGCTTTAAGCTGGCAATATCTGTTAATTATAAAAATGCTTATGGACAAAATTGGATGTTTTATTGTTTGTTTTATCATGTTTGAGATAAGCAGAAGGGATGGAATATAGTATTCCTGATCCACAACCTCAGCCGGAAAATATTTTTTCATAAAAGCCTGGGTTGCTTGAAACCTGGTATTTTGGCTAAGCTGATCTTCCAGATTCTGTGGAGACCTGAAATAAACTGTAGCTTCTTTGGAGCAAACATATTGATATCCCAGGGTTAAATTGGCAAAATAAATAAATCCATCATTTGAGATGGTGTTTTGAGGAACAGTAATTTTTTTAGCCACCACCCTTTTAAGCGCCATTATTCTGCCTGTTGCAGATAATATGCTATTTCCGCCTTTGTAATTATTCCTGATTGGAAGGTATGCTTGTAAAGTTACATCAATGCATTTTTCTATAAATGTTTTGGGGGGAAGGGGCAGGGGATTGCCGCCTACAAGACCTACCCCGGGATTATCTTTGAATTTTGCCAGAATTTTAGAGATTACATTTTCATCCGCAAAAATAACATCCGCATCGGCTAGGATTAAATAATCACTTTTCAGATGCTCAAACATCTGGTTAAGCCTGGTAGATTTTCCAATTCTTTCGGGATCATTCCTAAAAATAATTTTAGGCAGATTTAACTTTTTTTTCCTATATTTATTTATAACATTATAGATTTCCTTTGCTGGGTGGTCAGTTGAACCATCCGATATCACCAAAATCTCATCAAACCTAAAGCCAAGGGGTTTTTGAGCAATAACAGATTCTAAAAACGGCTCAATGTTATATTGTTCGTTGTAAGCAGCTACTGCAACTGTAACAGAAGGTAACCGATTTGTATTTTTTTTCATTTTTATTTACCTTCATAAAAGCTCTTCATTGAATCTGCAATAAATTTCGCTTCCTTTTCCGAAATAACGGGATTAATTGGCAGAGATAAAATAGTTTTTGACAAATTCTCCGTTTTTGGAAGAAGTACCACGTCATACTCGGAATAACATTTTTGCTTATGGACGGGGATTGGATAATGAATTAGAGTCTGTATTCCTTTGTCCGAAAGAAAGGAGATTAATTTATCGCGATTTTCAGCCACTACTGCGTATAAATGAAATGAATGATAGTTACCTTCCAGGACTTTGGGTAATTTAATCTGCTTTAAATCCTTAAGATTTCTATAATAAATTTTTGCTATTTTATTTCTTTTGCTTACAAATTGGTCCAAATGTCTTAGCTTAACTCGCAGGATAGCTGCCTGTAGCTCATCTAATCTGCTACTTATACCCTTGATCTTATGCTGATAGCGATTTTCTTGACCATAATTTCTGAGCATTTTGCAAGTTTCGTAAAGCTTTTTTGAGTTTGTGGTTATTGCCCCTCCATCTCCATATCCTCCTAAATTTTTGGTAGGATAGAAACTAAAAGCTCCTAGATCACCAATACTTCCTGCTTTTTTACTGTTTTGAGTAGCGCCATGAGCTTGGCATACATCCTCAACAATTTTCAAATTATATTTTTCCGCAATCGCCTTTATCTTAGTCATATCAACCATTTGCCCGAAAAGGTGAACCGGCAAAATTGCTT
>OBEQ011443151.1_pt1 | contig 10976 bp, 16 predicted proteins | sample 1670901 | NCBI WGS metagenome assembly OBEQ01 (sample SAMEA104232315, study PRJEB22302) | groundwater metagenome | biome: forest; feature: aquifer; material: groundwater | place: USA | collected 2011-08-07 | depth 5.4 m | reverse complement strand
TACCTATCCAGTCGAAGTCCAGGCCACGATCATCGTCGATGGTACAGATGTGCCAACGGTACCTTAGGAATTATCCCGCACCTCAAAAATTTGAGGTGTTTTTTTATACCAAAATCAATAAAATTTAATATATTAAGTAGCCCTCTTGGGAATTAGTTGGAACCAAATTATAGAGGAATTAAGGGAATGGGAGGTACTAAAGAAAGCTCCGATTCCTGCGTTTTAGGTTATCATAAGTTATACTGGCAAGCTACTTACTATATATTTAGCATGGGGCACTGGGCGACGTTAGAACCAACTTAATGGTTATTTCTGGCTATTCGCCTCGTCGTAAAAAGTTAGTTGGGAACATATTATTATTGACAATACGCGTTAGCTCATGTGAGAATGTCCTTTATAAAATCTTTACCTTGTGGGTAAATAAAATTTGTAATAAAATCTCTAGGAGGGTAATATGAAAGTATGCTTCAAAAACGATAAGGACAAGGCATTCTATGAGGACTACAAAGGCCTTTCTATTAAATACGGTCAGCAAACGGCGCGAAAGATAGTTCAAAGGATTATTGAATTAAGAGAGGCTATAAACCCACAAAAATTACCAAAGAATTCCAACTTTCATCAGCATGGTGGACAAAGAGAAGGATTGTTTTCGGTCGATTTAAATCAGCCGTTTCGTCTAATTGTGCTACCGAAATGTGATTATGTACATTATTTTGAAATTACTGATATACAAATATATGAAGTATATAATGCGCATAAATAAATCTTATGATTGAAACAAAATATTCATATAATCCTAGTATAGTCATACACCCCGGTGAATCTTTATATGACGAAATTAAATTTCTTGGCATTTCACAAGTTGAGCTAGCAACAAGAACAGGATTAGGTGAAAAACATATAAGTCAGATAATTAACGGTGAATCACCAATCACTCCAGAAACCTCTATTAAATTAGAACGCGCCATTGGTGTTTCTGCTGATTTTTGGAATAACCTACAAACAAATTACGATCTAGCGATAGCTCGAATTAGTGCCAAAAAGCTTTTGTTAGACGAAATAAAGGAAGCAAAGAATTTTTCTTGTTACACGGAATTAGTGAAACTCGGTTATGTTAGTAATAGCTATAACTGGACAGAAAAAACAGAGAATCTATTGAGATTCTTTGGAGTTAATTCACTAGGGTATATATCTAGCATTGAAGGAATTTCATTTAGACAAACGCAAAAAAAATTTAATCAATACTCACTCGCTGCTTGGTTACGTTGCGGAGATATAGAGGCAAATAAAATGATAATAGAACCATTTGATAAGAATAAGGCAAAGGAACTTATTTCTGAGCTAAGAATGTTAACTTTAAATGTAGAAAATTTTGGTGTTAAAGCTAAAAATCTGTGTGCACGCGCTGGTATTGCCTTGGTATATACGCCCTATTTTAAGAATACTAAAGTTAATGGTGCGTCGCGACGGATTGGCGATAAAGCTGTTATTCAGCTAAATACTAGGGGAGCATATAGCGATATATTTTGGTTCACCTTATTTCATGAATTGGGACACACAATTCAGCATGGCGTAAAAGATAAATTTGTCGATTATAACGGCAAAGATGATAGTAATAAAGAAAAAGAGGCAGATAAATTTGCTGCTAATATATTAATTCCTGAAGAGGAGTATCGGGCGCTTCTAGAAGATAAACCCATTAATCTGAAAAAGATAAAAGATTTGGCCAATAGAATAGGAATTGGTTTAGGCATTGTTGTTGGTCGTTTAGCCCACGATGAGATCGCTTCTTGGAAGATTGGGCACTTTCGTCAGCGATTAGAAATAATCTGAATAAATAGAGTCTTATCTATCGATAATTTTTACTAATAAAAAAGATGCCCCTCCACAATGGGCACCTTTTTAATTGATCTCGCTTACTGAATAGAGTTTGTTACCATCTCCCAAGATTGGATGTATCCCAATCCTTCGAATGTTCCTTTTGTTGCCCAAGTTGGCATACCCAGCCAACATTTTTTAGTATTATCAACTGCCGTACCACCTGAATTTCCACTATCTATTTTTGCAGAGGTTTTATAAATAGGACCATATTGAGTTTCTTCAAATCCGCTTATTATTCCTTCTGTTACTGTCAAAGATGATCCGCCGAAGGCTGGATAACCAGCAATTGTAACTTTATCTCCAATTTTAACTCCATTAAATTCACAAAGTGGCATAACATCTTTTGCATGTTTGAAGCCTCTGTCACCGATTACTTCTAGCACCGCTTTATCAACCTTGGGAAAATTATGATCAACATCCACGATTACTCCAATAAAATTCTTACTAATATAGTAGTTTGGCTTCGAAGGAACGCCGACTACACAGTTATTATCTTCGGGCGGCCCCGCAACTGCAACGTGAGAGTTTGTAAATACAAACCATTGATTACTACTTTCGGAAGTTACCCCTATAAAACCAGATCCTTGTGATTTTATAGTTGAGCTTGTACAAGTAATCTTCACTGTTCTTTGCATAATTTCATCCAATAAGGACTGGGGTAGTTTATCACCTACGGGTTGTGTGGATATTGTCGAATTACCGGCATTTCTTAAACTTTGTTCAATTTTATTTTGTTTTTTTAAATCCTCAATTTGCTGTTTTGTCTCGCCCAAGGCCTTCTGCTGAGCTATTAATAATTCCTGTGTTTGGTTTTCTTTTTCAGTTTGTTTGACTTGATAATTTTGATATTTTTTTGCGCCGATATAGCTACTTCCACTTACAACTAAAATAACAGCTAAGAAGATGGCTACTTTAAACCAATTTTCTTTTATCCAATTAATCATTTTTTTTGATTATGAGAATTCCTAAAACAATCAACGCAACTCCTAAACTTAGTAAGAGTAAAGATTCACTACTGTAGTAATAATAAACGGCTGGATTAGTTGCCTCCGATAGCCCTGGAAGTCCCGAAAGCCCTCCACTTGATCCGTAGTAAGAATGTTCAAAACTAAATAGCTCATAGGTTGCTATAAAGGAACCTACTACCAATAATATTTCGCCAAGATACTTCTTAATTTTTTCTTTCATATTTTATTTTATCTAAACCTGTCACTCTTAAATGGACTCGTATAGCCTCTTTTGCCTGTATAGGGATTATAGTTTCCTTTCGTGGAAAAATTATCAAATTTAAAACGATTTGGCGTAGTTTTGTAATGTGGCGCTACATAGCGACCAGTTGATGGTTTATAGTATCCTCTCACACTAGTTGTTCTTGCTTCTGCTAAGCTATAAACGCTTAAAAACAAAGCTAAAGATATAAGAGTTGATACGAGTATTTTTTTCATATTTTTTTATTTGTTAAATAAATATTCAACCAAAGTATAAATCGCCGCAACAACCACCAGAATGACGAATGTAACCGGAATTACTAAAAGAATTTTAATGAACAATGGATTTTTGCTGTAACTCCGTTTTTTAAAAAGAGCGTCTTCTGCATTACTTACTTCTTCTGGATATTTATTTTTAAGCCACATCGAAAAGGTTTGGGCAACGACAGCAAAAATAATAACGATAATAAAAGTATTCAAGTCGCTATCCCCATTTTCCCATGCGACTCCAATTTTTATTATCCCTATATAAGAAACCACTGCCAAAACTTGTAATATTGTGGCTAAAATTTGAATAATTTTTTTCATATTTCCCTTTTTTTCTTTAATGTTTATGGGCAAGTCTCGGTTAGGTCTTTGACAGAATCAGCAAACATTGACTTTATAATCACGGGAATTTGCCAACCACTAGTTATATTAGAGCAATAGTATGTTCCGTTGGAATTGCTTGACTGAATTTGATATGTTTTTCCAGGTTCTGATTTAGGGGTTCTAAATTGTCCGGTTCTTACTGTATCTTCTCTGCCCCTGCCACTGTTGTTGTGAGATAATGATAATTGGCGGTCAATTTTGAAAATTATTTTGTAAGTATAGACAGAATCTGGAGTAAGTCCGCCTGGATTAAATGACATGCTGGATAATTTGTTATTTTTGTTGGTTATGAGCTGATCATTCAGATAAAACGAAGCATCAGCCCAAATTTCAGAATTTGAGTTATTATTACCCTGCGGTATTGTACCCACACTAATCAAAGCCTGAGAAGAATTATCAAGAAAAGAATTACTTTGCCCAGAACCATAGGTCGTGATATTTACTATGAAAACCCATAATTCATTTTCAGTATAAGCAGGCAATAAAGCGGGAACTATTGGCTCTGATTCAGGCGCTGGTGTGGGTTGCTGAATAATATATTGATAAATAATAGGTTGGGGTGCAGTTTGTTGGATAACTGGAACCGGAGAAGGTGCTTGTTTTTCCCAAACCCAAGTATCCCAATTGAATGTCCAACCATTAGAGTTATCTGGACGAGGTGGAACGGTTTTTGTGTGTTGTTGAGCTGGTGGTTGGGCTGATGGTTGAGTTTGAACTACCGGAGCTTCTTCAGTTTTCGGTGTATCAGATTTTGGTTTATTCTGATTAGTAACTGATTTTCTGAGACTTTCTATTTCGGTCTTTAATTTATCGATGCTTGAATTAGTTTCTGATTGTGCCGGTTTTGGTTTTTCTTTTTGTATTTCTGGAACCGCAAGTTGTTGTTCAACCACTACAGGACTTGGATTATCTGAAACCGGTTGTTTTGGTAGCTCCGGCGCAGAAATAAAGCCAATTGCAATAGCGGCAGTGGCTATTACTGTTGTTACTTTATGAAAAATTGTTTGGAAAAAGGAAAACATATATTTGATATAACCATAAAGCTCCCCGCCGTGATAGTCTTGCGACCACCCATATACCTTTCGGCATATGACCGGTAAAGGTGCTCGACGAGGAGCTTAATACCCTTTACCGGATTTGTGCCATGCTCCTTTTAAGGAGTTTAGGCTAATTTGAATTTTGAATATATTCTATCATAGATTTTAAGAAATAACAAGCTTGAAAAATTGCCTCAAATTTGATAAAATATAACCAAATTACAATGAAAATTACAATAAATTACTATGAAAATAAAAAATCTAAAAGCTGAGGAACTATGGCATCGAATAACTATCAGAAAGAAAGTTCAGGAACTAAATACAAAATATAGGAAAATATTAGGCATACCCGAAACAGGATTTAAAGATGAGTCAAAGACCGAGGCATTTTTTAAAAAAATTTCCAAAAGTAAATTTCAACTTATTAACGAATATATTTGTCAGTGCAGAAAAGATATAGAAATCCCAGAGGGACTAACGTTTGACTATTTAATAATGCGCTATTTGATAAATGGAAAAGTAAGCGTTACAGGTTTAAATTTAACGGGGTGTGAATTAGTAGACTTAAATGATTACGATACCAATGGAACAATTACATTAAAAATTGGCATTAATTCAACCTTTGAAGACATAAAGAGCTTTATCGAAAAAGAGCGCCATATGATTAAATTTTTACAAAGGGAATATAGAAAAAAACATAAACTGTCGCCCAAAAAAAGAATTAGAACCAGTCTCAACAAAAAAAGGGATTCACTTATTTACCATTTAGCGAAATACCCAAGAAATAAACTATATGAGGCGTTACAGGAAGATAAACCGAAAATTGAGGGGTTCTATAAAGAAGGTATAATACGGCGATTATTGAAGGAAATATCTGGCACTGATGTTGATATTAATATTGTCAGGACAGTCATAGCGCGTCAAAAGAAACTCAGGGAAAAACCCGTATAACATTTAAGTACCCCTATTTAAGTGTAGTTTTGGGACTTTTGAGAATGGATTACCGTAGTAATAACGCTACGGTTTTTTATTTTTATTTATGACTATGCATACAGAAATAGTAAAAGAAAATGATTTTGTAAAAGTAGGAGATTTAAGTCTCGCTGGATTTTTATTTCTTTATTATCCATTGGAAACCATTGAAAGGCCGCAAGGTAGCAGAAAATCTTATTTTATCTTTAAAAAAGATACGCATATTGACGAACTTATAACTCTTTTTTGGCGAGGGCAGACGAATGTTGAGCCGCAGGGATATTTCAATGCTCTGCGGGTTATTAAGGCACGGCTCTATGGTGAATGACAACTATGTTAAGTATTGACCGAGCAAAACAGCTTCTTAATGATCCAACACTATCGGACAAAGAGACAGAGGAAATCCGAGACGAGTGTCATGCTTTGGCCGAAATAATTTTTGATAAGTGGTGGGAAGAAAGGGAACAGAAAAAAATAGAATCTAAAAAAGAAACTAACAATGAATATCAAAATGAACATCACTCAATACCTAGCCAAAAATAAAATACCATTCGAGCAACTTGAAGACGATCTTGTCATTGTCTGCCCGTTTAAGCCAGAAATTGGACTCTTAACTTTTGATATTAATAGCCAAACGGGAAAGGGTGTCTGCAATTATTGCCACAAAATCGCAGAATTTTCAGAAATCATAAAAGAACTGGAAATTGAAGATGAAATCGAATCAATTTCCGGTGGGGTCATACAATTTACCAATCTTTCTCAAAAATCCCTAACATTGGAACAGAGAGCGAATCGGCGTGACAATAGTGAACCGAAATTATCCCAAAGTGACCTATTAGTGGAAGTAATCGAAAACGATCCGAACATTCTTCTTTTCCGCAACGACTTTAAAGAGCCATTCATTCGCGTTCCTGTTGGCTCTCATCACGAAATCTGGCCATGTAAAAGTAAAACGTTTAAGCGCTGGCTTGGGAAATCTTTGTGGGATACACATCACAAAACTGCAAATTCCGATTCACTGAATGGTGCGCTGAATGTCATTGAAGGAAAGGCCTGCCATGGCGATGGAGAATACCAATTGCATAATAGAGTGGCATGGTGCGATGGCATTCTTTGGTATGACTTGTCAGATGCCGAATGGCAAGCGGTTAAGGTCGCCCCGACTGGCTGGGAAGTCGTCTCTGATACTCCCATTCTATTTCGTCGTTATTCCCATCAGCACGCGCAAGTCAGGCCGGTGGCAAACGGTGACATAAAAAAACTCTTGCAATTCGTGAATGTTACTAACGAACAGCATCAGCTTCTCTTGCTTGTATATATTGTTAGCTGTTTTATTCCGGACTTTCCTCATCCGATTCCACTCATATATGGTGCCCAAGGATCGGCAAAGTCAGTGCTATCAAAAGTCATTCGGCGTCTTATTGACCCTTCTCTTATGGAAGTTATTGGTTTTCCACGGGATTCAAGCCAACTGGCACAACAGCTATCCCATCATTGGTTCTTATTCTTCGATAACGTCTCTGAGTTGCCCGAGTGGTTATCGGATATGCTTTGTAAAGCTGTTTCCGGCGACGGATTCTCCAAACGGGAGCTATATAGCGATGATGACGATATTATCTATACCTTTAAGCGGTGCATCGGCATAAACGGCATCAACCTTGTTGCTCGCAAGCCCGACTTATTGGAACGGAGCATATTACTGGAATTAGAACGTGTGCCGGAATCAAGGCGATTACAGGAGCAAGAATTATGGAATCAATTTGAGGAGGAACGACCAAATATTCTTGGAGGCATTTTTGATGTGTTGTCGAAGGCAATGGTTATCAAGCCAACAATTAACATCCAGAAGCTACCAAGAATGGCAGATTTTGCTGTGTGGGGCTGTGCAATTGCTGAAGCGCTCGGATACACACAAGAGCAGTTCCTTAACGCCTATTATGCGAATATTAAAGGTCAAAACGAGGAAGTATTGGGCGAGAGCCTTGTTGCTACTGCGATCAGAAAATTCATGGACGATAAGTTGGAGTGGGAAGGAACTCCATCCCAGCTTTTAGAAGAATTAACAGGGGTAGCTAATCTTATGGGCATAAACCCGGATAAAGAGAAGGAGTGGCCAAAAGCTGCTAACATATTGAGTAGACGTCTCAATGAATTAAAGGCTAATTTAGCAGAGGATGGTATTCAGGTGAGGCGCGGCGAAAGGCAGAAACAACGGATAATCATTCTCCAAAAACATTCGGAAAATACCGTTGCTATCGTTGAACCGTCTCAAGATGAGCCAGTGCTTGATAGTTATGACGACGATAGAAAAGACGATAGCGTCCAGCAATTTTTAGAACCGTCTCCAGAAAAACAGCCTAGTTTGTTGGGATCCGACGATAAAAACGATAGCGACGATGAATTACAGGATATTTTGGAGGATAACCACAATGGTAAAGATAGCCCCACTATATCTCCATCACAAAACAATAGTGGAACGGAGGGTGGGGTAAGCGCTAAAAGTACAGAGAAAATTGATGTTTCTAAAATAGCTTTTTAATAATGTTCACCCCTATACCCACAAGTTAAACTTATGCAATGTAAATTTATAAAATCAAATAAAAAGCAATGCCAAGCCAATGCGATGAATAGTAGCGAGCTTTGTTTTACCCATAATCCTGACACTAAAGAGGCTAAACAATCGGCGGTGATCAGAGGCGGCAAGTCACCTAAAAAGAACTACAATCCTCTACCATCTATTGAGTTAATTGATAATAAGGGCGTAGTTAATCTTTTAGTTGCCACTATAAATGAAGTTAGGGCCGGAGAAATAGACTTAAGAGTTGCTAATTGTATCGGCTTTCTTTCCGGGCATCTACTCAGGGCCTTGGAAATATCAGAACTTGAGGGAAGAGTGGAAACTATCGAGCGGGTAATTTTAGAAAGAAAGACATCAAGATAGATATGAGTTTCAACAAACAAACAATTAAAAGACTTGAGAGAGAAATAAGCGAGTTTAGCCCAAAATATTTGATTATACCTATTATGGCATCACCAGAAGAGGCAGAGGCCATAAGGCAAGAAGCAAAAAGACGGGGCATAAAGACCTTAGGCATACCCCTAGAAGATTTTAAACAGCGAGAGAAGTTAACGACAGAAGAAAATTATGAGAATTAAAAGTAAATTAGATAAAATAGAAAAACTTTTAATCATGGAGAACAAAAGAATTGATATGATTATTTATAGCTTGGACAAGGATTTTGTTGAGGAGGGTTATTTTAAAAACAAAGAAGAAAGGCAATTATTTGATAATTGGTACATAGATAAATTTTGCCAAAAACAAGGCATCGATAGGAAATCGCCTAGTATAGAAATTGCAAAGGTATTAGCGGATAAAAGGGGGCTATCCCAAGGGGAAAGATATTGTATTATTAGTAAAAAAACAATTGAAGATAATTTAAATGAATTTAGAGAACATTTACTTAAATAGTGTGCATGGTATTATTATAGTGGACACAATTACCAGATTTGCGAGTTTTTGCATTCAAAGAGGGGTAACTCCGTCTACAAGAGCTCGCAAGAGTGATTGTGTCCAACGGGGTTATCCTTTTTTGAATATAAATTTATGAAAGGCATAATTTATACAAGAGTATCAAGCGATGAGCAGGTAAAAGGAACCTCTTTAGATTTTCAAGAGGAGCTTTGTCGTAAATATTGTGAACAGAAGGGTATTGAGATATTAGCGGTCTTTCGTGAAGAGGGAGCTTCAGCAAAAACTGCTGACAGGGCTGAGTTCTTGAGAGCCATTGAGTTCTGTAGGAAAAATAAAGGCAATATCCAAGCTTTTATAGTGGCCAAAGTAGATAGGTTTGCTCGCAACACCGAAGATCATTTCTACGTAAGAAAAGTCCTTTATGATTATGGAGTTACCCTTCATTCGGTTACCGAACCAATTGGCAATGACCCGGCCCAGAAATTCATTGAGACAGTTTTAGCGGGGAGTTCAGAGTTTGATAATGCCATTCGGACTCGGCGCTCAACTGACGGAATGCTTGCTAGAATAAAACGAGGTATTTTTCCGTGGAAACCGCCAATTGGATACAAATGCGCCCAGTTTAAAAGACAAGGAAAAAAGAAAACAGAGCCGGATCCGCCCGATGAGCAAACTTTTCCTATTATTCAGAAAGCATTAAAAGAATACTCAAAAGGACTGTATTCGCAAACCGAGTTGGCAAAGTTATTGGACAAACTTGGCTTAAAAGAAATCAGAGGTAAAAAGACCATTCCACAGTTCGTAGATAGAATACTTAGTGAATATCTGAAATTCTACGCAGGAGTAATCGTTAATCCGTGGACAGGCGAAGAGACGGATGGATTACATAAAGCAATGATTACCAAAGAAGAGTTATATAAAATCCAATTAGTCCGTTCAGGTAAAGCGGGAACAACAAAAAGAGATAGATACAATCCAGACTTTCCGCTACGGCGAACTGTTAATTGTGGTTCCTGCTTAAGGTCGCTTACAGGAAGTTCGCCTCGTGGCAACGGCGGAAAGTATTTTTATTATCACTGCTTTAATAAAAACTGCCCGATGTTTAGTAAGGGTATAGCTAAAAAAGAACTGGAAAAAGAGTTTATAGAACATCTTGAAAAAGAAATTACCCCAAAAGAAAAATCCTTGCTGTTATTTAAAGAAAGCGTGCTGGATGTGTGGAAAGAAAGGGGTCAAAGTTTTGAATTGGAGGCTAAAAAATACGCAAGGCAATTAGAATTGCTAGAGACAAAGAAAAAACGCATTTATGAAATGCGAGAGGACAGTTCCTATACCAAAGAAGAATTCTTAGAACGAAAGGCGGAAGCAGAAAATGAGATTACGGCAGCTAAAATTTCTTTAAGCGAAGCTCGGATAGAACAATTTGATATTGAAGGTTCGGTAAGCTATGCAAATAATTGTATAAGAGATCTAGGAAGATTATGGTTTGATTTATCACCGCAACTACGCTCTCGGTTCCAAAAACGGGTATTTCCAGAGGGGATTCCCTATAAACGAAGCCAAGGATTTGGAACCGCCAAATTAGGGCTTATTTATAAGTTAATTAAGCAATCTGAAAGTAAAAAATCCCAGTTAGTAGCGCCAGCGGGATTTGAACCCGCGTACTCAGCTTGAAAAGCTGATGTCCTGGACCAGGCTAGACGATGGCGCCATTCCATGTATTTTATCGGATTTTTTTAGTTTTGTCCAAAAATT
>OBEQ010149403.1_pt1 | contig 10978 bp, 10 predicted proteins | sample 1670901 | NCBI WGS metagenome assembly OBEQ01 (sample SAMEA104232315, study PRJEB22302) | groundwater metagenome | biome: forest; feature: aquifer; material: groundwater | place: USA | collected 2011-08-07 | depth 5.4 m | reverse complement strand
TGATTGTCGGCAATGGTGGTTCTTCGGCTATGGCTACCCACATGCTTATGGATTATGTAAATGTCGGCGGAATTAGGACGACGGATTTTACTAGTTCGGCTCTTTTGACGTGTATGGCTAATGATTATGGCTGGGAAAATGTTTTTGCTGTTCCAATTAGAAAATTCGCCAATGAAGGCGATGTGCTATTTGCAATATCTTCCAGTGGCCAGTCAAAGAACATTCTCAATGCTTGCGATGCAGCCGTCGAAAAAGGATGCACTGTTGTAACTTTTTCCGGAATGAACAAAGAGAACCAGTTGAGGAGAAAAGGGCTTGTTAACTTTTATGTTCCTTCGACTCATTATGGTTTTATTGAGTTGACCCACGAGACATTGCTTCATGCGATTCTAGACCTCTTTGTTAAAGGCCAAAACCATGTCGATTGAAATTAAAAACTCAAAAGGCGAGACATTGTTGGTTTATTCTGGCGATAGTTTGGTAAACGCCGATTTTAGCAATAAAGATTTAAAGCATGCCGTTCTAACAAATATGGATTGCAGAGGAGCTATTTTTGATGGAGCTGATCTTGAATATGCTCATTGCCGAGGCACGGATTTCAGCGGAGCAAGTTTCAGGAATGCCTATATGGTCTATGGTCAATTCCATGAAGCCAAATTTATGGGGGCTGACTTTGAGGGAGTAAACATTGAACGAGCCAAGTTTATCAGTGCCGATCTGACTGGTGTAAAAAACTGGCATAAACGGGAACGAGATTTCCAAGCCAAATTTATGGGGGCAACAATGCCCGATGGCCGGAAAGTGGATACAGAGTAATGCTTATTTATGACAGAAGGACTGGAGAAAAAATATTAGAAATTCCTGGCGATACGCTGGCAGGGAGAGATCTTCGCGAGCATGATCTTAAATACGCCGATTTGGATGGCCTTGATCTAAGCTTGTGTAATTTTAGTGGCATAGATCTTGAAGGTGCACAGTTTAGCAATTGTAATTTATCCGACGCTATTTTTACCGGTTGTAATTTATCCGAGGCAATTTTTACGAGAGCTAATGCTCCTAGATCATTATTTAATCGAACCACTCTATCAATAACAGCTTTTTCTCATGCGACTCTTGAAGAAGCAGATTTTTCTGAAATAGTCGTTGCTGGAATGGTCAACTTTCGTTGGATTGTGGCTCATCGATCAAAATTTAGAAATATCAAAAACTTAAGCGGCGCGAACTTTTTCGAAGCAGATTTGACTAATGCAGAATGTGAAGGTTCTGATTTTACTCAAGTTAACGAGAGCGATCGTACTGGCACGATATTAAAAGGAACCTCATTCGAGTATTTAATGGAATAAATAAAAAATCCCCCAAATTTGGGGGATTTAAATTCCAGGCAAGACCTGGTTAACCAGGTCTTGCCTGGAAGATTAGCCTGAATAGTTAGCCTTTACATTATCTAGCGGGCTGGTTGTGAATGTGTTTGGGAAAAATGTTTTTAGAACCGTGGGCGCTTTCCAAACTATAGATCCATCTTTAATGCTACCCAGTAGATGACTCTCAACAAACGGGGGATTACTGCAGAATTCATAATAAAATTTATGATACCACTGCATAAGAACTTCCGGAGTTAAATCCGGATTAGGGTGGTTGTATAAACCGGCCGCCTTATGAATATTATAATGATCCCATCTTTCGGAGATGATATAGCCTTTTCTTTTCCACCTGGCATAGGCTTGAGTGTCTGGGAAAGGCGTGTATACAGTCACTTTGGCATAAGTTGGCATTAGAGCCTTAGCAAAATCAATTGTCTTTTGCATTGATTGTAATGTTTCTTTCTCGGCTCCAAAAATAAAGAAACCAACGACTTCTATACCCACTTCTCTAAAAAGATTCATGACATCTAAACTCTTCTGAAGAGGCAGTGATTTTTTCATAGAATCAAGCGTGTCTTGATCACCGCTTTCAAAACCGGCCCCAGTTTGATATAGTCCAGCCTGCTTGAAAAGTTCTAAGAATTTTTTGGTACAACGGTCAGCTCGAACACCATTGCCAAGGTTGATATCAAAGTGGAGGCCAGCACTAAGCATTTTTTCGGCAATAACCTCTCCTCTCCTGACATCCGTCAAAAACTGATCGTCAATTATTCTCAATTCTTTTATCCCAAAACTTTTGTAATACTGCAGTTCCTCGATAACCCTATCGGGATTCAAAACCCTGTAATCGTCTTCAGCAGAACAGAAATCACAAGCGAAGGGACAACCGCGACTAGTTTCAAATTGAATGAATGGGTGATTTTTAACGATGATTCTTGGGTTGTGATAATTCCGGATACTATAAAGTTCTAAATCCTGGTGAGGTAAATCATTAAGTTGTTTACCTGTCATAAGTGGCCGAGGTAGGCTGGTTTGGACTACTGGATCTACTGAAACCACGGCATCTTTTTGGATGAAATATGCTTCTTCTCCTTTAGCAAGTCTTTTCAAAATTTCATTAACAGTAATTGTCATCCAGCGTCTGTCATCATCTCTATAGGCGATGCCACGGACATCTTTGTATGGCATACCTTGGCATATTTCACCTAACGTTAATTCCCCTTCACCGAGTACGACGATATCGCACATTGAATCGGTCAGACTTTCTTTGTATAGCGCCGTAGCATGGACTCCGCCGTGGAGTACAACTACTTCTGATCCAAGAACCTGCTTGGCTATAATTCCGATTAGCTTAGCCTCATAGTAGATAGGCGTTGTTACCGTGCAACAAATAAATTTTGGTTTTTCTTCTAACAAAAATTTAACATACTCTAACCAGCACTGAGCCATTGCAGGTTCCCTTACGCCCATATCGAATACAGTTCTTTCAAATCCTAATTTTTTCAACCAAGCCGAAAGCCACAAAAAAGCTTGAATCGGGTAGACCTGCGTTGCGGCATTGATCCTCGTGCCCGTATAAGCCCTGAACATACTAGGTTGAACTACGAAGGCAACTTTTTTTTCATTCAATTTTGGAAAGTTACCGGCCAGTACGACCCTTTTAAAATTTAATGCCGGCGCTCGATTTTTTATCAGAGACGAAAGCGGAATAAAGTTTTCATCAGCCATATTTTATTGTCAACGAAACTAGGATTAAACTAATAGAAAAAACAATTTCAGTCAAATAAAAAAGCGCAGATTGTTTTCTGCGCTTAGAGTCAGTAGTGATTAAAAAATAAAATAGTAACTGCTGTGACCATAAGTCCTATAGGTTCTGCGATCTTGTATACTAAGTTTATTTGAGCCGGATATTTAACAGGCCAGCCGATAGGCACAACTTTATACCATAGACTTGCTGGATAAGGGCACATCAGCCATTTTAAAGGCGGATGCGTGGAGTAATTTCTGCCATCTTGAGTTATTCCAGGTATTGTTGCATCAGTCAACGCATGAAGCAGAACGGCGAAAAATGGAAGCCAAGAGCTGGCTAAATAACTTAAGCCTATTCCGAACGGAAAGGCAAAAATACTATGGAGTAGTCTACATCTTGCCGTAATTTCCGGATCCAGTTTTTTAATCTTTTGGTCGTAAATTTCAAAAACCTTATCGCCATCAATTAATACTCCGCCGACAACAGAAATTACAGCAATTTCCGGTGAAATATCCAGACCTCCAAATTTTGCTCCAGCCAATAAGGCAGAGGTTAAACCCAGGTGACAGGCGGGACCCATTATGACCTACCGACGGTAGGAAGTTCAACTCTTTTCCCCTCAATATTAATTTTCCAGAAGAGAGTGGAAATAGTTTCCAATACTTCATTTACACTCTCGGGTCTAAATGATTTAGAACCTTCAACTTCAACTCGTTTAATTTTCCAAGGTACTTCAAGATAATCAACCCCCGACCTTAGAAGATAAATCAAGATTTGAGCCATGTAGGCAAAGTTGTCACAATCCATGGGCACGGCTTTGAGGTAATCAACCGGAATTATGCAAAGTCCGTTGTAGTATCTCAGATCTAGACCGAATAGTTTATTGCACAGAACCGAAAATGCTCGTGATGTAGTTTGTCTTTCTGGCGGTCGTATTTCTTGATTTGAAATATAGGGAATAATAATCTCAGCCTTGCCGATATTTGATATGACATTAGCTGTAGAATCTTCATCAAATTCACCGTCGCCTGGTATCATCATCGCATAATATTTCTTGGCTTCATTAATGCCTTGGCGGTATTTAAAACCCAATCCGACATAATTTTCGTGATGAATGTGGCGGACGTGGGAATCCGTCTTAGCTATATTTGCTACGATGTCTGGTGTACCATCATGAGACCCATCAGGCGCTAGATTTGTGACTATTAAAATCTCATAGTCTTTTATCCCGGCCTTATGAAGGGCTCGGTTAGCCTGCTGATAAGCAGAAAAAATCTTTTCTGCTTCGTTGTAGGCAGGCATAATTACTGTCAGTGAGATTTTGTTTTTTTTTCTTCTGCCCTTTCTTTTCTTTCTGGTAATCTTATCTGAAATATTATCTACCGCTGATATCATTGCCAGAACTTTAGTTGTTATTGAGTTTAGAACTTTTACGATCTTGATGGCATTAAAGGTGTCTTGAACGCCTGGGCTCCATTGACTCAACTGTCCAGAATTTGAAGTTTGAGGTGTGAAATATTTATCCGCCGACTTTCCTAAATAGATGATCATCTGATGCAGAACCTGGATGGCGTTACCGCTAGCGAATTGATACATTGCATTTAAATCTGGTGATCCACCCGAGGTCGGTAACACGAAATTTGATTTAGCCATTGTTTCTGGCGTCAGAGTCAGCCTTTCGTCTTTAACATTTATTCTCCAAAACAGCGATAATAGGGAACCAAACATTTGTATGGCATTAGATATGTTTCCATATCTTTTGATATCTCCGTTTGATCTTATGACATAAGGCAGTTCCAAGTAATTTATTCCAGATTTAGCCAAATAAATTATCATCTCGGCTAGACAGGTCTGATCATTTAATTGTGCCGGAACTTTTACAAGCAGATTCCGTTTAACGATTGAAATACCGCTATAACTTTTCAAATTTAAGGCAAATAATACATTACACAACACCGAGTAACCTTTTGAGACGTATCGTACCTCTGAGGGTTGAATTTCAGTATTGCCTGGATAAGTGAAAACTGCATCCGTTTGGTCTAAGTAAAGTAATAATCCTGCAAGTGAGACATCCTCCACTAAGCGGTAGGGAGGGATGATCACCACATAATCTTTGGATGCCCTGGATATGCCCTGGCGATATTGTGTGCCTAATCCGACAAAACATCGGTTTTGTATATGAGCTATATGTAGATCAAGATTAAGCAAACCATTTATAGTTTCAAGAATAGCATTATTATTCTGGCCTTCCGGTGTAGCTTGGCTTATAATTATGATTTCATAATCACTGATGTCAGCAATTTTTAGAGCTTTGGCGATAGATTCATAAGTTCTGCTCAGGTTAATTGATTCTTGATTGACAGGGAGAACAACTGTTAATGAATTTGACTTCAAAATCGCTTCTGTTTGTTCAGCCAATTCTTATCCCTTTGTTAAAGTAGCTTGTATATTTATACAAAAATAAAACCAATTAGTCAATGATTGTTTTCTTTATCCTTATATCCCAGAATAATCCCAAAAATGTGAATAAGGCGCTGGATATGTTGTCTCCTCTGAATGAGTTTGTTTTTCTGTCTGGTTGGGCTCTCAATGGCATTGGTACCTCAATATAAGTTTTAGCCAGGCCGGATTTGAGAGATCGGATTACTATGTCGGCAGAATAGGCTAGGTTATCAATTTTTAATGGTAATTTTCTTAAAGTTGCTGTTCTGTGGATATTGATGCCGTTATAATATCTCAGATTCATTCCAGAAATGAAGTTGCATATAAAGTTAAATATTTTGGCAATAACTCTGCGAGAGAGTGGTCTAACTTTGGGATTCGCAGTGTAGGCAATGATAATGTCGGCTTTTCCTAATTTCTCAAATACATTGATCATAGCTTGTTCTTCTGTCTCGTCATCTCCCGGTATCATCATATAATACTCTCCTTTGGCCTCCTTGATGCCCTGGCGGTATTTGTAGCCCATATTAACGCAAGAATCGTTATGAATGTGGCGGATCTTTGGATTCTCTTTGGCAAGCTGTTCCGCGATTGCTGGTGTGCCATCATCTGTACCATCTGGACGCAGGCAGGAGATTATTAGAATTTCATAATCAGTGATGTAGGTTTTATTTAGGGCACTGTTTACCGTATCAATAGTCGGTCGGATATTTTCCGCTTCCATGTATACCGGTATCATGATTGTCAGTTTAGGGCTCACTGGTGTAATTTATTGATTATATCAGTTGAATGAATCGGCAGAGATTTGATAAATACTAATTTACCGCCGAGTTTTTCGATTTCTAATTTATCTTGCCACAAGCCGCTATTTTTGTTTTTCAAACGATTTTTTGAGTCGCTACCTTTGGCATAGAAATCAGGTTTTATCGCGTGCATCACTTTCCATGGACCGGTAGCATCGCTCAAAACAACAAAATCTACCGTTTCAAGTTCGGCCAGCCATGAAGTTCTTATTTTCTGATTAAACAAAAGAGGCCTTTTTGCGACATCACTCTTGTCTACATATTTGTCATTAACCACAGAGACAACCAGAACACCACCGCATTTTTTAGCCTCTTTTAAATAGTGGATATGACCCCAATGTATAAGATCAAAAACACCGTGCGCCAAAACGACTTTCTTTCCTTGGGACTTAAATTTTTTGGCTATACGGCTAAGTTTTTCCAGGGTCTTTATTTTGGATGATTTTCGCATATTGTGTAATTTTAATGATAATAAGGTTGATTGTCAAAACAAATTAATTTGTGTTATAAGTGTGTAAACTGTTGTTTGAAAATTAAAGGAGAATCAATGGCAGCCTTAAACACCAAGCCTAAAATTCTATTTGGCATGCGTGACGATGGCGACATGACCGAGCCGATGAATCTGATGCTTTTGTCTTCTTTGGCAAAGTTGCAAGGCTACCTTACCGACATTTGGGTGATGGAGAGAGATAATTTAAGAGATACAATTCTAAAAGTAAAGCCGGATATCATTGCTTTCTCAGGTATTACCGGATCCCATAAATATTATATTCAAGCCGCTTATAGTATAAAAGAAATCGATTCGAGAATTAAAGTTATCGTTGGTGGGCCTCATTTTACTTTTTTCCCAGGAGAAATTCTAAGACATGATTGTATTGATGCCTTGTGCGTCGGTGAGGGCGATGATGCTTGGGTTCAGTGGCTTTTAGCTCTGACCAATAATGGTGACCCTGATAATATTCCGAATATCGTTACTAGGGAGAATGCCCAGCGTGTTCTTATTAATCCTCAGCGAAGCAGTTTAGTTCTTCAGATCGATGGGCTTAAATCTAAAAGTCTTGATCCGGGTGTAGGCATGATGGATTATGCGATTAGCCCTAGTTTTATGAGGGGACGAAAAACCAATCTTGATGATCTGCCGTTTTTAGATCGAAGTTTGGTTTATGACAACACCGAATTTAAGTACAGATATAAACGAACCATTATGGCGTCGCGCGGCTGTCCCTTCAGGTGCACTTATTGTTTTGAACACCAATGGAACGAGATGTATCGGAGTGTTAAAAATGCGGGCGATATCCGCCAACTGTATAGTGTTGATCGCTTGATTTCAGAAATTGAAGATTTCGTGGGCAAACATGATACCAGATTTATTAAGTTTTATGATGATGTCTTTCCCCCTTTTCCTCATCCTAAAGAAAGGGAATGGCATAATGAATTTTGCGAACAGTATTCCAAAAGAATTGGTTTGCCATTTCATGTTTTAACTCGGTGTGATCTAGTTGTGAATCTTATTGATAAACATGGCCTAGACATTCTAAGGGATTGGAAAAAGGCTGGCATGGCTTCTGTGACTATGTCTATTGAATCGGGCAATCAGTTTATAAGAGACCATGTTATTATTCGCGATATGACTAAAAGAGAAATTGAGAGAGCTTTCGAGCGAGCTTGGGATATTGGATTAACGACATTTCCCAATACTATTTTAGGAATTCCGGCGCCTATTTTGCCCAAAATAGATGATTCTAATTTTGATGATAAAATTAAAACAGTTGGCCGACAGTGCAAAATTTTGAAAGAAGTAAACCATCGTAAAATTGACTTTGAGGCAGTACAAAAAGTGGCGATTGAATGGTTCACCGATCCCTATGATCGTCGAAAATATATTCTTGATTTTTTAAGATCCGCCGGTTTACGTGAAAGCCATGAAGCTTATGATAAGGAATCAGTTCGGTTTGCCTTAGCCCAAAGACCCGGTTTTCCTGAATTCCCGATTTTGGCACCTTATCCCAAAACCAAAGCGACTGAGTGGGCGATTGCCATAGATGCTTTCGATGGTAATTTTGAGAAGCTCCACGCCAGCTATCAAGAAGTTTCCTATCTTGAATGTTATGATGATGATTACAAAAAAGTAATGCATAATCTAGAGCTTTTAGGGAGTTTCTTGGCTCTATTTGCTGGAAGCCGGAGCCGTTTTATGCAATGGCTGAATCCTTATATGCAAAAACTCTGTCTTGATCATTTGGCCGATATTACCAGTTCTAGGGCTACAAGATTTTATGGCTGGCTTTACACAACTTCAAAAACATATATGCACTCAACTAGGATTTATCCGATGAAACGCAATTGGAAAGAAAAATGGCGCTTTTTTAAACAGATGTCAGGTCTTGATTTTTGGAAGCAATTCAAAGAGAGGAACAAGAATAAACCGATATTACGTTCCCAACGTGCCGGCCAGACCCTTGGCGGACCGCCATCAATATAATCCCCGCATACTTGCGGGGATTTACTTATTTTAGTATTAATACACACAAAGAACCTTGAAAATTAAAACCATGAAACAACCGGAAGCTCATCTGGAACTGGCTCAAAAGTTTCTGGAATCATTTCGCAAGAGTTATTCAGCAGGTGCCGTCATAGAACATTTGAAAGATCTGAAAAATGTAAGAGTCCTAATTATCGGTGAGACAATCTTAGACGAATACCATCATGTTGTCCCTATTGGTAAACCGCCTAAGGGGAACCATATTGCGGCTAAGTATTTGAAGCACGAAGTTCATGCCGGCGGCATTCTTGCTTGCGCTAATCATATGGCTAATTTTTGCGGAGATGTTGATCTGCTGACGGTTATTGGTAACCAAGACAATTCAGAAAAGTTTATTAGAGAAAATCTAAAATCAAACATTAACCCTGTTTTTTTCTATCAAAATAAGACTATTAAAAAAAGGCGTTACATCGATTATGCTTATGCCAATAAACTTTTTGAAGTTTATGAAAACGAAGAAGGGCCCTCAAACGATATTTCCGGGGCTATTGTTGATTGGATCATGAACAATACAGACAGCTCTTTTTGTCGAGACTCCTACGATTTGGTTTTGGTTTTAGACTATGGCCACAACCTTTTTGACAAGGAACTAGTCAAAACTATTTGCGGACTGCCTTATTTTTTGGCGGTGAATGCGCAAACCAACACTTCCAATTTCGGTTATAATTTAATCACAAAATATCCAAGGGCTAATTATTTTTGTCTTGATGACTTGGAACTGCGTTTGGCTTTTCAAGACCGGCATGGCGATATTGAACCAATGCTCCATATTTTGGGACAAAGGGTTTCTTCGCCGGGCATCATTAGCGTAACATGCGGACATCTGGGCTCCATGCTATATGATCCAAAAACCAGCCAGTTGTTTCGAGCGCCGGTTTTCTCTAAAAAAGTAGTTGACACCACTGGTGCTGGTGATGCTTTTATGGCAATTACCGCACCTTGCGTCGCTAAGGGTTTCCCGATAGATTTGGTGGCATTTGTAGGTAATGCAGCTGGTGCTTTGGCGGTGGGTTATCTTGGCAACAAGTCATCGGTTGAGGCTGACTCCCTCTATCATTTTATAGAAACCCTCCTAAAATAGGTGAACAAGAATGTCTTATGAAAAGCTTGACCATAGCCATCTAAAAATTTTGCCTTTGTCGGATAGAGAAAACAAAATTTCTTTAACAGACATATTGCCACTTGATCATCCGTCGGGTTATAAGAGTCCAGATATTGATATTTTGGCCAAAGAGATTTTGAAAGCTAAATCAAGCAATGGCCAAATAATTTGGATGATAGGAGCGCATGTTCTTCGTCAAGGCTGTGCCAGAATGATAATTGATTTGATGGAGAGGGGATTTATAACCCACCTTGCCACTAATGCTGCTGTTGCCATTCATGATTTTGAAATGGCTTATCAGGGCGCGACTCTTGAGGATGTGGAATTCTATATCAAAGACGGTCGGTTTGGAAATTGGGATGAGACGGGTCGGTTTATTAATGAGGCGGTGATTGGAGGCCATAAGAAAGGAATTGGTTTTGGCGAATCAATTGGATTGATGATAGAAGATGAAGAATGCGCTCCGATGCTGTTTAAAGATATAAGTATTTTTGCCCGAGCCATAAGATTAGGCATTCAGATTACGGTTCACAAAGGTATTGGTTATGACATAACCGATCAGCATCCCAGCGCAGACTTTGCAGCTATAGGAAAAACTTCGGGTGACGATTTTCTTATTTTTGCCAAATCTATTTCAAAACTGGAAAACGGTGTTTTTCTGAATCTTGGCTCATCTGTAATGGGGCCGGAAGTTTATTTGAAAGCTCTTTCTATGGCCAGGAACCTAGCTAGTCAAAAAGGCAAAGAGATTCGGTATTTTACAACCGCAGTGTTTGATCTAGCATCTTTGAGTGATTGGCAGAGTGAGGAAGATATTGTTGATTACAAAAAACCTGGGCGGATGAATGATCCTAGATATTATTTCCGGCCGCTTAAAAGTATTTTGGTTCGAACCGTAAAAGATGGCGGCAAGAGCTATTATATTCAGGGTGATTTTAAAGATACTGTTCCGGCACTTTATGCTGCGATAAAATAGTC
>OBEQ012035101.1_pt1 | contig 10980 bp, 1 predicted proteins | sample 1670901 | NCBI WGS metagenome assembly OBEQ01 (sample SAMEA104232315, study PRJEB22302) | groundwater metagenome | biome: forest; feature: aquifer; material: groundwater | place: USA | collected 2011-08-07 | depth 5.4 m | reverse complement strand
TTACGACAACTGCAATCAGCATCTCCATCAGTCTCCTCCGTCATCAGGGAACATGAATATCCCGACAATTATAAGCAAGGCGCTCGTTATGCCCAGAGCAACCCGCCAGCGAAAGGGAAATCTTTCGAACAAATAGCTGGCGGCTCCAAGGGCTACAAGAGCCTTACCGAGATCCGTAATAGTTTTGGCGATAAATTCGACCTTCCTTTTGGACAGCCTCATATAACCAAGCCTATCATACCCATTAGCGGCATGTCAAACGGAGCCCGCACGGCCAGCATTTCGGCTCAATTGAACGTTCAAAATGCGTTCGAGCTTCTTAAATCCGCTTTTAAGCGACCTAATGATGCAACACAGTATTTTGAAAAAATTGGGCAGTTAATCGATGCGCTTGGAGATCCTGTGGTTTCCGAGGATTTTCGAACTGTCCAGAGGTTTCTTGAGATACATGGACAAACTTCCGCAGTTAAAGAAATGGCGCCTTTACTGCAGGCTTCAATCGACCATTTAAGGAAGTTTTTTTACGGCTATGGCCTTTTCTTTCACTTTCAAAGAACTTTATTTTCTGATGATGTTTTGTTCGGAAAACCCGAGGCATTTATTCCGGTCAACAGTCATGGTCTTAGAAACATCGTCTTTATCAGAATAGAAGAAGGAATCTCGCTTGGCGAAGAGGGCGAGGACGAAGGCGTTTCCGTCTACGGTTTGCAGGCCGGAGATCCGGATGTCTACGTCTTCACGGGGCTTCCGGATCAGGAAGGCATTTTCGAAGCCATCCCTACCGCTGTGAAGGAGGCTTGGCACCGTTTCGACGGGACGAAGTTTCCCCAGCTCGAAACGCCGGACAGTTCAATCTTGGAATACACAGCTAATTTGGCCGTCTTGATGCGTGTGTCTCACAAGGATGCGCTGCGCCTGCGGCTGCAGGAAATCTACGGAAACGCGGAGGCCCTTATTCACGGAGACCTTATCTCCAGGTTGTTCATCGGCCTCTCCGGGCATGCGAAAGCCCATAGAAAAATCTATGAAGATATCGTCAAGCAGGCCTTTGCCTCCTATGATATCGAGCCCTCATTCATCGAAAAACGGTGGGGTGAGATACCGGAAGAAGTTTTGGATCTTATAAACGTGTTTGCAGAATCTGATCTGGAATATTTTTATATCAATAAATTTAAAGAAACACCAGATTATCCCGATGTTACTTTATTGCCCGTACGGTATGACGTGGACAAATTAATTGGTGGAGCTCGCATGGCGATGTCCGAGAGTTCTTCAGTTTATCTTTCGAAATCCGACAGGGGCAAATTTATTATGACGCTGATCGAGAAAGCGCGGCGATTTTGGAAATCCGAAGGAGAATATCAGGAGGCTTTTGCGTTCCTTCACAATGCGCTGTCAAGGCTCGAGGAAGAAGCGATAAAAGATGGTTTTTCGGCTGAGAGTGAGGACATGAAGGCAATAAGGCTTTTCACAGAACTTCTTTCTCAATCGTATGCTGACCAAAAAGCATTTTATACTTTGGGAGATATTTTGGAAGTTCGGAAAAACACGGATTCAAGCGATTCCTATCTTGCCGAAATTTTGAAAGCCGCAGAGGAATTTCTTACAGGTCACGGCCCGATAGGTGCTCGAGCGGCTGTTCTTTCACTTATACAAAAAGCAGGTTACTTCGACCTCAGAGAAATGATTGTCGAAACTCTTAAGCGTAACGAAGTCCTAGGCCAGGGGAAATATGTTCTCACAAAAGTTTTTGCTATTCCTAATCTGAATGGATATTTGCTGAAAGGGCCTGCCGAATTGTCTGAGGCTGAAAAAGTGGATTCGTTTGAAACACCTTCATATTCCTTTAAGGTGGAGGAATTTGGTTTACCCATTGCGATTATGGGTAAATATCAGCTATTACCAAAAGTCAAAGGAATCGAAGCGGGTGTCCCCAGATCTATCATGAAAAGTCAAGTTCGTGAAAGCGATGGCAAAACGGCGGTTCAAATTTACGAAGAGCATCTTTTAAGAACAGCCCAAATGCCGCAGTCGGCTTATGATTCTTTGATTCGCAAGTTAAGCACCGTCTATGAACAAAATTATGCTTTCGACGATTCCAATCCAAATAATTTATTGGTCAACGACAGTGATGAAAAAAGTTTTAATCCCATTGATCTTAATCTTCGGGGGATTTATGCGAAACCGATCTCACAAATGCTGCCGGCCGCATTGTCCGGCATATTGGTTGTATTGCTTGACAATGCGTACGCTAACGCGATCAAAGATCCTTTATTAAATGCACGGTGGGAACCTTACCGAAAAGAAATACTTGTGAAATGGGCGAAGGCCATCATAAATACAGCATCCTCAATCCCATTTCCTGATAACTCCGTGATGCTTTCTTTCAAGTTGGCGGGGTTGGAATTACCCGATTATTTCCCCAATGCGAGGGCCGAAGCATCCCGTCAGGATTTTCTCGAGCATTATCTCCGTCCGCTTACCGGCGCCCGCGCAGCTGGTGCGAGGATGACACAGGAACCAGATTGGCGACTGCATCTCGCAACTTTAGAAGAGGCAGGCTACCCTGACCAAGAGGCGCGTCTTATTAACCTTGAGATCCAGATGTTTGTGAAAAAATTGGTTGTTGAAATTTTCAAATTGGACCGAGAGGATAATTTATTGCCGATTCTGAATAATGTGGAATTAATAACGGTCATCGCGGGAGTCAAACCATGGTCTTCTATTAGTGTGCGTCAAAGAGTTGATGGCGATCGTTTGAGGGAATTGTTAAACAAAATACACCCAAAACTCGAAGTGTTGGTGAATGATCATTCCGTGAATATTATAAATAAGTATACAGCTTTGCAGGTTGCTAAACAAAACTCTCTGGTAGCCGAAAATGAAACCAATATTGTGGATTTTATATTTAACAGGATGAATCACAATGATAAAAAAACGCTCGGAATTATGTACGGTTACGATCCTATTGATGCGGAATATTATCAAAATCATCCTGAAGAAGATGTAACGCCATCTAAATTACAAGCCATTGAAATTAGGTCTAAATATGCCCAAGGGCGGATTCTTTGGGGAAGTCTCGGCGGTGAGAACGCAAAGAGGCTAAAAACTTTGTACGAGGTCGCCTTAAACACATATGACGATTATTACAGTACGCAGCCGAGTAGGAACACCGACGAGTATTTGCGATCATTACCGAAATCTCCTTTACGGTTTAGCTTTGGCGGCAGCACTTTCAAGTTTCCAAGAATTGAGCCGATTGACTTGAATGTTTGGTTTAAGGCTGCAATACAAAGAGAAAAAGAAGTTTTATATCAAACGTTGGTTCAGCCTCATATTGAAGGGTTGCAATCACACTTGGAAAGTCTGAAAAGAAGCAGAAATTTAAAAGACGGCGATCTGCCGGAAATACAGGAAATCGAAGAGCGTCTGAATAATTTTGATAGAGACGTCCGATTATTTTCGATAGACCAGTTTCTTGGGTTTGCTTTCGAACCTCATATCATATTTTTGTCTGAGCAAATCCATAGGATTGAACAACGTGTCGGCTATGAACCTCAGAAGCCTCAAGTCAGGCAAAAATTACCAAAAGCTAATCCTTATCAGGTGCTTAAAGTTGAGACTGGCGTTGAAGCGTCCGATCAGGAAATCAAATCCGCTTATCGCAGAGCGGCGATGCAATACCATCCTGATAGAAATCCAGGCAGCAAAGATGCGGAGGAAAAGTTTAAAGAAACTGCTGAAGCTTACGGCTGGTTATCAGATTCTGAAAAAAGGGAATATCTTAATCAAGCCATACAAGCCGGTTATTACGGCGCCCGCGCGGCGGCAGGAATGCCAGAACAAGAAAATGTGGAATCAATAGCACAGTCTAAATTGTCATTGGTAGCGGTTGCTCCTTCAACCTTATTGAAACCCGGCGCCCGGTTTTCAGACGATCAAAACAGGTATTTTTCTCTTCTTCACGAATATTATTCTGCCGATATTGGATCGAAATCCATTCGAAGCAATCAAGATCTCAGAGAGAATCTCGAGGGACCATTGGAAGACATGCGTTGGCGGTATGCGATGGCTTTGGCCATGAGGTACAGAAATTTTGAAGACGCTCAAGCAGAAGCCTCTTTACAGATGAGATCCTCCGAAGTGTTTGTCGACAATGTGGAATTGCAAAAATTACACGGCGATATCCACCAGGCTCTGGCGAGACCACTGGACAAACCCTTTATGCCAAGATCAAAAGCCCAGGAAGTCTCGGAGAATTTGTCGAAAACATGGGCAACATACGGGTTCTTTGAGACAGCAGGTCTGGATAATACCATTGTTCAATACGCTCTTTATCGTTATTTCATACGTGAGTATAACTTAAATGATACGTTAAAGTATTACTTAAAAGTGAGCGGTGACGGAGAAGCGCGCCTCCTGGCGTATGAAATGGTGCCTGTTCTTCTGGCGCATTTTTTTCAATTAAACTCTTCGCAGGAAACGATTTTAAGAGAAACTGCTTATGATTTTCTTTACTCGGATAAAGATAACCTCTCTCGAGACTATGCGTTAAGTTTAAAAATCACTTCCGATAACCCGAAGCTTCCTATTGACTTCTTCAAACAAATTATAAAAACACTTGAAGCGGAAACCCATTTTGAAATCGCAGGTTCAGTGGAAATATTTGGTGCCCGCCCCGCCCGTTTTGCTTCGCTAAGTGTAGATAAGCAAAACGAGGCAGGCGGGGCCCGCGCGGCGGACAGGCAGCGGGAATATGTAAAAGAAGAGCAGGAGGCGTTGGCGAAAAATATACGAGAATATCTGCGGTTGGCAATTCCGTTGAGGTTCGAGTCCGGCGCATCCTTGTGGAATCAAACAATCCCTCCAGGGATAGTCCATATGCATTTTGAAACGCAACTTCCAAATCAGATCGCCAAATATGGCCGGCAGTGGGTAGGCAGTGCCATCAATTTCAAAATTGATCCGTTTACAGGCCGTTTATCGAGTCCGATGGTTGAGAATTACGCTGGGCGAGGATTTTTCCCTATAGAATCCATTTTAAATAAAGATGAAGTTCAGCAACTTATACAAGAAGCCTACAAAATCGTTTCGCCGAAAGAACTGAAGAATGCGCTGTATAACTTAATTCGCAATGAGGAAGTGGTCGAATATGAATTATTGGAAGCTTACTATGAGGATAGAAGTCCTGCCGGATTTTATGATATTAAGCGTATCTTGCCGAGAATGCTATGGTCCCAGTACTTAACATTGGCACCGAGAACAGACAGATTGATATCGAATGGAATCTATTTTGCTTTAAAATCTTTTCCTTCGTCAAGCCTGCCGGTAGCTACATCCAAACCCAATGAATGGCATGGCTCAGGGCCGGACGAGCTTAGAGATGAACTTAAGGCATTGCCCAAATCAGGAAATTCTATCGAGCTTCATATCTCTATAAACAATAATGTATTTAACCCCGCTTATTTTATTCCCGGGTTGAGCGATAGGACTGGGAGCGTAGATGACCTGCTTAGAAAGTTGAGGTTCAAGGCTGATATTACGTATGTCATACGCCGCGATGAACAATTGGATTATCGTTACCGCTTGGATGTAACCTCCGGCGCCCGCGCGGCGGAAAAACCCGTTATAAAAAATCTGGAAGACGCAAGATTTTTCTGGGATAAATTTGATCGCACTCAAAAACTCATAGGAGAACCATTCACTGAATTAAGGGTCTTATTCCGTGACGGAACAGAATTTAGAGGAAAGACTGCGCGTTATTTGATGGGCGCTCTTTCGGTGGATGCCCATAAGATCGTTCTATCTAAAAAACCTTATACTCAGCTAATCGAAGGGACTGAGTATTGGACAGTACCTTTAAGACGAGATTATAACGACCGCTTTGAACGCCAATACGAATTAGACAAGCTTGGCATCAAGCCTCATGGCGCGCGGATGGCGAATCGTTCAGAGGATACAATAAAACTATATCATGCTGAATATTTTTCGCGGGTCCCAAGCATACTTAGGTATGGCTTTTATCACGGACTTGGAATTCCAACGTTCACTGATAATGTTAATGTTTCGCTCGCTCATCATTTTGGACATGGAATGGTGATTTTGGTTTTTGATGTGCCGGCGAACCTGATCGACCAGAAAGGACTAAGTCTCAGTCAAGATACCAAAACTGAGGTTTTGCCGACTGCGGTTAAAAACGACCCATCTATCCCGGATATCTTGATTAGATCAGAAATTAGAGGAACCTTGGGAAGGCTTGATCCATCTCTGATCAACGTTGATGAGACTTTGGCCGTGAACCAGCAGGAAGTTGATAGAGAAAGCCGCTATCCAGGTGAAAAGGCCATAACTCCGGAAACAATAAAGCAACTTAAGGCGTATCTACAAAGGGAAAACGCGCACCCATTGATAAGCGAAACAAGAGTAATAGAAAAGAATGTTACGACTTCGATTTCTCGTAGATTAATTAAATGGATTTTTGGCGCGCGGCTTGTTAGCACACAGCTGCGTCCTTACCGGACATATTCCGCAAAGGAAATTTTGGAGCCGTTGAATTTGAATCAAAATGATGTATATCTTGATTTAGCCGGTGGACCGGGAACTTATAGCGCCGTGGCTCTGGGACAAGTCAAGGAGGTGATATATCTCGATATTTCGGGTAAAAATTTACCGGTGGCCAAAGCGATATCTGCTTATGCCTTCAGCTCAGAGGCGGTTAGAAGCAAGTTGTCGACAAGCGGTGGTTTTCTCAACGTCCCGAGATATGTTCATGCACTGCGGAAAGCGGAAAATGACAATAAGCTTTTAACAATACCTGCAAGCATAAAATTTCTGCTTGCAGATGCCCGCCAAATCCCTGTCAAAGATAACAGTATTTCCAAATTGAGCGTAACCGAACTATTTCATTGGTTGGGTGGGCTTGACGGGGAAAGGGCCGTGATTGATGAGATATTGAGAGTTGTGCGACAAGACGGTCTGATCCATGTTGTTTATGATTTTGATTCGGGGAGCCAAACGTTTATCAATCGTTTCACCAGCTTGGCAACCCAAAGAGGTGTAACTTTAAGCGTTTTAAGAAAAGTGGTTGGCGGAACAGAGAGAGGGATTCTTTTTAAAGTTGAAAATAAGATCGGTCAAGCCGTTTTCCCGCTCCCTTCCGGTATTTCCAGTGGCGCGAGGTTAAGGCCAACCGTAGGTGATATGAAAGAGGTTTTAAACCTTTCCGCCGGCCGGCAAGAGTCTAGGGTTAATCCTCCACTTTTTACGTTGGGCAGCCGAGCTGCTGAAGTTATTCAAGAAAAAAGATTTGTGGAAATATTCGGCGCGAGGCTGGCGTATGCGGAGGTTTCCAGTGCTGAAAAGTTGAAAGGCGATCGCGAAAGCCTTGTTTTATTGGGCGCGCTTTTTCTTGACAGGCAAAAAGCCCTTTTCGGAAATGATTTCAATTTTCTTTTGACAAAACTTTCTGAGATCGGAACTTTCCGGTTTCGGCCTGACTCAACCAGGGAAATGGTCCGCGTGGAGGTCAGCGGATTAAATGGAGAAAGATTTACCGTCACGTTGGATGAAGAAATCTTGAAAGAATCTAAAGAGCGTTTTGGCCAAGCGCAGCGATCCGGTATTTCCATCGCCGGAAAACTTAAGGAATTTTCACTCAAGGATCTTGAAGCCGCTGATTTCAAGAACAACGTGACTTATCTCTACAAGAAGATGAAAGGGATCACGGCGAGTCCGTTGTACGACGCGAATGTTCCTGTAGTTTTGCGTTATCATGTGCCTGAAAATTTTTCCTGGAACGGGGAATATGTTGCCGGGCTTAAGGATCTCATTGAAAATCATATCCAGAAACTTATGGGTGGCACTGTGGCGCTTCAACTTCCCGACAAAGACGGCCAATTTGAAGATAGTCCGATACCCAACGTCCGTTATGTGGACATGGGCGTCATGAGCCAAGATTTGATCCAGGCGGCCATGGGGCATGGGGTTTCCGCGGTGCCGGCCGGCACGAAGGAAGATTATATCGCGCCTATCTTTCAAAGGGTGGTTTTCTCGATCGCCGTTCAGAGATTGAGCGCCGTTACTTCCGAATTGCGGCAGGTTTGGAGAACCATTCGTTCCGATCCAACCACCGAGCTCGATGAGAAGAATTTCGGCAAATTGAAGAATGTTTCTAAAGAAGCACAGTTGAGCGAGTATTTGTCTTTGACGTTTAGAGTGATGAAAGCGGCCTGGAATAAACTTATCGAGGCGACGAAAGAAGCCTTGGAAGCTATTGGTACTGCCGCCTAACGATTTTTTCCCGCCCCGCCGCTGGTTTTTCCGGCCGCCCCAATGAGACGGTTGGAAGCCAGCCCTTCCTTTTCAATGCAGATAATTTTGACCTAAGTCACTTTCGTATGCTATAGTTCCATCATGCTAGGTCAATTCACCGCTGTGTACATCAAAAAGGGCAAATGGTACGTTGGTTACGTGGAAGAGATTCCAGGTGTCAACACACAAGGGAAAACCCTCGTCGAAACTAAACAAAACCTCAAAGATGCGCTTATCATGGTTCTTGAGACCAACCGGCGTCTAGCCCACCGCTCCCTTCATCGAAAAAGCGTCATCGAAGAATCTATTTCTATAGCTGTCTAGTGAAAAGGAAAGATTTGCTTCGTTGGTTTGCGCAACACGGCTGTGAGCTGGTTCGTGAGGGAAGCAAGCACTCCGTTTTTTTGAATCCTGCAACGACACGAACCTCTTCAGTCCCACGCCACAGGGAGATTAACGATTTTCTCGCCAAAAAAATCTGCCGAGACTTGGATATTCCGGTAAAATAACCGCTAAGATGGCCCAGGAAAAGAAGAGATTGATTCAACAAATCAACGAAGCGGTCAAGAACGACCCTTTTGACGCTGAAGATGAGCGTCAGGTTGAGTTCATGAAAATGCAGCAGAGAAAACTCATGGAAGGCGAGTGGTGATCTCACAATCCTCATGAGTGTATCATTAAAAAAAGACCTCTATTTTTTATCTACACTTTTTGTTTTGTGTCTTATCCTTTTCGGTTTTCGTCTGGGGTCATTCGGTCTTCTTGATCCCGACGAGCCTTTCTATGCGCTAACCGCCAAAGAAATGCTGTTGCGCCATGATGGGTGGACGCCGGTTTTGTTCGGCCAGCCTCAATTTGAAAAACCGATTTTATTTTATTGGATCTTATACGCGTGTTTTAAATTTTTTGGTATCAGCGAATTTTCAAGCCGGCTTGGCCCCTGCCTTGCCGGTATTTTGACGGTCTTGATCACTTATTTGTGGGGAAGGGTTCTTTTTCGCAGAAAAGAGCCTGCGTTTATTTCGGCCGTGGTTTTGGCCACGGCGCTGGAATTTATCATTTTGTCACGCATCGTTTTGACGGACATGTTCCTGTGTCTCTTTGTGACAGCGGCGCTTTTTTGTTTTACGGTAGGGGCGTACGGCCGTGCGCCCAATATATATAGGAAGACCGCGTGGATTTTTGTGTTCGTGTTCTGTGCTTTGGGATTTTTAACGAAGGGGCCATTGGGGGTTTTGCTGCCCTTTTTTGGCATAATTTCTTATATTTGTGTGAACGAAGCTGAACGGTTGCGAAGCGAGAATTGTCCCTCGAAGGGCCTTGATAACGCGAGTGCCACGGAACACTCGCTTACGCCGCGAGCGTTATCACGGAGTGAGTTTGCCTCGGCGGGGCAAACGAACGTCCCGGCGAGGGACAATTCTCGCCTAGCAGGCCGGGAAGACGCGTTTAATGTTCCATGGGTATTGGGTAGTGCAATTTTTTTGCTTATTGCCGCGCCATGGTACGCTGCGATGACCGTTCAGCATGGCCCCGGATTTTTGAAAGATTTTTTCATTCACGAAAACCTCCGCCGTTTCTTTGTGCCGGAACACAAGAGCTTTGACACGTTTTTATTTTATCCGGCGGCCGTGTGGATCGGATTTTTCCCGTGGAGTGCTTTTGTGCCCGGGGCGCTTTTATATGGTTTGCGGCAAACCGTCCGCGGCCGCTGGAAAATTTTTTCATCTCTTTTTTTATCATTCGCGCTCACGTTTTTATTTTTTGTCGCGGCCAAATCAAAACTTTTGAGTTATATCTTCCCGGTTTTCCCGGCCGTGGCGCTTTTGACGGGCGGCTGGCTTTACAGGGTTTACAGGGCTTTTGGGTTGGGGGCCAAGCCAAAGTTCTTTTTGACCGCTTTGTGTTTTGTGTTTTTTGTTTTGTTTGTCCCGGGATTGGTCGGTGTGGTAGGCATTTTAAACTCCCGGGATAAGATGGGTGTCTTCCGGCCGATCGCGGGCATCGCTCTCACCGTGATCCCTGTTTATTGGCTAGCGTTTTTCTCTTTTTGGAAAAAAAAATACAAATTAGCTTTTATTTTTACCGTTACAGGGACTGTGATTTTTTCCGCGCTTTCTTTCGGCTGGCTTTTGCCGTCGGCGGACGGGTTATTTTCTTCCAAATATAAGGGGGCCATTTATAGGGAAGAAGCCGGCCTGCCTCCGCAAAATTTTATTCTAGCGGGCAAGCTTTTCGTGAGAGGCGCCTCTTATTATACCGGAAGTAAAAATGTGGGGGTCTTGACGGATGATCCCGGGAGCGTTTTTTACACGAAGCATCCGATCCCGATTCTGTCGACGCGCGAGGACATCTTAAAAATTCCGGCTTCGCAGTTTCCGGTGTATTGTTTTTTTAGGCCGAAAGAACTTAAATTTTTAAGGCAGCTCGTGGATGGGCATTTTTCTATAACGCTCATCCAACAGAATTCGGAGCGGATTTTTGTGAGGTTGGAACGTGTTGCGTGATCCATTCGCTGTCATTCTGAGAAGCGCCGAAGGTGCGATGAAGAATCTCGTTTTTTTGAGATCCTTCGGCGTTCGCCTCAGGATGACAGCCGCGCTTATATTTTTATTTCTATTTGTCTGCCATCCAGCCTATGCCGAAACAATTTTATTTCAAAAAACGGAT
>OBEQ012678371.1_pt1 | contig 10982 bp, 9 predicted proteins | sample 1670901 | NCBI WGS metagenome assembly OBEQ01 (sample SAMEA104232315, study PRJEB22302) | groundwater metagenome | biome: forest; feature: aquifer; material: groundwater | place: USA | collected 2011-08-07 | depth 5.4 m | reverse complement strand
GTCCTCACCCCGTCGGCGGCGCCAGCCGCCGCGATTTTTAAAAAACCCCGCACAATTTTGGAAATGCGGTCAATGTGGAACAAAGTAGGCACCTTTTTCTACATTCTCCCCTGTACGGAAAATCTATAGAAAATATGGACGGGATTTAAAAGTGAATTGTTGGAGTGAATGGAACTTTTTTAATCGAACGATTCGAACGACCACTTCAACGATTGAATCAACCGAGTAGCAAACCGCCCGCCAGCCTATCGGCTGTCATGCGGTTTGCATCGCCGAGTGTCTCCGAGTGAACGTGCTCCCACTTGTCCCTCCCTCGGCCCAGCGACTCGCCCCGGTCTCACGAGGCCCGCGCAACCTTTGAACCCCCCGCATAAAACAACTGCGCGGGCCGGGGTACGGGCTTTGGGTAATTGGTTCACGGGACTAACTACTCAAGTTCTTGCGAGGCAATGAAAAGGATAAACTTTCAATTATCTATGCATTCGTCGCATATACGATTTTCCTCAAAAGAGGTCTGTCCTGAAAATCTAACGTCTCATATTCAAGCTTTGAGGTTTTCGACGTAGAGGGTTGGGAGCATTCCTTAAAGGAACAGAATAATTACCAATTGTAACTGGAACTCGGCGAAGGGCTATTATCTGCCCACCAAGCCTAACTATACAATCCATGTAGTGTTTGCCAATATACGCTGTTGATTCAAACGCCTCTAGGCATCGATCATTTCCTCCTCGTGTATGTCCCAAATCTCCGATTGCCTCAGCTTCTCTTCCAGCGTTTCTCACTATCCATTCGACCGTCGCAAGTGGTGGGACAACATGAGGATTTGCGATTCTAAATTTTAGATCGCAATCTTTTGCTGCTAATGGGACCTCATTTTGATGTTTGGCCCAGGGTCTTTTCGGATTACGAGCAAAAACTTCAATTTCAATGTTTGGCAAGATCACTAAAGATCTTTCATCATCTGAATGTTCTATTTCATCAAGCGCGGGGAGTGGCATCAAAAATGAAAATGCTTCTGCCCAAGCTAATGCTGCCCCCATTTCATTCTCAGACTCTTCTGCTTTTTGAACCGCATTATGGAGCCTTTCAAGTATTTCAAGAAAATTGGGCCAATACCTATCCGGAATACGATTTAAATCTTCGGATGTATTCACAGGATTTAGCACGACACGGGATGTGATGAGTCTTGCGTATAGATATCTTATAACCGAAATTAGAGCGTCTTCATCATCTAGTGCTCTAGCGGCCAGATCTAATTTAGAAAAACATGTTGCAACTAGAACAGTAATAAATATCGACGATGGGCGAGATTCCAGGTTCTTAGAAAATGCTACTGCAACCCAGCCTTTCAAATATCGTACGAGGCGACGCAACTGATCGCGTTCAGGATTTTCTGTGCAAGACTTGAACCATAAATAAATTTCCTTCGGATCGGAATCTTCCCATTTGTTTGGGAGTACTGCTAAACGTCGAGAGTCTGCAGATCTTTCTAACCAATAAATTGGCAAATCAATGTGGAATTTTTTGTCAAAACTCAGCCTTGAACATCGATTTTTTGGTGGTGTCTCTATTTGACGCAAGTTGGGAATTTTGTTCTGACATTGCTTTAGAGTCACTTGCACTAAATCTCTTAACTCCCCTGCTAAAGGGCGTTCCCAAGAGCCATCTTGGCTTTCAAAATATAATCCAACATCAACGTCATATTCCCCGCCTTTATGAATAGGCTTAATAAGTGTTCCAAACTTGTAGGAACCTTGTATCCACGTGGAAATTTCGTAACCGAAGCGTTGGAATATCTCCGCCTTAAGAAGATCGATTACTCCATTCCATTGTTCTTGAAGAAACTCACGTTGCTCAGAGCTTGGCGTTAAACGCTCACTGAGGGTTTGCTCTGCTGAGCCATTAAAAAGACGTGCGGCCCTACCCATTTTTCACCTCACATAATGTTAATTGTTTAGTATGCGCCAAAAAGGGATCCAACTTATTGCCTATAAGATCGGAAGTGGCCTTTTCAGCTAATGCTTTGAGCGTTTTTATAGATATGGCGGTAACTATATCTAATCCGAGATCTTTCGCCTGTTCGCTTGATGGTTCTTTCTCAATTCTAAGATACCGATTTCCAAGTTTGTGACTTACTAACTGATCAACAAATTGTTGCTGGGCAGAGATCATTACGGAAAAAAGTCTATTGTTTTGCATCCATTCGGCTACGCCAAATCGGCGCCCTAAATCGAATGAAACGGAGTAATTATTTGTAGTGGTCCCGATATTCAAAATCCGGATGGCTTCCTGTGTGACGCCAAAAAAATGTTCTCCTTCGTGTAGAGCGATTAGATCAGGCGCATTTGCAAATAACCCACCATCGGCATAAAGATTTCCAGACACATCCGCTAATTCAAAGTAGATTGGCGCAGCTGCGGTTGCTAAGGCAATATCGGTTACTTTCAGTTTCCAATCCCGATGCCATTCTGGCTTGTGTCGCGTCTTAAATACTTGAGGCCGTCCCTCAGTGATATTAACGGCAGGAATGGCCACTGGATGCACGGCATCGCCCAAAATTGCATCTTTTGGAATAAGACGAGTTATCGCTTCATATAATGGCTGCGTTGAATAACGAGGTTTATGGAGATGCTTAAAAATATCCAAAAAACCGCCAATCTTTCCTTTGGGAGTTTTGGATGGTGGAAATATTAAACCTCCACATTCCTCAAACATTTCGACCACTTTTTTCATAGGAACTTCAAAGGCGACTGCCAGCGCAACAATGCCTCCAATAGATGTTCCGCAAGTGATGTCGAAATGCCTTCCTACCGGATGCTTGAGATGTTCTTCGATGCAATGAAGCGCCTGTGCAGTAAACAATCCCCGAAATCCGCCACCAGTAAGCGTTAGTGCCTGAAATGGTTTTTCAACTGTCCACTGATATTCAGTCATCGCTGCCTTCTATTAAGTTTGATCGGTAAAGACTTTCTAACTTCTAACGTCCGCCAGCCAGGCAGGTGCACACTCATCAATGCTTTAAATAATCGCCCATGATTTGGGACCCGAATGTGAAGCAGTTCATGCGCAATCACAAAATCCTGGAAAGGCAGGTGCTGGTCGACGAGATCTTTCGCGAGCGTCAGAATGCCTGATGATGAACACGAACCCCATTTTCTTTTCATCTCTTGAATACGAATGATCTTGGGGTTCACGCGCAACTTCACCGCCCAGGTTAGGGTCCGTCGTCGTAAATCTTGAATTGGGTATAGTGAGCTTTTCATGGTGAATTATTCGATGAGTAGGTTAGCAACAATTAAATCAACAACCCTTGATCGGTCATCCTTCTGAAGCGCGAGCAATGGACGGTAGAGGCTAGCTCGGAGGCGACGTTGCTCGTCTGCATTGACTCCTGCGTTCGGGAAACGCGCTAGGAGTGATTCTGCCTCTCTAGCAATCTCCATTGGGGAAACGCCTGCGGCCTTAAGGGCAGAGTCATCCCGAAGTGTCCAGAAGACAGAAAACGCTCTCGTAGATAGTCCACTTTCCTTTGCAGACTTCACCGCCGTTTCCTTCTCAGTGGCAAGCGCCGCTAGGAGGTCCATTGCTGCAAGCCCTGTCGTCCTTCGACTCTCAAGATCCTTTAGAATACGCTCGGCTCGAACTTTGAGGGGCTGAAGAATAGGAGCTTCACCCGGATCGTCGTCGATCTCTTTCTGCAACCCGCGCACCAAGTTGAAGACTTTGCTCTCATCAGGACCATCCTCGTTGCGCAGCGACTCCAACGTTTTTACGTCGAAAGTCACGCTTTTAGTGAGCCGTCCGAGTCCCTCTTGGGTTGCATTCTGTTCGATCAGCCTCCGCGTCTTGTAAGCAAGATCAGCTACGAAGCCGACTTTTTCGGCGTATGCATTTCTAACCGCAGCATAGAGATGAGCAAGCAGCTCAAATGTTGCGATGTGATCGCGTAACTCGGGTGATGGGGAGAGAATCTCCCAAAGATTCTCGATATCCTTGTAGGCCTCGAAGAAAGACTTCCGTGCCTCCGGTTCTAAGAACCGGCCATAGACAACGCGCTCTAAGCGTTCGTCGGCTCCGCCACCTTCGCCTGCGTTCAGATAGTCGGTTTTGGCTTTGGCAATCTTCTGCTTGAAGTCGCTCATGAGCACGTCAAGATCTTCAATCACTCCGCTTACGTCTGCCGAGTCGAAGTGCAATGCCTTCTTCAGTTCTCGAAGGACACCAACGAAGTCGATAACGAGTCCGACACGCTTTTGAACTCCTTGGACATCTACATATGGTCGGTTCACACGGGCGACCGCCTGGAGCAGCACGTGGTCACGCATCGGCTTATCGAGATAGAGACAATACAGAAGTGGCGCGTCGTATCCTGTGAGCAATTTGTCCGTGACAATGAGGATCTTGGGATGCTGGCTGGCCTTCTTGAATAGCGTTCGTACGTCCTCCTCGCGCTCAGAGCTAAGCTGAAGCTCGGCGACAAGGGGTCGATCAATCACGTCGGCGGTATTTTCGGTGTAAATAGCTTCGGTCCATTCCGGCGGCAGGAATTTATCGAGAGCCTTTTTGTACTTGGCGCACGCCTCGCGATTCACCGCCACGAGAAACGCCTTGTAACCGAGCGGAAGAACACTTTCCTTGAAGTGTTCTGCAACGAATGAGGCGACCTTCGCCACACGATCATCCGCAGTGAGGAATGTGCGGATACCAACTGCGCGGTCTAGCACCTTGTTCAGCTCATCAATGTCGGTAATTCCTTCGGCTTCGGCGAGAGCGAAGAACTCCTTATCGAGGCGTTCCGCTGGGATAGTCATTTCGCTCGGCGCCATCATGTGTTTGATGGGCAGAGTCGTTTCGTCCTCAATGGATTCTGCGATCGAATATTTGTCGAGGTAGCCACGTTCATCCTGAACCCCAAAGATCTTAAATGTTCCTTCACCTTGGTCGGTTCTGGCAATTGGTGTGCCCGTAAAACCAATGATCGTGGCGTTAGGCACAGCAGCCATCAAATACGTGCCAAGGTCCTTTGCGACAGAGCGGTGAGCCTCATCAATAAAGACGTAGACATTATCTCGTGTGCAGCTGTCCTTTCGGATCGCTTCGAACTTGTGGATCATTGAAACGATCAATCCTCGGTAGTCCCCGTCGAGGAGAGATTGCAATTCACCCTTATTGTTCGCACGAGTCGTAGCGATGTCCTGCTTCTGCATCTCGCCTAGCAGGCGCTCGACCCATCCTTTCAGTTGTCCTTCAAGCTCCGTTCGGTCGACGACGAGTAAGACTGTGGCATTTCGAAAGCGCTCCTTGTTTTCAAGGATCAGCCGAGCTGCGGTTAGCAGTGTGAATGTTTTTCCAGAACCCTGGGTGTGCCAGACGAGGCCTCTGTTCTTTGAGGAATCAGCACAGCGTTGAATAACTGCATCAATGGCCCGCTGTTGGTGCTGACGTAGAACGGATTTTCGCATCTCGCTGTCCTGAACATAGAAAAGTATCCAGTGTTGGAGTGTACGAAGGAAGTCGGTGCGCTCGAAAAAGGCTTGGACAGCGAAACGATAGGTCTCATCGCGAGTCTGTTTCCACCGCGCCATATCGCGGCGAGTGGCGTTCCAGGTTACGCCGTACCAATAATCAAGAAGGTGCGTGACGTTGAAGAGTTGCGGCGAACTGATGAGCTCTGGAGTCTCCGACTCATACCGACGAAGTTGTTTAACCGCACGCTCTAGCGCGTCACCGTCTTTAGGGTTTTTGTGTTCAACGATGCAGACAGGGACGCCGTTGACAATGAACATCACATCCGCTCGATTTCCTTTGCGAGCTGGGGGCTTGAGCGTCCATTCCCAGCTTACATGGAAGACATTTGCCCCTATGTTCTCGAAGTCAATGAGCTTGATATGGCGATGGCGCTTCTCATTCTCGTCGTACCACTGACGTTCACCTCGGAGCCACGCAAGCATGTCTCGGTTTCCTTCGATAGATGCTGGGATTGCATCGAGCGTCTCTATGATAGATCGCGCTCCATCTGCGCTTACCCATGGATTGAACTCAGACAGCTTCGACCCAAGTTCATCTCGAAAGAGCATCCCATCGTTGCCGCCACGTTTTTCTTTGGCCAATTCGGGAGTAAGTGGTGTCCAGCCAATTTCAACGGCATGCTTGACCATCGGAAATTGAACGGTTCCAGCTTCGCTGATCTTGAGACTACTCATACGGTCACCTCATACAGGCTGTTACTGTTGAGCGCTGCACGGTTGAGATCAAATATACCGCTTGATTCGGTGAGGAGCTTGGAGAGCAATGCCTTAAAGAGTTCGTGATGCACTACCCGCTTCTTGCGGTGCAAGGCTAGATTCTGGTCTATCATATCGAAGACTCGAACGATCTCTGCCTGCTCCTCGAGAGAGGCGGGTGCAGCAAGAATGAGAGGCTCGAGATTCTTCTTGTTGAGCTGAGGGGTTGGCCCGGGCTCAGTGATCGTACGCAGATCGAACGCTTGGAACCAGTGAAACAGAAAGCGCGAGTCCAAGCGGTCTCTCGTGCGGACTCCTATTACGTTGGGGTCAAACGCAGTCCACGTCGTTGTCAGCCGCTTCTTATTTGTTGCGATTGCCGCGCCTCGCTTTGGAAAAACGACCGTGTCAGGGGGCGCGCATCGTTGACGAGCAACGGAGCCATCAATGCTTATTGAATGTGCCGCGCACGTTAGACTTGTTTCATTTCCAGGGAGGTTCATGTCCGAAACCTTGACACCAAGAACTGTAAGGGCATCTGCGGTCGATGATGTCTTTGCAGCCTCAAGCTCGGAGTACGACATCCGTGTTGAGATAATGTCTGCCCATGCGTCAAGACGGTCGACGATCCAGTCTTGTGGCACTGGCCCGAAAGGGGTGTCGTCCTGGGGTTCACAGCCAAAACCGTTAGCGAGAAGCACTCTCAGTGTCGCCCGCTTGAGTTCGATGGAGACGTCGATCAGCATCTCTTCGTTTATGTAGGCGGACCGAACTCCCTCGATAAGCGAGACGAGCGATTGTTGGATGTCGAGATCCAACTCGGGCACCTCGAATTGGAGATACTCCTGCCAATCGAGATTTCTAATGCCGGTAGTAGCACGCTGAAGCGTCTCAGTCTCTCCGTGAGAGTACAACGCCTGCAGGTAGAGCGCGACGAAGCGTGGTTCCAGTCGCGAGCGATCAAGGATACGGAGTGCTGTGGTGAAGTTGCTCGTGAAATAAGTTCTCTCGTCTGGCGGGTCGAACAATGCGACACGTCCAACGGGCTGTTTAGGGCCGCCGCCGGAGCGTTCGATGATAATATCCCCCGCAAGTAACTGGCGTTCCGCGATGTACCGGGCCTCGACCTCAAGTTCCATGACTTCGGAGTAGTCGAGCAAGCCATCTCCGCGGAAGTTGGTGCTACGCAGGACGCAAGCCTTGTGAAACGGGGGGCGGCTGCCCTTCCACAGACCACTCACGAGCGAGAATGCTGCGGTGTTGTCTAGCCTAACCATTCTCATGGTTGTCTCTCAGCCTTCGCGATCCTAGTGAGGATCGGCTGGAGGTCGTGCCACAGGCGATCTCCCTCATTAGTGAGGTCATTCGCTGTTTTAACGAGCTCTGCGATATTGCGATGATTTGCGACTTCGGATTGGCCCACCCAACGACTCGGGCTCACGTTATAGTCTGCCTCCTCTGCCTGTCGTCGTGAGATGACAACTACCTCACCTTCGATCGGGGCCCCTTTTAGGTACATAGCTGCAAGATGCCGAATCTCCTCCTCGGGTAGGTAGTTCTTCGGTTTTCCTTTTTTAAAGTGCCGACTTGCATTTAGGAGAACGATCTTGTCCTTCCGTACAGCGGGCTTGCGCTTGCTCAGCACTACAATCACACCAGCAGCATTAGTGTTATAAAAGAGGTTGTCAGGTAGTAGAATGACACCATCGATCAAATCATGATCAACAAACCACTTGCGGATGTTCCGTTCTTTGTCCTCATTCTTAGAGCCAGAGCCTCGAGCGACGGCACCGGTGTCAAGAACGACTGCGGCACGTCCGCGCTCGTTCATGCAGACAATAGTGTGCTGAAGCCAAGCCCAGTCGCCCTTGCCAGTTGTAACTCCTCCCGAAGTACGGAAGCGATCAAAAGGATCGTTCGCAAAGATGTCTGGGGCGAAAGGTTGATTCCACATCGGATTCGCAACGACAATATCGTAAGTACGAATCTTTCCCTCGACCGTCCGGAACTTCGGGTTGATCATCGTATCACCACGCGCGAGCTCAATCTGCATGTCATGGATGATCCCGTTCATCTGAGCGACGGCATAGCTTTCAGCTTGCAACTCCTGGCCTGTAAGTTTGAGGGGAACCTTGCTGGTTGGATCGAGCTCACGCGCGACAATCTGCAACTTTACGAGCAGGCTTGCAGAACCGCACGCATAGTCATGACATTCTTCGCCCGGCTTGGGCCGCATGATATTTGCCATTAAGAAACCGACCTCAGTCGGCGTGAAGAATTCACCCGCACTTTGTCCCGAACCCTCAGCAAATTTTCGAAGGAGATATTCATAAGCGCGACCGAGGAAGTCCGGTTGCACATCCGCAAGGCCCAAGCGGTATCGTGGGTCCGAGAACGTCTCGACGACTCCTCGCAACTTCGCCGGATTGATGTCGCGTTCGCCGTTTCGCTCGGCCGCAAAGTCAACAACGTCGATCACACCTGACAACGACGGATTCTGCTTAACCACAGCACGAACCGCCTTTGTGAGATGCTCGCCTATGTCCCTAGGCTTCTCTTTCAACGACCAGTCAAAGCCTTCTCGTCCACTGATGACCGCCCAACGTGCTTCGGTGGGTAAGTAAAATCGCAGGAGAGAGTGATCACCTTCAGCGATGTCGAGAGCAGTTTTGCGGTCGCCATACTCCTCAGCCAAACGATTAATCTCATCATCGAAGACGTCGGACAGCCGTTTTAGGAACAGCAATGGCAGGAGGTAGTCCTTGAACTTGGAAGCATCCTTCTCACCCCGAATAGAGCAGGCCGCATCCCATAGCATCTGCTCCATAGACTTCGTGGACGGTGCACCCGTTGAGCCCCTGCCTCGTCGCCGACTAGTTATGTTGGCGGCAGAGGTTTCGTCAGAGGTGTTTTCATCAATGCCCGCCTCGTGAGCCAGTACCGCAATGACCTTTAGGGCGGCTTTTTGAGGTTTGTTGGAGCCGCCCTCCCACCGATTCACGGTGGCAAATGAAACGCCTAGACGTTCCGCCAACTGCTCTTGACTAAGATTGAGTTTGCTACGAATAGCCTGAAGGGTTGTCTTAATATCAATATTTTCTGACATATTTGTTATGTGTGTTATATAATATAACAATTGTCAACGATTATTTTCAGCTAAGAACTAAGAGCTGGGTAGAAAACAAATCCAAAAAATCGTTGTTGACAAATTACTACGTGTTGTAATATTATGACAACATAGGAGGTGATGTCTCATGAGCTCAAAAAACTTCGCCGAGTTCTTTAAAGAAAAAAGAATCATCCTGGGTCTCACGCTCCGTCAATTTTGTCAGAAGAACGGCTTCGATCCCGGCAACATCTCAAAACTGGAGCGTGGCGTTTTCACCGCCCCTCAGTCTGAGGAGAAGATCGAGGAGTATGCACAGGCGCTTGGGTTCAAGAAAGGATCCGACGAATGGATACAGTTCTTCGACCTGGCGGCCGTTTCAAGCCGCAACATGGACATGATGAAACTGCATAATGAAAACCTGATGGATCGGTTGCCCCTGCTCTTTAGAACCCTCGATAACAAGGAACTTACCGACGAAAAGTTGGATCAGATCATCGAACTGATTAAGCAGGCCTGAGATAAGACATGACTAAGTTTCTACCTCCTCCAGAAATTGAAGCGGCCGCCGAAGAGTTTTTAAGGAAACATAATCCCGACCGGACGATTCCCATTCCCATTGAAGAAATTCTGGATCTTCAACTTCGGATAAATATCATCCCAGTCCCCGGGCTGTTCAACCATAGCATCGATGCGTTCCTGTCGGTGGATCTCAAGAATCTCTACGTCGATCAGGATCACCTTGAGCGCCGGATCAATCGTGCCCGATTTACGCTGGCTCATGAGGCGGGCCACTTGTCGCTGCACTCCGCTTATCTTCTCTCACAAAAAATCGAGTCAGTTGAAAACTGGAAGAGGATCGTCTTAGGTCAAGGTTCTGGGCGCGATAGTATGGAAACTCAGGCAAATATGTTCGCCGGTTTTCTACTCATGCCGACGGCCCATCTGGAACAAGAATTTGAAAAGATCAAAGCCGATCTGCGAAAACATCCTGACTTCAAAGATAGGGCTCTCCCCGACGATGTTTTACTTGCCCCGTATGCAGCCATCAATATCGCTAAGTTCTTTGATGTATCGGATGATGCCGCTCAATACCGATTAATGAATTGGATAAATTCTAAAAAGAAAACGAAGTGAGACAAGGAGAAAAAAATGTTACCGAACTACAAGTATCTGACCAGGCGCTCAGTGAGTGACGCCCTGAAAAGGATGGTTCTTTATCGTGACAAATATTCCTGCTGTTACTGCCAAACAGCGGTGACCTTCGAGACGGTTCATATGGATCATGCATTCCCTCGATCCAGGGGCGGATTGACGATATTCGAAAACTTGAGATCTTCCTGCTCTAGTTGCAATTTAGCAAAGAGCGATAAAACCGAATTGGAATACAGAATGGAGTTGGCGGGTAGAGCTAATTCTCTATCCTATCTGGCTGAATTATTGGGGTCGTCCCTTCGGAAGGGGCCGTATTAGGACATGAGATCCGCCAGGCCTTCATCCAAGAGCTGGAGGTTGAGGAAAAAGCCCTTCTCGTAAATCTCCTCCTTCTTCTTGATATTCCTTCGGCACGGTATCGACGATATTCATGCGAAGCGCTTCAGCCTCTGAATAGCCGTAAATTTTTTCAGCACCCCGGTTCCACGCCAGGATAT
>OBEQ012287844.1_pt1 | contig 10982 bp, 12 predicted proteins | sample 1670901 | NCBI WGS metagenome assembly OBEQ01 (sample SAMEA104232315, study PRJEB22302) | groundwater metagenome | biome: forest; feature: aquifer; material: groundwater | place: USA | collected 2011-08-07 | depth 5.4 m | reverse complement strand
GTCTTACGCGATCCGCATGCCCAAGGAGCGAGGACAATCGGTCCATGTACTGTTCAAAGCGCCGGAGAAGATCGGAAGCCATGCCATAAAATACCTCCACCAGCCTCTTTTTGCAAAATATTTGTGACACAGTAGAACTAGAGGTCCGGACTTCAACCGCTTTTGATTCGTTCTTTATCCAACGCTATCAACCCCGTCCGCATCCGGACCGGTTCAGTAAAATCGATTCTTTGAAAATGGGGCCCCGGAACTGCGGGCGATTGGTCCGTCATCGGAACCAAGGTAACACGTTGTCCGCCGGATATCCTCGAACAGGACCGCCTTGGCGTCCACGGACACCAGATAGATCAGAAGCGCCTCGCGGAGTTCGAGAGAACGCATTCTAGGGTCCCAGGAGATCCAGCAGGGACTTCTTCTTCAGATTCACGGCCTTGTCGTACGGCGTTTCCCCTTTGGCGTTTCTGAGGGACTTATCGGCTCCATGTTCCAGCAGGATGCGCACGATTTCCTCGTGTCCTCGGCGAACCGCCCCGTGCAGGGGCGAGCTTCCGGAATCGTTGCGAGCATTGACGTCGGCGCCGTGTTCCAGATAGAGAAAAGCGATGCGTGGATCGGCTTTGAGCCGGTTGCAAAGATTGACCAAAGGTGTGGTGCCGTCATCGGACCTTTGATCGAGTATCGCCGCATGGCTCAATATTCGTTTCCCGATTTTCAGATCATGATTCACATGCAGGGGTGAGAATCCGCTCATCCATTTTGATGCGGCCTGCGCCGGGTGGTTGGATAGGATCTTTTCGACTTGCGCCAGGTCCGTGTTGGCAACGGCGGACATGATATCGTATTGCGCGCCGCCCCGGAGCAGTTCCCGGATGACGGCGGCGTTCAGCCGATGATCGAGCTTCGGCGCATTCTTGATGCCGCAATAGGTGGCCCATTGAAGCGGCGTGGAACCGTATTTCACCATTTTGATGTCCGGATCGGCGCCTAGAGCCAAGATGCGCTTGATGATATCCAGCTTTCCGAAATAGGCTGCGTAATGCAGCGGAGTGAGCCCGCGTTCATCCGTGAAGTCGGGATTGCTTTTGGGCTTTCCTCGGGTGATTCCCAGAATGGTATCGAGGGCTTTTCCGTCCCCGGATTCGATGGCTGTCTGCAATGCGGTTGGCAAGCGGGTTTCTCCTTTTGTTTTCCGGACGCGGCTATCCGCCCACATCCTCGAAGAACATCAATTTGTTTCCGAAGGGATCATGGATCCACATCTCCTTGGTTTTCCAGGGCATCAACTCGACTCCCGGCTTGGAAAACTTGTAATTCTTCTCCTGCAACCGAGCGGCCATGGCGTCAATGTCGTCGACCCGGATCTTCACGGTGGAACCGGGACATGCGTCTCCGTAATGCTCGGAAAGGTGCAGGGTGGCCGAGCCCGTGGATATCTGCATGTAGACCGGGAAATTTTCCCCGAAAGTGTGGGACCAATCGATTTTCCAATCCAGGAAGTCGCAGTAAAATTCCTTGGCCTTATCCAGGTTGAAAATCCTGAGAATGGGGATGACCGCAGGCTGCATTGGACCCTCTTTCCGCGCTATCAAAAAGTAACCCCTTTTCCTCTGGAAGGGTGGGGTCAACTGGGCCGGGGTTTTCCGCGGATGCGGGCCATTCGCTATGGTATGCCGGGACTATTTTCGATACAATGAGCACCGTAACGGAAGAAGCGCGGCGGCCGTCGCGATTCCTGTCCGGCACGCCATCCGAAGGGGAACCCAGATGAAAACCAGCCCGATTATTTCCGCAGCCATCCTCGCCTTTTCCACCTTCTTCGGACTGGCCGTCAATGCGCATGCCCAGGTCAAGGATTACAGCTTCAGTTCCTCTCCGGGGACCTTCACTCCCTTGGCGGCCGGCGATACCATCAGCCCCATGGACTGCGCCTTGTTCACCAACTACGACATCTTTTTCAAGGACAAGCCCATCGGATTCTCCTTCAACTTCAACGGCACCGACTATACCACGGTAGGCATCCATTCGAACGGTTTCATCTGGTTCGGGTCCGGCAATCCTGCCTTGAAGGCGATCGCTCCCCTTTCGACGGATGGTAACCTGGGCGGTACGGGTACCGTGGACGGAGTGGTCGCGGTGATGGGCAAGGATATCGATCCCCAGTTCCAGGCGCCCTGCGGCGGCATCCTCATGGCGACCACGGGAACCGGGGGCGACCGCATCTGCACCATCCAATATTCCAACTACCGGAACGCGCAAAGCGGTACTGGCGCCGCCCGCTATACGTTCCAGGTGGCCTTGCACGAAGGCACCAATCTGATCACCTTCCACTACGGTCCCGTAAGCCCTTCCACCAAATCGGTTCCGGCCCAGGTGGGCTTGCGCGGATTGACCAATGCGGACTTCAACAGCCGGTTCACCAAAACCGACTGGGATCTCAGTAAATCGTCCGCCACGGTGGATTCGACCTTGGAGGTTTCCGATCTGGTGAATCCCGCGCCCGGCGAGACCTTCACCTGGATCCCGAATCCCACGTCCTTGCGCGGCGTCGCCGACCGTAACGCGCGGGTGACCTTCCCCGGACTGGACGATCCGCAATCCGAGATCTTCGATTTTACCGGAAGGAAATGGGCCGCGCCGGGCCCCGGTTCCGCATCGGTCCGCAAGGGCCTGCCCCGGGGAATCTATTTCGTGAAAACCCGCGCGGGTTTGCGGACCTTGGTGAAGGAATGACCCTCACGAAGAAATAACCATCACGAAGACCTGACCTTCACGAAGACCTGAAATTCACCGGGTCATGTAGATTTCCCAGGCGATCCGATCCGGATCCTTGAACGCGATGTACAATCGTCCGCCCAGCATGGGATCCGCCTTGACCCCGGTGTTCTCGACTCCCGCGGCGGCCAAGGCTGCGGCCATTCTCCGCAGTTCCGATTCCTCTTCGCAGCCCAGGGCGATGTGATCCAATCCGATCCGGAAGGGGTTGAAGGCGTCGTCGGGAGGCGTTCCCTTTTCCGGACCCTTCATGGCGATGATGGTTGAGCCGGCCAGGAAAATCAGCACCGGTTCTTCCCGCAGGATTTTGAATCCCAGTATGGAACCGTAAAAGTCCTTGGCGCGGGCGAGGTGGCTGCAGCGCAGGCCGATATGATGGATTCCGGATGTCGCGATCAGGGTTGTCATTTCCGCTCCTTAACAGGGTGTTGAAAAAGGCTTGCCGGGCGTCGGCCCGCTCGCTCGGCCTTTGGCCTCGGCCATCCTTTTTCAATACCCTGATATTGGTTTTTGGCTACCATATCCATTCTCCCAATGTAGTCAGTCTTGCGTCCGGACTTCCCCGGCGCTGACGAGGGGCGGAAAAAATTAGACTTTTACCCTATTCAAGGTCGGGCCTGCCGTACGGGGGCCCGGATGCAGTGGAGTGCCGGATGGATTGTCCCAAGTGCAAATCGGAAATGGAATTCGCCGAGATCAACGGGATCCGCGTGGAACGTTGCCTGCAATGCCGCGGATTCTGGTTCAAGGAAGGGGAGCACCACATCCTGCGGAAGGTGAAGGGCTCGGAACTCATCGACATCGGCCCGCCCGAGCTAGGGAAGGAATTCGATTCCGCCGAGGACGTGCCCTGCCCCGTTTGCAACGGGACCATGGACCGGGTCGCGGACCCGTCGCAACCGCATATCCATTACGAAGCCTGTCCCGACGGCCACGGGGTCTTTTTCGACGCCGGCGAGTACAAGGATTTCAAGGAAAAGACCGTGGGCGATTTCCTCAAGAAACTTTTTTAACGGAAGCCATCCGGATCGGAGCACCCCATGGTTGAGAAAAAACCCGACGAGAAGAAGCCGGAAAACGGAGCGAAGGCGGGAAAAGGAGCCGGGGCCGAAGGTGCCCAGGATCCGCAAGGCGCAGGGGATGCCGCCGGCGCGACGAAAAAGGCCAAGAAGGAAAAGCCCATCGCCGACCCGTCCAAACGCGGCTACGGGGGGTTCGACCGGTCCCTGTTCAAGGGCAAGAATCCCATTTTCCGCACCATGAAGAAATCCGGCCGCTAGCGTACCCGCAGGCACCTAGGCCTTTTCCCGCCCTCCCCTTTCCGATTCCAGGACTGAAAGAACAAATCGGGACAAAAATCACTCCAATATGGGATAATCCCTATGGAGTCGATTTTCCGATCTGGAGCATAGGCCATGGAATTGACCGCCTTGTTGGACTTGAAGGTCGCCCCCGACGCCGCGGTGCTTCGCTTCAAGGATGCCTGCCTGGATCAACCCGCCTTTCCCACGCTCGAAGAAATCAAGGCTTTCATCGCCGCCAAGGGCGTGCGCTTCGGTCTGGACCTTCCCGCTTTGGAAGCCGCGCTGGCCGCGAAAAAAACGGAGACCCCGATCACGGTGGCCAAGTCGCGGCCGGCGATAAAAGGGAGGGACGCTGTCGTGCGCGTGCTGATTTCCCCGGAAGGAAAAGCCGCGCCGCGGATCTCCACGGGCGATAAGGCGGACTTCCGCGAAATCGAAACCATGGTCCAGGTGAAGGCGGGCGATGTCCTGGCCGTCCTCGAACCCGCAACCCAGGCCGCTCCGGGATCGGACGTTTTCGCCAATCCCATTCCCGGGTTGCCGGGGAAGGATCGCAAGCTGCTGCCGGGACCCAACACCCGGTTGTCCGCGGATTCCCTCTCGCTCATCGCGGACAAGGCCGGTTACCTGTACCGCTCCGGCGAAACCCTGGGAGTGGGCACCACCTACGTCCTTGAAGGCCCGGTGGATTTCAAAACCGGCAACATCCATTTCACCGGGGACGTGCACGTGAAGGGCGGCATCGGGGAAGGTTTCGCGGTGGAGGCGACCGGGAACATCCTCGTGGAAGGCGAATTGGACGGCGCCACCGTGATCAGCAGTAACGGCAATGTGACCCTGATGGGAGGGTGTTTCGGCAAGGGCAAGGGGCGCATCCAGGCCAAGGGAGAGGTGAAAATCACCTTCGCCCGGCATTGCAAAATCGAATGCAAGAGCCTGGTCGTGGCCAAGGCCGTGCAGAACTGCCAAGTGACGGCTTTTTCCGTCGACGGTTCCGCGGCGGGATGCCAGTTTCACGGTGGATCCCTGCTCTGCTACGGATCCGTGTCGCTGGCGGACATCGGCGCCGAGGGGGACCGCACCGAGATCTCGATTTTGGACGAGCAGGAGGAGGCGTTCCGCAAGCAGAAGGGCCTTCTGGAGGCGGAGGAAGGCAAGCATCAGCCCCAAATGGATGCGCTGGATCGGAAGCTGCGGGCCATGAAGGCCATCCTCGCCAAGTCCGGCGCTTCCCAAGTGCCACCCAAGGTGGCGGCGGAGTTGAAGGCCGCGGTGGACGCCTACCAGACCTTGCGCCGGCGGCTCGACGGCATCACGTCCGAAAAGACCAAGCTCGACGGTGAGATCAACCGACCCCGGGATCGGGTTTTCGTGCTGCGTATCCAGGGCGCGGTGAAGGGGACCGTGAACTTCGACATGTTCCATATCCGGCGCCTGTTGACGCCGATGGACTCCGGGCAGGAATTGCTCGTGACGCCGGATCAGGGCCTTATCGCGCGGCCTGTATCGGGCGGATCGGCCGGATCGACCCCAAGCTGAAGTTCACGGCCAGGGACGGGGACGAGGCGGTTCCGTCCGCTCCCAGGTCGGCCCACTCCCATTGCACTCCGCCATACAGGGCCCAGGCGTTCAAGCCCATGGGACTCTTCCCGAAGTTCCGCTGATAGCCCACGCCGCCGCCCAACCGCCATGCGGAACCGTCCGCGGCCGATCCGTCCTCCAGGGCGAGATTCCCGGAGGCATAGGCTCCGAATCCTTCCAGGGAAAAGCCCGTCAGATGATCGGCGGCGCCCCGCCCCACGGAAGCGAGCAGCGCGCCGGTCCAGAGATCATGGAGGTCCGGCGAGGTCACCGCCGCGAAGGAGCTTTGATCCGTGTAATTGACGGAGACGTTAACGTCGTGGCTCCAACCCGTAGCGGGTTCGTTACCCGCGGAAGCCGTCATGGTGAAGGACGAAGACCCGATGCCGTCTTTGTCGAACGTCCACGCCGGCGCCGCGTATACGGCCAGGCCGTTATCCGATCCCAGGTCCAATGCGAGATGCGCGGTGGAACCGAAAAATCCGCCCTTCTGCAAATCATCAAAGCCCGATAGCGTTCCCCCGACCACGCCAGCGATATCGGCCCAGGGCTTGAGGCCCAGCACCAGGGAGGTGAGCGCCAAGGCGGAGGAGGATGCATCGGAAGCATGCAGGGTATGCGTGTTCGCATAGCCGACCGTGTTCTCCCAATCGAGCAGTCCCGGAGCCACGGTCTGCCAGGGTTGCCCTAAAGTGTTGTAATAGAAGGCCGGAGCGGGCGCGTCGGCGGGCGCGGGCTGGCCGGTGGTGCGGGTTTGCGAGGCGGCGAGCAGGACCACGGGGAGCAATAAGCGGGAGAGGACGGATGCGTTTTTCATATCACCTGAAAACTTACTTTTTTCCTATCCGGAAAACTTGTCTCGTCCGAATCTCCCACGGGAAAACCGCCGCGGAAAAACCGACGCTGAAAAATGCGTTCCGCATGGAAATCGGCCTGTCCCCGGGAGGGCTACTGGAACTGCCCCTGCGAGGGGATGAGCTTCCCCGGCTGCAGGGAGGGTATCGCATCGGTTACCTCCTGGCCGTCGATGGCTGTGACCCGCAGGGTGAAGGCCCCGTCCCCGAAGCCGCTCGCGTCCGTGTAGGTGCCGTCATTCGCGCGTTTGAGGGCTGACCAATCCGGGTGGTTAGCGCTTTTCACCTCGACCCGGGCGATGGGCAGGCGCACGTTGCGCACCCACAGGCTGGTCCACCAGATGTTGGCGCCGGTCTGGAACTGGTAGGCGAAGTTTCCCGTGGCCGGGCACTTGGCGATTTGCCAGGTCATGTCCCGCGGGTATTCGTTCTGGTTTAAGGCGCCGTAGGCCGAAGGGCTAAGGTCGATGTCGTTCAGGCCCTGGGTCGCGCCGGTTGTAACCACCCTCGCCAGCACCGATTTCCCCTTGGCCGTGGTTATCAACACGCAGGCGTCGCACATCTGCCCGTTGCCGTTCCATCCCAGGGCCAGACCCGCCAGCAAATCCCCTTCCGCCGTCTGGATGGAAGCGGGATAGGGCGCGCAGGAGTTGTGCCATTGGGATTCGCGCCAGTCGACGGGTCCCAGGTTGTATTGGCCGGAGTGGGTGTCGCCCAGGGTGAGGGGGACCACGGGATCGGTATCCTTGGTGTTACCCGTGGAATTGTCGCAGCCTGAAAAGATCATCAAGGCGACGGCCAGGGCCGCGGTCAAGGCCGTGTGGTATCTTACGCGGTAAAGTCTCTTTGGTGCCATTCGTGAATCAAATATAGCCTACCGGAGCGGGAAGGGGTTGCGGCCGGGTCGCCGGAAGGTTTCCGTCATTTGTCGTATGCGCTGATCGATTGGGTGAAATTGTCCGCAACCACCAGGTAAGGTATCCACGATCCGATCAGGGACGCGATCCCGATGGTCAAATACGGGCTGGTGCTCGCATCCGCTTCTTCGTTTCCAAAGGCATCCTTCTTGGTCTTGCCGCCCTCGCTCAAACCGATAAGTATTTCCACCAAGCCTGAAACCACCAGCGCGGCATTCAATCCATAGCCGATTTTCTGGCGGACCAGATATCCGCGCGCCAGGTCGTTCTTGTACAATTCCACTTCCAGGGTTTTCTTATCGAACTCCCGCACTTCTCCTCCGCCGATCCGCATATAATCAAGCCCCCCGGATTGCGGTCCACCGGAGTAGATGGTGATTTTCCCCGGTATGTTTTCGAAGATCCAATCGCGCTTGAAGACTTCCGCCTTGTATTTCACCGTGCCCTGTTTGTCATCAACATAGGTAAGGCCGAAGAGGGAATCGAAATCCGCGGTGAATCGTTTCGCGGAATCCTTTCTCCCCAGGAATACGGAGTCATCCAACCGGACGAAGCTTGCGGCGTCATGTTCCCGGAAGATCGCGCTCCGGAAACGCAACTCGCCGCCGTCCTTAAGGTATCCCTGGAATTGGTAGGAGGGGCTGGCGTTCCCGGTATAATTGAAGGTGGGCGGGGTGTAGGGTAGGGGCGGAGCATAGGAAACCGCCCAGGCATTCCCTGAAAGAGCGATACACAGCACACCGATCATTTCCAAGCGTGTCCAAAGGTCCGGGCTGCCGGGTATCATCATTTCTCCTTCTTCAGTGCAACGCGGGCGAAGAGAACCTGCGGGCGCGCCCATCGGCCTCAAGGCGAAGTGAGGAAGATGCTCCTATCCCCGACCGCCACCACGCGGGAGCCCGCGGGAATCGCCCCGTAGATGTTCGCTCTGGTGCCCGAGACGCCGGAGGACCAGGTGAGGCCGTCCGGGGAAGTGTAGACCGCGCCATCGGCTCCGGTCGCCACGGCCTGGCTGCCGGTCCAGGCCAGGGAGAAGAAGGGCGAGGTCCCGGTTCCCGAGGTCTGTATCGTCCAGGTTACCCCATCGGGCGAGGTGATCACCGTTCCGCTGTAGCCCACCGCAATCCATTTCGTCCCCGCCCAGGCCACGTCGTTCAGGGTATGCGGCGTCGGGCCGTTGATCCGGGTCCAGGCGACGCCGTCCGTCGAAGTCATGAGCACGAGGCCTCCGCTGCTCAATTCGCCCACCGCCGCCAGTTTCGATCCGCTCCAGGCGACGGAGTTGGCGAGGGAGGTGTTGCCGAACGGGGAAGTCCTTTCGGCCCAGGCCGCTCCGTCGGGGGATGTGAAAACGCCTTTGCCCACGGCCACGAATTGAGTGCCCGCCCAGATCACCTTGACGAGCGATTTGAGGCCGGCCGGCGTGTGGTTGGTCCAGGCGACGCCGTCCGGCGAAGTGAGGACGCAGCTGTCGCCCACGGCCGCGAAGCTGCTGCCCGACCAGGCGATGCCGTGCAGATCCCGCGTGGTCCCGGAAACCGCTTTCGTCCAGGCGATCCCGTCCGGCGAAGTCACGATGGCGCCGCTGTTGCCTACGGCCGCGAATTGGTTGCCGGTCCAGGCCACGGAATACAGGCTTCCGCCGGGAGTGGCTCCGCCGGTCCAAGCGACTCCGTCCGCGGACGTCTCGATCGCTCCATCGCTGCCGAACACGATCAGGCGGCTGCCCGTCGAAACTACCGAAGACAATTGGCTCGAATCCGCCGGGGTTCTTGCCGTCCAGGCCGCCCCATCCGGCGACGTGAGCAACACGGGTTTGTGGTAGTCACCCCCCACGGCGACGAATTGGCTTCCTGTCCAGATCAGGGAAAACAGGTAAGAGGTTGATCCCGTCGCATGGGTGGTCCACGCCGCCCCGTTCGCGGAGGTCAGGACGTTTCCGGAACTGGTCGAGATGGCCCATTGCGAACCCGACCATGCCACGCAGAACAGGGTATTGGAGTAGGTGGCCGCGATGCCGACGGTATCCGGCGTCCAAGCCACGCCATCCGCCGACGTGACGGCGGTACCTTCCGAACCCACCGCGATGATCTGCGTCGCCTTCCCGGTCACGGACAGCAGGGATTTTTTGGTGCCGGATGTCTGCGCCGTCCAAGCCGCGCCGTCCGGGGAAGTCAGGATGGCGCCGCTATCGCCCACCGCCACCAGTTGGTTGCCGGTCCAGGCGATGCACCGCAGATCCCTGGTGCTCGACGCATTCTGTTTCGTCCAGGTTATGCCATCGGGCGAAGTCAACACCGTGCTTCCCGCCGAGTCCGGCGAACCCACTGCCACCAACCGGGATCCCGTCCACACGATCGATCGCAGCGAGGACTTCGTGCCGGAACTCCGCTGCGTCCAGCCTTTTCCGTCCGGGGAGGTGAGGATGATGCCCGGTGCGCCGACGGCCACCACCAGGGAGCCGGTCCAAACCGATCCCGGCAGGGAGTTGGTGGTCCCCGAACCCAAGGTCGAATGCACGCTCCAGGTGGTCGACGATGCGATGAAGACGGGAGTGGCCGGATCGGTGGGCGCGGACGCGGGACCGGTGCCCAGAGCGTTGGCGGCCGTGACCGTGAAGGTATAGGCCTTGCCGTTGGTCAGGCCTTCGATGGTGCAGGACGTGTAGGAACCGGAAGCGGCGCAATGCTTGGCGGTGTCCCCGACGGCGACGACGGTGTACAGCGATATCATCGGCGTTACGTCCGCGGGCGCTTTCCAGGCTATCGTAACCTGCTCGTTACCCGGCTGGGCGGTCACGTCCGTAGGGGCGCCCGGGATGCCCGTGGGCGCGGGGCCGGTGGAAGCGGAAGAGGATTTATCGCAGGCGGAGAAAAGGGGAAGGGAAAACAACAAACCGAGTTTCGCAAGGTTCCGGATATCCCGCATTGGCCGCTCTTTCTTCTTGATGTCCTTCCTAAAGTCTAATCATTCAGCGCCCTATACGGGTTGTAGCCGGGTTCTATCGAGGGCTGTACAAAATACCGACAGGTATCCCGGTTCTTCTGCCTTTGGAATCGCGCGCATTTATGGTCATAGGAGCGGTCATAAGAGGATTTTTAGCCTGGGCGGGTATCGCGTGCAAGCCGGTCGGTTGCGGTATGATTTTATCGAAGGCGGGTAGGGCTGCGTTGTAGATGCTTACATGGCCGGCGGCGGTCGGATGCTGGCCGTCCGCGGTCGCGAAAGTCAGCTTCCCCAGATCCACCAGGTGGATGTCCGGGTCATTCGATTTCTGCCGGTACGCAGTATAGGCGTCCGTAACCGCGGCCCGGGAGGTTCCGGAAACGGGAATCATCACGATGATCCGGGTCGCCGCGCCCGCGCGCAGGCGGAGCTTGGTCAAGGCGTCGATGACGTCCGCGCTCGCCGGCACGCCGTTCTCCCCGAGGTTGATCAGCACGATATCCGGCCGGGGAACGAAAACCCCTCCCGTCAAACGGCTTACGGTGCTGGTGATGTTGTCGAGAAGCCCGCTCAGGTTGGGGCAACCCGCCCCGCCCCCGCCCCAATTG
>OBEQ011062684.1_pt1 | contig 10982 bp, 9 predicted proteins | sample 1670901 | NCBI WGS metagenome assembly OBEQ01 (sample SAMEA104232315, study PRJEB22302) | groundwater metagenome | biome: forest; feature: aquifer; material: groundwater | place: USA | collected 2011-08-07 | depth 5.4 m | reverse complement strand
CAGGCAATCGTTAATCTATTAAAAAATAACGAAGAAAAGTACAGAAATCTTCAAAATAGACTGGCTGTTTCTTCAAAGTTTCTAGACTCCGCGAATGAAACGACTAAAATATTTACGGATTTAATTGACTTTGCGCCTTCAGATTTTATTTTTAATAATATTCGTTTATCCGAACAAAGTATTCAAATAGATGCAAGCGTGCAGTCGGTTAACTCCTTGACGATATTTATTAAAAAACTCCAAGAGTATCCCAAATTCAGTTCAGTAAGCTTAAACAGGATAGAAAATAAAACGTCAAGCGCAACGATTGTGGTAAGTATTACCGCGCACTTACGGTAAAACTTTATGAAAATACAAAAGGATCTCTTAAAAAATTTCTCAACCGGCAAGTATCTAAAAAATCTTCCTGATTTTCAAAAAGAAAAGACGAGAAATATCACAACTCTTGTTCTTACTCTCGTTACGCTTTCGGCTTTTGGACTTTTTGCAATAAGCCCAACTCTTTCAACGATCGCCCAGTTGCAAAAGCAACTTGATGACAATCAGCTTGTGCAGAAAAAACTTGAGCAAAAAATTGCAAATCTAGAGTTACTCCAACGACAATATAATCTCATAGAAAAAGACGTTCCTCTTATATTAGCAGCTGTGCCGCAAACACCAAGCACGTCACGTCTTGTTGGACAACTTCAGACTATCGCACTCTCTTCTGCCGTAAAAATTACAAGAATACAAGTCTTCCAGGTCGAACTCTCCCAGTCTAAAACACCTGATAACGCTTCTTTTGTTTTCTCTATTGGAGTGGAGGGTCCTTCTGAAAACGTATCAAAATTTCTACTTTTACTATCAGACTTTGATCGCATTGTCGCTATTGATATTCTTTCCATAAACAAACAAGAAGAAAAAGGAATAACCCAATTACAACTGCGGGGAAGAGCATATTACGAAAAATAATATATGAGCCAAAAAAATATTCTTTTATTACTGGTGCCAGCATTCATTTTAGTCGTAGCGTGGATCTCTTTTAGTATATACCATAATGCTGCTACATCTACAATTCCAGAGAATTTGAATATACAAATTTTTCCTATCACGCCTGTTTTTGACACCAAAACTATTGAAGATATTAAAAACAGACAAATAATAACGCCCTTGTACGAATCGTCTTCCTCTCTTTCCGCTAGCAGCGCTAGTAATCCTGCTGATTTACCACAGGGGCACAGCCCATCTGGAAACGCAACGCAGGGAGGAGTCTTAACGCCATGAAAGAACCTGTTTGGGAAAAACGTATGCCAACACTTCTTGGAATACTATTTATAATGATTGGCATAATTATTACATCATACCTTGTTAAAAGCGGAGCAAGTTTAATTAGTAGAGCTTCTCCTTCCCACGCCCCGGAAAATATAAGAATAACCAATATCTCAAGCACATCTTTCAGCGTTTCGTATATTACAAAACAAGCAGTTACAGGCGTTGTCTCTTTTGGCAAAGATGAAACCCTTGGACAAACTGTATTTGATGACAGAGATCAAAAATCAGGCACGCCAAGTACGTATCAGACGCACCACATCACAATAAAAAACCTTACACCCAACACGCAGTATTTTTTTTCTATCACAAGCGGAGAAGATTCATTCCTTAATAACAAGGCGCCTTTTGAAGTAAAGACCGCAAGCGTTATTATTCAAGAACCTCCAACTCAACAACCATTAAGCGGAAAAATTGTTTTGCCCGATGGAGGCATTCCAAGCGAAGCACTGATATACGCTACTTCTACAAATGCCCAACAATTATCAACCATCATAAAAGATAATGGCAGATATATTCTTCCGCTAAATTCAATGTTAAGCTCTAATCTTTCCTCATATATGGCCCTTTCCGAAAATACCCGCATTACCATACTTGTCTCAACTGATTCTTTCTCTTCAACCGTGTCGCTCTTTCCAACGCAAATTGATCCTGTTCCTGTAATTATTCTTTCGCAGAATTACGATTTTACACAAGGCAGTGTCCCTTCTTTGCTAGATGATGTTGCTTCCGAATCGGCGCAAATTGGCTTTCCATCGTTTTCTGCAAGCGTGCAATCGGCAAAAGAACCAGAAATAATTGCACCAAAAGAGGATGAAAAATTTACCGATCAAAAACCTCTTTTTAAGGGCACTACTAATCCGAGCACTGATGTTTCAATCACTATTAATTCAAAAAATATTATTGAAACAGTAGTGCAAGCAGATAAAAAAGGGAATTGGACATATCGGCCCGACCAACCCCTTTCCCCGGGAGATCATACCGTATCTATTACAACTCGTGATAAATTCGGCGTACTCAAGAAAATAACAAAAACATTTACCGTATACGCTGCCGGAACTCAAATAGAAGGCGCTGTTCCTTCTGGAACTCCTTCCCAAACTCCCATTCCAACTTTTGTAATAACCAAACCTCCATCCCTGCCAACATCCACCCCTACTCCCGTTCCTACTATTAAACCGTCCCCAACCCCTCCGCCAGCTGGCGGACCAACGCCAACTATTGTCCCAATACCACAGGTTCCTCCCCCCGGCAATTCCACAACAACTATTCTTGGTATAATAGCGTTTGGAACAATTACTACTGGGCTACTCCTGCTTTTTCTTGCTAAAAGAACTGCTTTCTTATGAGAATAGCAATTATTGGAGCCGGATTTACTGGACTATCTTGCGCTTATCAACTTATCCAAAAAGGGCACGAGGTTGTAATTTTTGAAAAAGAAGGTTTCCCCGGAGGACTTGCGGTTGGCTTTAAAGAGAAGGAGTGGCAATGGTCCTTAGAAACTCATTATCATCATTGGTTTACCAATGATAAAAATGCATTGGCTCTTGCAAACAATCTTAATTATCCCGTGATTATAAAGAGGCCTAAGACTTCTGTTTTTATTGATAACAATATATACCAGCTAGACTCTCCAATCGATGTTTTGCGTTTCCCGAAATTAACAATAACCCAACGCCTAAGAATGGGAACAGCGATTGGCTTACTAAAATACAATCCCTTTTGGCAGCCGCTTGAGAAATATCGGGCATCTGTTGCTCTCCCTAAAATGATGGGGAAAAGGCCATATGCTATGCTTTGGGAACAACTTCTCGTTAAAAAATTAGGACTATTCGCAAATGATATTTCTCTCGCATGGTTTTGGGCAAGAATTAAAAAAAGAACTCCAAACCTTGCGTATCCGGAAGGGGGATTTTTGAAGTTTGCAAACAAGATTGTTGAAGAAATAGAAAAAAAAGGAGGAAAAATAATGTTTAATACCGAAGTCAAAAAAATACAAAGTGAAAAAAATATTATAATATGTCATGCTGAACTTGGTTCAGCATCTAAAAAGATCCCGAAACCTGCCTCGCGGCAAGGCGGGCAAGTTCGGGATGACAGTTTTGACAAGGTTATCGTTACTCTACCATCATTCTTCTTCGTAAAAATTGCACCGCAACTGCCTTTAGAATACAAAAATAAACTGACAAAACTTAAAGGGCTTGGGGCTATAAATCTTATTTTAAGACTCAAAGAACAATTCTTAAAAGATGGAACCTATTGGTTAAGTATTTGTGATAAAAAATCCCCAATCATGGCGGTTGTGGAACACACAAACTTTATGGACAAAAAATATTATAACAACGAGCACATTGTGTATATCGGCAACTACGTCCCGCATGATCATCCCTACATGAAAATGACCGCAGATGAACTTCTGAAAATTTATGAGCCATACCTCTTGAAAATAAATCCCAATTTCAAATTTCTCGCCTCGCGGCGAAGCGGGCAAATTTCAAATTTCAAATTATTCAAGGCTCCCTTTGCCCAGCCAATCATTCCCGTTAATTATTCAAAAATTGTGCCACCGTTTGAAACTCCTCTTAAAAACGTGTATCTTGCCAACATCCAACAAGTCTATCCGTGGGATAGGGGAACAAACTACGCTATTGAACTTGGAGAAAAAGTAGCTAAACTCATCTCTTCTGCCTGATACTTGATTTGAATGATCTTTACCATTAAAATTAAACCATGCTTTCGTTATTTCTGGCTCTTCGCCCAACGCAGTGGTTAAAAAATCTTGTTCTTTTTGCGGCACTCGCCTTCAACGGACAGCTTTTTAACCAGATTCTTTTAGAAAAAGTGGTCTTTGGAATTATCTCTTTCTGCCTTCTCTCCTCCGCATCTTATCTTATCAACGACCTTAAAGATCTTCCTTACGATAAAAAACATCCTGTAAAAAAATACCGTCCAGTAGCATCGGGCAGGGTAACGAGAACAACTGCTTTATCGGGAATAATAATTCTGGCCATTTTGGGATTTTTTATAGCGTACAGCCTGTCGCTACCTTTCTTTATTATTAGCGCTCTTTTTCTTTTGCTCCATATAGCATATACTTTTGGGCTTAAAAAATTTGTCTCTTTTGACATTCTCGCCATTGCTATTTCCTTCACGCTTAGAGCATTTGCCGGCGAGGTATTGACTGGACTGCATATACCTGTTTGGTTAATTCTTACCGTTGTCTTTCTCTCCTTATTTGTCGCTTCTTCAAAACGGCATTCAGAGCTTCTTAGAACGGGGATAAGTGCCAGACCAACACTTCTTCATTACCAGGAACGTCTTCTTGATTTCTACACAACTACCTTTGCCACTGCTACTGTCTTAAGCTACGCATTATTTGTGTTTTTTGAAGAACCGCCGATTTTTAACTCTTACACACAGGCGTTTTTGAGATTCGCTTTTCCGATAGCTCTTCAACGAAAATGGCTCATTCTTACTTTTCCCTTTGTTCTTTTAGGAATCATGCGCTATGCCCAGCTTGTCTATGGTAAAAAGGGCGCCGAAGCACCGGAAAAGCTTATCACTCAAGACATACCGCTTTTATTAATAGCCGTTGGTTGGGGGTTAATGGCAATCTCCATTCTTTATCTCATTTAAGTGAATAAATTTCTATTTTGGTTTATGATATTTATCCTGCTTGTAGGATTTTTTCTTCGCTTGTACAAGCTGGACTGGGGAGAGGGGTTATATACACATCCCGATGAATATCACATAGCAACATCTGTCTCCCAATTGGTATTTCCAACCCAAATGCATCCACATTTTTTTTCCTATGGCACTGTAACGATTTATCTAATCTATTTTACGCAAGAAATAATCAAACACCTCTATTCAATTTTCAATCCGTTTCTGATTGGCCGTTTTTATTCCGCGTTATTTTCCACCCTAACGATACTTATTGTTTATAAAATCTGCCGGTCTTTCATGGAAAGACGTTTTTCTTACCTTGCCGCTTTATTGGTTACACTTACTCCCGGGCTTATTCAACAGGCTCACTTTGCCACTCCGGAATCTGCCCTAATCTTTTTCTTATTTGGATCTTTGCTTTTTATAATAAAATTTCTTAAGCATGATAAATTTTTATATTTAGCTTTAGCTTCTGTATTTTTAGGTTTTGCTTTGGGCGTAAAAATAAGCTCTGCTGTCTTTTTGCTCCCAATATTCGCGGGAATTATTATAAAGTTTGTTAGAAAACCTTTCCGTTTAATTTTGTTTACGATTACAAGCTTTACCATAGCTATTGCTACTTTTGCCGTTGCAGCGCCATTTGTTTTTCTGGACTTTCCTGCTTTCCGAGGTAATTTGGAATACGAAGGAGCTCTTGCCGTTGGAAAAATTCCGATTTTTTACACAAGACAATTTATAGATACCGTACCTGTTCTGTTCCAGATAGAAAAGATCCTGCCTTATGCCTTAGGCCCGGCGTTATTGTTTATGGGCATTTTGGGGTTGCTGTCACTGGTAGTAGCCATAATGAAAAAACCGAAAGCGGAGCCGCTTCTGATCTTGATTGCCTTTTTTTCGATTTTTATTCCCAATGCCTTTCTTTTTGCCAAATGGACACGTTTTATCGCGCCAACCTTTCCTTTTTTCGCTATTTTCTCGGTCTTTCTTTTTAACAAAATTGAAAAGAAAAGTCGAGTCTTAACCTTATTTCTTTTTGTAATTTTAGCAATCACAACTCTTATTTGGACTGCCGCCTTTTTCTCAATTTATGCAAAAACTGATGTGAGAATAACAACTTCAAGCTGGATTGAAAAGAATCTGCAGCAAAATGCCACAATTCTTGTTGAAGGCGGAAACATGATCGACGTACCTCTTAGAGGAAGCTTCCAAAAAATCTCTTTAGACTTTTACAATCTAGAAAATAATCCGGAAGATAGACAAAAAGTCATAAACTCTTTGTCAGAAGCTGACTATTTTATAATCCAAAGCAGACGCGTTTTTCTAAACCATCAGCGATTAAAAAATCAATTCCCAAAAACCGCTCATTTTTATGATATGTTATTTAATGGTCGCTTAGGCTTTGGAAAAATTAAACAATTCAGTTCTTATCCAAAACTTTCCTTTTTAGGATTTGGTCTTGAACTTCCTGATGAAAATGCCGAGGAAACTTGGAGCGTTTTTGACCACCCGGTGATTCGAGTTTTTAAGAAAACCAAACAACTTTCAAAAGAAGAATATGCAAAGTTTTTTGAAATTTAACCCAGCAAAAATTGTCTTATTGACTATAATCCTCACCGCGATAGCTCTAAGGCTTTATGGATTAGACTGGGATCAGGGGTCTCACCTTCACCCGGATGAACGGGCAATTGTTATGTTCACAACAGCTCTCGAGTGGCCAAAGAACATAAATGAATTTTTCTCGCCAAACAGCTCTTGGAATCCACACTTTTTTGCCTATGGGAGCTTCCCAATCTACTTATTAAAAATAGCAGGAGATATAGGCAGCATCTTTAATCCGACTCTTGGCCAGTATGATGGCATAAATCTTATTGGCCGCTTTATCTCCGCACTCTTTGATATGGGAACGCTCTATGTGGTATTCCTTATTGGAAAAAAGCTCTTTAATACAAAAGTTGGGCTCTTGGGCGCGTTCTTCTATGGCATAAGCGTTTTACCCATTCAACTCTCGCATTTCTACGCCGTTGACACGCCGCTCACCTTTTTTGTCATGCTAACACTTTGGTGGCTCATCCACTTATACGAAAAACCTTCAAAAAAACATGCGATTTTGGCAGGAATATTCTTTGGGTTGGCTTTAGCAACAAAGGTGAGTGCTGTTGTGCTTTTTGTCTCAATTGGCACAGCGACTGTAATAGACTTTCTTTTTATTTTTTTAAAAAATCCTCATAGGCCCCATTCATGGCTTCCTCATGTTCCGATATTTATTAAACGGCTTATTACTGACGGGGTAATTATTTTCATAACAACAATTATAGTATTTGCGGTCGTTGAACCTTATGCATTTATCGACTTTCAAACCTTTTTACTTCATAACATGCAGCAGCGACAGATGACATACGATCCATTCACCTTCCCTTACACATTGCAATACGTTGGCAAAATTCCTTATCTTTACGAACTTAAAAATATATTCTTTTGGGGACAAGGTCCAATACTTGCAATACTTTCTTTCTTAGGAACCCTTTATGTTAGTTACAAAACAATGAAGCAATGGAACAGCCCTTCGGCTTCGCTCAGGGCGGGTCGAACAATGATAATATTAATATTTTTCTTTACATATTTTTTGGTGGTTGGAAAATTCGCAGTCGGCTGGATACGCTACATGCTTCCTTTATATCCATTATTAGCTCTATTTGCCGCATTATTTGCCTTAAGATTGTATGTGTTGATCAAAGATAAACTGAAAATGCCTGCACCGTTATTCATGATTCTTAATTCATTATTCATAATTTTTGTTCTTGCTTGGCCTCTTTCCTTTATACACATCTATGCACAGCCAAACACCCGCGTTTTAGCCTCACAATGGATTAATAAAAATATACCACCTAACTCAATAATTGCCAGGGAACATTGGGATGATGGACTGCCAATTGGAGGCAACGTTCCATATAAAATTTTAGAGCTCCCAATATATGAGATCGCAGACCCCATTAAGAAAACACAAATTTATAAAACAGTTCAAGAAGCAAACTACATAATAATAGCAAGCAACCGTTTGTACGTTCCTCTTCAACGCCTTGCTCAAAATTGTCAAAAATGGAACCTCCAGGAAGAAAGATGCGCTAAAAATGCCAATAAATACTATGAAAAGCTTTTTAGCGGAGACATGGGATACAAAAAAGTTGCCGAGTTTGAAAATCCACCAACAATTCCGCTATTCAATATTATCATCAATGATCAAAATGCCGATGAATCTTTTACCGTTTACGATCATCCAAAAGTTATAATTTTTAAGAATGAAAAAATTTACTAGGAAAGAATTAATTATTTTCATTGGATTAATTTTATTGAGCGCAGCGCTTAGGCTCTATGATCTTGAACAATATCCTGCAGGTTTTCATGGTGATGAAGCATGGACAGGTATAGAAGCAGGAAGAATTTTAAAAGATGGTTTTATTGGATTTTGGTCCCCTTCTTCTTTTGGCCAAGCTGCCCTTCCTTTCTACTGGACAGCCATTTTCTTTAAAATTTTTGGCGAGTCGATAAATATTGCAAGATTGTCTTTTGCTGTTCTTGCTGTTTTTTGGATACCATTCTTCTATCTCCTAGTTCGATTAATCTTTGCTAGAACAATCGCTGTTATCACAACATTTTTACTCATCACGGGAAGTACACCTTTGGCATTTTCCAGAAGAGCCGATTTTGTAGCTATAAATTTTTCATTTTTCCCAGCAATTTTTTTCTATTTACTGTCACTAAAAACCAATAAAAGAATATACTTTATTCTCGCTGGAATCTTCATTGGCTTGTCCCATCACATGTACGCATCGTACTGGATTACTCCCATTATATTTGGAATATTTACTATATATCAAATACTAACTCTAAAAAAGGAATTTTTCAAAAAGTATGCCAAGAATTTTATCCTATTACTAGTTTCATATTTTTTCATTGCTTCTCCAATGATCATTTTTGCCATTAATAATCCGCATGATGCATTTTCAAGAAGTCGTATGATATCAATATTTTCGTCTCAAGGCTTGTCTCACTCGCAAACCTACTTTTCTACAACAATTACAACCTTTGATATTTTTTTACATAATACTAAGGCAACTCTTGGCATGTTCCATCTTACAAACGATCCTGATTCTTGGAACACTTTTAATAATAACCCTGCATTTGATCCCATAACTGCATTTTTTTTCTTTTTAGGATTTATTTATTGTCTGCGTAAACTTAGAGACAAACAAATCTTTTTTATATATATTCTTTTTATTATATTTCTATTAGGAAGTATCTTCACTGTAGACGCTCCAAATTTTCGAAGAAGCCAAGCGAGTATCTATATTGCATATATTTTTGTGGGCGTAGGCTTGTTAGAAACTTATAGATTAATAACGAATAAGATAAGATTTATTAAAAAATCTCTAGCTCTTTTTGGGGTAGTTTTGATAATATATATTGGGTTTTACAATACATCTCTTTACTTTGTTAAGTATGCTACCTCCCACGAAGCAAAATATATACTTGGTTACCAACTTGTGAAAGCAGCTGAATTCATCAAGACAATTTCTGATCCCTATGTTTATTTTTATTCTGCAAGATGGTCGTACCACTATGAAACTCTTCGTTTTCTTCTGCACGATATTCCAGGTGAAGATCGATCTAGAGAATTTGGATCGTACTCTTTGCACCGAAATATGAACAATACAAATAAAAATGTCCTTTATATATTTCTACCCGAATATATAGATCGCTTATCGCAAGTAATCAACATATATCCTGGAGGACAAATAAAAGCATATAAAGATATCGATGGCACTATATTATTTACTTCCTATTTATTGAAAGATTAATCTAATAGATTAAGCTAAGTGCTTAAATAATTTAAGTATCCCCTGCTTCCATCCAGCCGTGTGGGTAACCCCTGCTCGTTGAGACTTAATTTCATTGTAATGTTTACGATACCATCCATATGCTTTAATCAGCGCTTGGGAATTTGAATATCGCGGTGTAAAGTCAAGAACTTTTTTTATTTTTTCTATAGAAACAAATGAATCTTTGTCGGCCGTGTCATAAATCCATTGGTAAAGAGGGGAAAGTCCAAGCTTATCAAAAAACCATAATGTTTTTTTTACGATAAATGCCGGGGTAGAAAGAATCGTTGACCCTGATTTTGCAAACTGGAAAAGCTCTCCGAGATCTTTTTTTACTGTTTCAAACTTTTCGGCACCAATATTAAATGCATTATTGTACGATTTATTATTTTCCAAACAGAATAAATAGATAGCTTCAACTAAATCATCAACATCTAAAAGTTGATATCTGTTATTGCCTCTCCCAATAACAGGAATCTTCTTTCCGTCATGAATCCAATCAAAGAGTATTTCAAAAACTCCCAAGCGCCTTGTCCCAACAAATGTTTTTGGCCGCAAGATCGTAACGCTTAACCCTTCCTCTATTGCCCGAAAGCAGAGATTCTCTCCAAGAATTTTTGACTCTCCGTACGGGCCAACTCCAACGCGCGGATCTGCCTCCTCTATTGGGTGTTTCTTCGGAATCCCATACACAGCAGTAGAAGAAATAAATATGACTCGTTTTACCTTGTGTTTCTTCGCAAGCTCCAAAACATTCTTCGTGCCATTAATGTTTGTTGTATAAATATCTCTTTTCTTCCAGAGCGGAAGCGCTGCTGCCGCGTGAATAATAATATCCTGTCCTTTTACCAATATATCTAATTTTTTCTTATTTCTCACATCGCATATGACTGACGTATAATCTTGCGCATACTCCTTCTTATCGAATTGGTGAATATCCACAAGCGTCAGTACATATCCCTTTTTGTGTAAATATGAGGCGAGATGTAAGCCTAGGAATCCACCGCCTCCGGTAATAAGAATTTTCATAAGAATAATGCTAGAATAGCATAGCATGAATATTGGGTTTGATCTTGACAAAATTTTTATAGACTATCCGCCGTTTGTCCCGGACAAACTTATCGATAGGCT
>OBEQ011066235.1_pt1 | contig 10983 bp, 7 predicted proteins | sample 1670901 | NCBI WGS metagenome assembly OBEQ01 (sample SAMEA104232315, study PRJEB22302) | groundwater metagenome | biome: forest; feature: aquifer; material: groundwater | place: USA | collected 2011-08-07 | depth 5.4 m | reverse complement strand
GCGACAATCCGGCGGGGCGTTTTAGTTTCGAGGGTATGCGCGCGGCAGTATTCAGCGTTATAATGGCGGCAGGCATGGACATCGCAACCGAGTGCGAACGACGGAAGAAGGAGGAGCACATGCGTGGGGTAGATGTGATAGGTGTAGTCCTTATTGGAATGGGGGTGGGGATGGCCATGGTACGCGCAGACACGAAGAATCCAACCGCGACGATTGACACGACAAAAGGCAAGATTGTCATCGAACTCTACGCGACGGAAGCCCCGAAGACCGTCGCGAATTTCGTCAAGCTCGCCAAGCAGGGGTTCTACAACGGTATTATCTTCCACCGCGTGATTCCCGGGTTCATGATTCAAACCGGCGATCCCACCGGCACCGGCCGTGGCGGTCCCGGCTATGCGTTCGAAGACGAGTTCTCACCCAATCTCAAGCATGACGGTCCTGGCGTGGTGTCCATGGCCAATGCCGGGCCGAACACCAACGGCAGCCAGTTCTTCATCACCCTGGCGGCGACGCCCTGGTTGAATGGCCGCCACACGATCTTTGGCCGCGTGGTGGATGGCCAGTCGGCGGTCGACGCCATCGTGGCAGAACCGCGCGACGCCCAAGATCGTCCCAACGCGCCCCCCAAGATGGTCTCCGTGACCATTCAGGAGTAATCGGCCGCGGATGTCGACTCGCCGGCAGGCCGCCACCCGCGGCGCCATCAAAGACGCCGTGTGGTGTGTGAGCGTGCTGGCGCTGACCGCGCAGTGGATTGGTGTGCGCTGGCTGCATCTGCAACTGGCCGCTCCGTGGGATGTGGTCTTGCCGGGTCTGGGAATTTTCGGCGCGGCGTTCTTGCTGTCGTGGGGGGCGGAACTCGCCGAACTTGAAATCGCGCAATCACTCGCCTTGGCGTTCTTGGCGCTGATGGCGGTGTTGCCGGAATACGCCGTCGACATGTACCTGGCGTGGAAGGCCGCGCACGATCCCTCCTACACCGCCTACGCCGCCGCGAATATGACGGGGGCCAACCGCATCCTGATCGGCCTCGGGTGGCCGGTGATTTTGCTCTGTTACTGGTGGAAAACGCGCCAGCGGACGATTTACCTGGAAGCGGAACAGCGGGTCGAATTGCTGACCTTGGTCATCGCCACCCTCTACGCGTTTGTGATTCCGCTCAAGCGCACGTTTTCGCTCATCGACACGCTGGTGCTGGTCGGATTGTTTGTCGTGTACATGATTCAGTCCAGCAAAGCGACGCACGTGGTCCCGGAGCTGGAGGGCCCGCCCGCCCGCGTGGCGGTTTTCCCGCGCGCGTGGCGGCGGCTGATCACGGTGGCGCTGTTTGTGGTGCCCGGCTGCGCGATTTTTCTGGCGGCCCAGCCGTTTGCCGACGGGCTCTTGCGCAGCGCCCGGCATTTGGGCGTGGAAGAATTCGTGCTGATTCAGTGGCTCGCTCCCCTCGCGTCGGAGGCGCCGGAGTTTATCGTCGCGATTTTGTTTGCGCTGCGGCGCAATCCCGGGGCGGGATTTGGGGCGCTGGTGTCGTCCAAGGTCAACCAGTGGACGTTGCTCGTGGGCATGCTGCCGTTGGTCTACGCGGTGTCGGCCGGCCGGCTGATGCCCATGCATCTGGACGCCCGCCAAACCGAAGAAATTTTTCTCACGGTCGCGCAGTCGCTGTTGGGGGTGGTGGTGCTGGCGAATTGGCGCTTTGGACTCGGGGAAGCGGTGATGCTGGCGGCGTTGTTTCTCACGCAATTGTTCATCACGACCACGTGGATTCGCACGGCTTATGCGGTTGGCTACATCGTGATCAGTCTCGCGTACCTGGCGAACCGTCCCTACCGACGGGCGCTGATCGCCTTACTGACCACCGGCTGGCGCGCCCCCTCTACCTGACTCATTGCGCGACGCGCCGCCGCGTTCCTCGCGCATGGCCTTGTGATTGCCATCCATTCTGCGATATAATACTGCTCTACTGGTGTCACTAAACGTTGCCTGGTGAAACGGCAGGTCACCCGGGATCTGCTACAAGGAGGCGTGCGCCGTGGCACGTACCACGTCGTCATCTCAAGGGCCTGTGCCCAAGCGCCGGACGGTCAAGCTCAAAGAGCCGCGATCGCCCGGACGCAACGCCGCGACCAGCGCTTTGAAAGCGCGCGGGTCCGCGCCTGCGCCAAAGTCCGCCTCCCCTCGTCGCGCCGCGCCGGTTCAAACCACCGCCAAGATCACATCCAGTCCGCCGCGCCGTTCGCGCGTAGTCCTGAAGGAATCCGCGAAGCACAAACCAACCATGTTTCGCAAGCGCGCTCCGGCTGCGCGGACAGCCAAAGCCGCGCCCGTGCCTGTAGCGCCGCCGACGAAGATGCGGTCTCAGCCAGCCCTCGCGGCTCCTCAACCCTTGCCGCCTGCATCGTGGACCGCGCCTCCGGTTGCTCCCGGCCGGTCCGCCGCCCCATCGACCCGTCGCTCGACGGCGGTGGAGGACACGTTTACCATCCCCACCGGTTACGGCGACACGCGGATTGTCCTGCTCGTCAAAGATCCGTGGTGGATCTATGCCTATTGGGAGATCAACGCCCAGCATGAACGGGAGGTGCGCCGGCAGCTGCTGCCCGAGGACATCGGCGGGGTGCAGTCGATCTTGCGCGTCTACGACGTGACCGGCCGCAATTTCCCGACGGATCCGCCGCATCACCGGAGCGACATCCCGCTGTCCGGGTTGGCAATGAGCTGGTACCTTCATGTCAACGCGCCGAATCGCTCATTTATCGTCGACATCGGGTTGCTGACGCGCGATGGGCGTTTCCTGTTGTTGGCGCGCTCCAATTGCGTGACGACGCCGCGCTGCGAGCCGTCGGACATCCTCGATGAAGCATGGCTGACCAGCGATGAGGCATATTGGCGGTTATTCGGCGTGACGGCGGGCATTGGGATGGGATCGAGTGCCAGCGCGATCAAACAACTCTTGGAGCGCAAGCTCAGCTCGGTCGGCCTCTTCTCGCCGGGGTTTCACTTGGCCAAGAGTCAGCAGCCGAAGACCTTTCATTTGAATGTGGCCACCGAGTTGATTGTGCACGGCTCCACCGATCCGAAAGCGACGGTCACCATTCAAGGGCAATCGGTGGTGATTCGTCCGGATGGGACGTTTGATGTGCGCATGGCCTTGCCCGACGGGACCCAAACGATTCCCGTCGACGCCACCTCCGCCGACCGCCAACAAACCAAGCATGTGACCCCGACGGTCACGCAGAAAACGGACGCGGAGCCGCCGGCCGAGCTCCCGGCCGAGGAGAAATCCAAAGCCAGGGCGCGGCGCAAAATCCGGGAACCCGGCGCGGAAGGATCAGCACGATGAGCGGGCAACGGGGATTCGTGTCCATTGTGCTGCACACGCACCTGCCGTTTGTGCGGCACCCCGAGCATGACGATTTTCTCGAAGAGCGATGGCTCTTTGAGGCGATCACCGAAACCTATCTGCCGGTGGTGGAGCGTTTCCAGCGCTTGGCCAGCGACAAGGTGCCGTTTCGCATCACGATGTCGTTCACGCCGACGCTGTTGGCGATGCTCTCCGACATGTTTCTGCAAACGCGCTATGTCCGCTATCTGGAGCGGCTCATTGAGCTTTCCGAAAAGGAAATTTGGCGCACGCGGTGGCAGCCGCCGTTTCACCGGCTGGCGTGGTTTTATCATCATCGGTTCAAAACCGCCCGCCAGCTGTTCGTCGACACCTACCGCCAAAATATCATGCAACCGTTCCGAGAGCTCGCCGACGCGGGCCTGTTGGAGCCGATCGCCAGCTGCGCGACGCATGGCTATTTGCCGCTGATGGATTATCAGCGCCAAGCCGTGAAAGCGCAGATTCACCTCGGGGTGCAGGCGTTTGAGCGCGCGTTCGGACGCAAGCCGGTGGGGATGTGGCTGCCGGAATGCGGCTATCATCCGGAGCATGATCTGTTGTTGCGCGAGCAGGGGATTCGCTATTTTCTCACCGATGCGCATGGCGTGCTGTTTGCCTCGCCGCGTCCCAAGTACGGCGTGTACGCGCCGGTGTATTGCCCCAGCGGCGTGGCCGCGTTTGGGCGCGATTTGGAATCCTCCAAGAGCGTGTGGAGTGCTGAAGAAGGGTATCCCGGCGATCCGGAGTATCGGGAATTCTACCGCGATATCGGGTTTGATTTGGATTTCGACTACGTCCGGCCGTACCTCAACGGCGACGGCACCCGCGTCAACACCGGGATCAAATATCACCGGATTACGGGCAAGACGGACAACAAACAGCCCTACGATCCGGATCGCGCGCTGGAGAAAGCCGCCGAACACGCCGGGAATTTTCTGTTTAATCGCGAGCGGCAGGTTGAGTATCTGAGTTCGCTCATGGACCGTCAGCCGCTGATCGTCAGCCCCTACGATGCGGAACTCTTCGGCCATTGGTGGTTTGAGGGGCCGGACTGGCTGGAATTCCTCATCCGCAAGGCGCATGCCGATCAATCCACCTTTACATTGATCAGTCCGTCCGATTATTTGGAACGCTATCCGCGCAACCAAGTCACCCAGCCGTGCATGTCGAGCTGGGGCGTGCAGGGTTACAGCGAAGTATGGCTCAACGGCTCCAACGATTGGGTCTACCGGCATCTGCACAAGATGGTGGATCGGATGACGGAGCTGGCGAACCAGCATCCGCACAGCGTCGGCACCACGCGGCGCGCGTTGAATCAAATGGCGCGGGAACTGGCGCTGGCGCAATCCTCGGATTGGGCGTTTATCCTCAAGACGCAGACTCACACCTCGTATGCGCATCGCCGGATGCGAGATCACTTGAGCCGCTTCACGCATCTCTATGAATCCCTCACGCGCAATGCCGTGGATGAGACGTGGCTGTCCGACGTGGAGTCCACCGACAACGTGTTTCCCTTCATCGATTACCGCATCTATGCGACCTCCAACGGCGCCTAACCACGGCGGCGCCGCGTGCCCACGCCTCGCAACCCCTCTAAAAGGATGAGCGCATGAAAATTCTGTTTGTCGCATCAGAAGTTGTGCCGTTTGCCAAGACCGGGGGTCTGGCGGATGTCGCCGGCGCGCTGCCGAAGGCCTTGGCGGGATTCGGCCATGATGTGCGCGTCATTCTCCCGCGGTACCGCGTGGTGGATCCGGCCAAATGCAAGCTGACGAAAACGGCCCTGCGCCTGACGGTGCCCGTCGGCGCGCGCGTCCTGGAAGGCGCGCTCTGGGAAACCATGATCCCGGGGACCAAGATCCCCGTGTATTTCATCGACCAGCCCGCGCTGTTTGATCGGGAGGGCCTTTATCAAGACAAGGGCGTGGATTTTCCGGATAATCTGGAGCGGTTCAGTTTTTTCAGCCACGCCGCGCTGCAGGCGATGGAGCAGCTCGGGTGGAAGCCGGACATTGTCCATTGCCATGATTGGCAGACGTCGCTGGTGTGCGCGCGGTTGGCCCTGACGCGAGCCGCCGATCCGTTTTGGCAGGCGACGCGCACGATTCTTACCGTGCATAATCTCGCGTATCAAGGGTTGTTTCCCGGCGAGTCGTTCGGGCTCACCGGTTTGCCGCCGCAGGCGTTTAGCATCGACGGTTTGGAATTTTACGGTCAGGTGAATTGTCTGAAAGCCGGGTTGGTGTATGCGGATCTGCTGACAACCGTCAGCCCCACGTATGCGCGGGAAATCCAGTCGGCGCAGATGGGATGCGGGTTGGAAGGCGTGCTCATCGCGCGCCGCGAAGAGTTGGTGGGCATTGTGAATGGGATTGATCCCGATGAGTGGGGACCGAAGGCCGACGCGCATCTGCCGGCCCGCTATGGCGTCGAGGAATTGGCGGGCAAATCGTTGTGCAAGTTGGCGCTGCAGAAGCGCAGCCGGCTGCCCGAGCGCCACGTGCTGTTGGTCGGGATGATCCAACGGCTGGCCGAGCAGAAAGGCATCGACATTTTTGTGCAGGCCGCCGAAGACCTGCTGAAACTTGAAGTGCAGCTGGTCATCTTGGGCACCGGGGAGCCGCTGTATCATCAGAAGCTCTCCGACTTGGCCGCCCGGTTTCCGGATCGGCTCGCGTTGACGCTGGGATTTGATAACGCGCTCGCGCATCAAATCGAAGCCGGCGCCGACGCGTTCCTGATGCCCTCGCGATTTGAGCCGTGCGGGTTGAATCAGATGTACAGCATGCGCTACGGCGCCGTGCCGATTGTCCGCAAAGTCGGCGGATTGGCGGATACCGTGGTCGATGTGTCGCCGGAGACCCTGCGCGTCGGCACCGCCACAGGATTTGTGTTTGAGCCGTATACCGCCGACGCGCTCTTGCAAACCGTGAAGCGCGCGGTGGCCGCGTTCGGGGATCACGCGCTGTGGAGTTCGGTAGTGCGTCATGGCATGCAGCAAGATTTCTCGTGGGGACGCTCCGCGCAGACGTATGTCCGGCTGTACACCCGCGCGTTGTCGACGGCCACAACCGGCGCGCGCGCCTAACTCCGCAGCCGGCGCGCTGCGGCGCGCGGCGCATCCGGTTCGCGTGCCGCTCTCCCGATGATCGTGACCGTCACACTCAATCCCTCGCTTGATGAATGGGTCCATGTGCCCCGCTTGCGGCTGGGCGCGCTGCATCGCACCGCGCAAACGGCCCGCTATCCCGGCGGCAAGGGCATCAACGTTTCCCGCGTCGTGCATGAGTTAGGCCTGCCCACCACAGCACTGGCCGTCGCTGGCGGGGATGATGGGCACATCTTGTCGCATCTGCTGACCCAGCGGCACATTTCCCACCATTTTGTGACGGTGCGCGGCTCCACGCGCAACAACTATCAAATCCAGACCGACGTGCCTGAGGCCATCACGCAAATTAACGGCGCGGGTCCGCGCGTCTCCTCCGGGACGTTGCGGCAGGTGGCGCGGCGCATTGCCACACTGCCGCGCGCCACGCAAGTCCTGGTGTGTTCGGGCAGTTTGCCGCCCGGCGCTCCCCCGCAGACCTATGCCACGTTGTTGCGCGCAGCGCATCTGCGAAACGTCCTGACGGTGTTGGACGCCTCGGGACCAGCTCTGCGGGCAGGTGTGGCGGCCCGTCCCTGGTTCATTAAACCCAATCAGCAAGAAGCCGAAGCGTTGGTGGGACATGCGTTACGAACGCGAGCGGCACTGATCAACGCGGCCCGGCAGCTAGCAGACAAAGGGCCTTCTATCGTTATCATTTCACTGGGAGCCGAAGGGGCCGTGTTAGCTGTGCGAGACTCGTCAATGGTGTGGTGGGCTCTGCCGCCTCGGGTTCGCGTCCGGTCCACGGTGGGGGCCGGCGATTCGTTGGTGGCGGGATTTGTCGTCGGGTGGCTGAAGACGCAGCGTGTGCTCGACGCATTCCGATTGGGGATGGCCTGTGGCGCTGCCACGGTGATGACCACCGGTACGGAGTTGTGTCATGCGGCGGATGTGCGACGGTTGCGATCGCGGATCCGCATCCAAGCGGTCAGGTAAGATGCGTGGAGTGAACAATCGACGCGGACGGTGGATGATCGACGGCGTGCTCCTGAGCGCCTGGCTGCTAGCGATTGGGGCGGTGGTCGGCTACGAACACGGATCGGGATGGCTGCAGCCCGCGCGGTCGATCCCCGCGCCCATCGAAGGCCGCGAACAATGGTGCGGGGTGTATTACCAGGAGCAAAAAATCGGGTTCACGCACACCACGCTCCTTCCGGAGGAGGAAGATGGCGTGCCCGGCGTGGCGCTGACCGATCATGGGCATCTGCAGTTTGCGCTCTTGGGCGCGCCGCAGACGCTGGAGATCCGCGCCCGCGCCTTCATCGACGCCGATCGCCGGCTGCGACGCGTGCATCTGTCCATCGACGCTGAACAATATCAACTCTCCGTCGAGGGCCGCCGGATCGGCGACACGCTTGTGCTGACGATCAGCGGGCCGCACAGCACGATGACGCAGCGGCTCTCGGACGCCGATCAGCGTCTATGGGTCGGCGGGCTTTCCTCGTGGACCACGTTTCATCATTTGCGCGTCGGGCAGCGCGGGCGGCTCTCCATGGTGAATCCGCTGGCCTTGAAACCGGAGCCGGCCGAGTTTCTCGTGAGAGGCCAGGAGCGCCTGAATGGAGTGGACACGTTTGTGGTCGACACGTCGTTTCAAGGGTTGACGTCGACGACATGGATCACGCCGGATGGCGTAGTCGTCAAAGAACGCTCGCCGATGGGCTGGGAGTTGCGGCAGGAAGATCCCACACAAGCGATCAAGCTGCCCCGCAATCAGGCGGGCCAGATGGATTTGCTGGCGATGATGGCGGTGCCGTTGGAGGTCTCTCCTGTGCTGGCTCCGGATGCGATGCAGGCGTTGCAGGATCCGGCGCATCTTGAGGCGATGACGATCCTCGTCGAGGGAGCCGCCGCGGAAGCGTTTCGCGTGGATCGGCGCCCGTGGCAAACGGTGGTGCCCGCGGATGCGGATGCCACGCGCGCCGAGGTTTCGGCGACGCGCCCCTGGTGCGTGCTGCGGCTGCGCCGGCCAAATCCGCATGCCAGCGGCGGCGATGCGGCACCGCCCGCCTCGCGGTATCGCGTCTCCTCGCCCTTTGTGCAGGCGGATGATCCGGAGATCCGCGCCCAGGCTCGCGCGATCGTCGGGGATCAGCGTGAGGCGTGGCCGCAAGTCCAGGCGCTTGCGGAATGGGTTCATCGCACGCTGGTCAAACGCATCAGCATCAGTTTTCCCTCGGCGATGGAGGTGTTGAAGAGCCGCTCCGGCGATTGCCATGAACACACGGTGCTCTTTGCGGCGTTGGCGCGCAGTCTCGGCATTCCCACGCGGATGATCGCGGGTGTGGTCTGGTATCGGGATCGTTTTTACTATCATGCGTGGCCGGAAGTGTGGATGGCTAAGAGCGGCCAGCCGGATCGAGGCCTGTGGGTGCCGGTGGATCCGACGCTGGGGCAGCCCGTGGCGGACCTCACGCATCTGGGCGTGGTGGAAGCCGAGGGCGAGGAGTTGGTGCGCTTGGCTCCGATCGTCGGGCAGATTCGCATCCGGGTGCTCTCGGTCGGTGCGCAATCTGCTGAGGGGGCGCATGACCACTAATCTCGTCGCCGTCGCGATCGAGCGTTTGTCCAAATCGTATGGGACCACGCCCGCGCTGCAGAATCTCCAGATGGAGGTGCGCCGCGGCGAAATCGTGGCGCTGGTCGGCCCTAATGGGGCGGGCAAGACGACGGCGTTGAAACTCATGGCCGGGCTGCTTGCTCCGACGAGCGGCTCGGTGCGTCTGGCTGGCTACGATGTGCATCAACAGCCGTTGGAAGCCAAGCGCTACTTGAGTTTTGTGCCGGACCAGCCGTTTTTGTACGAACAGTTGACGATTGCGGAATTGCTCGCTTTCATGGGCGGGGTGTATCGCCTGGATCCGGCGCTGGTGGTCTCGCGTGCCAACGCGTTGTTGGCGCTCTTTGATGTGGCGCCGCTGGCTTCCCATCGCATCGGCGCGCTCTCCTACGGGATGAAAAGCCGCGTGGCATTGATCATCAGCTTGTTGCACGAGCCGCAGGTATTGTTGATGGATGAGCCGTTCTTCGGGTTGGATCCGCAAACCCTGCGTCTCATCAAGCGGCTGCTGCGCGACCGCGCGCAAGAGGGCATGGCCATCATTCTGTCCACGCATCAATTGCCCATCGTCGAAGATATCGCGGATCGCATCGCTATCATGAACCATGGCCGCGTGGTGGCGATGGGGACGTTATCGGAGCTGCGGACCCAACATGGCGGATACACGCTTGAAGAACTCTTCTTTGACCTTACCGGCGATTCCCGCGTCTAGCGGCTTGGCCCTGGCGCTGTGGCTGCGCGGGCGCAGGCTTCGCGCGGCCTGGCAGGCGACGCGCCGCTCGCCCTTGAAACTCGCCGTCATCCTCGCCGTCTGGGGCACGTTGGTGGCGGGCAGCTATGTTTTAGCTTATCAAGGGATGCGGTTTATCTATGACACCTCCGGCGTCGGGCCCTTTATGTTGGATCGGTTGTGGTATCTCTGCTTGTTTGTGATTGCCATCATGTTGTTGGTGAGCCAGCTCGCCACGGCCTACGGCACGGTGATTCGCGCCGAGGAGACTCGCGCCTGGATGGCGTGGCCGCTCTCAAGCCGCTGGATCATTCGGGCGAAATGGCTGGAGTCGGCTTCCTACAGCGCGTGGGCGGTGTTGGTGATGGTGCTGCCGTTGGGCGTGGCGTATGTGCAGATCCTCCATCATTCGTTGGCCTTGGTGGCGTGGCTGATGGCGGTGTTTGCGCCGCTGGTCGTGATCGTCACCGCCTGCTCGACGATGATCGTGCTGAGCTGGTTGCGATGGGTGCGGCTGCGCGTGCGGATTCCGCGCGAGCTGATCGCGGTGGGGTTTGTGGTGGTCAGCGGGATACTCTTTTGGGTGTTGGGGGAACATAAGCGCCAGGCGCAAGAAGATGTGTGGTTTGTGGCGCTGCAAGAATTGTTGCCACGCATGCGGCTGGCCATGTCGATTTGGATGCCCTCCTGCTGGACCGCGCGGGCGTGGGGCGCTGGCCTCGCGCAGCGATGGCAGGAGGCGGGAATATTCGCCGCGTTGTTGTGGACAACGGCGGCGGTCACGCTGCGGGCGCTGGATCATTTGGCCGCAGGCGTGTTGTGGCCGGTGTTGCTTGGGCAAGCCGAGCGCGTGGAAGGCGCCTCGTCGGTGACGCCCGTCTCCTCTGCGATGCGCGTGTCCTGGGGGATGCGCGTGCCGTTTCGGGCGTACGTGACGAAAGACCTCCTCCTGTTGGCGCGCGATCCGGTGCAATGGACGCAAGCCCTCGTTTTTTTTGGATTATTGGGGGCCTATTTTGCCAATCTTCATCGTCTAGCGACGATGGCGGTGGATCCGTCCTGGCGCATCGGTGTGGCCGGGTTGCACTTGGCGTGCACGTTGTTGGTGTTCGGGTCGCTGGCGGTGCGATTTGTGTTTCCGCAGATGAGCTTGGAGG
>OBEQ012921341.1_pt1 | contig 10984 bp, 9 predicted proteins | sample 1670901 | NCBI WGS metagenome assembly OBEQ01 (sample SAMEA104232315, study PRJEB22302) | groundwater metagenome | biome: forest; feature: aquifer; material: groundwater | place: USA | collected 2011-08-07 | depth 5.4 m | reverse complement strand
GCGAGACAAATCCGTCTCCGTCTCATTTTGCCCACCCACCGAATTCGCATTTGCTTGCAAGACAGATTCGGATTTCGCCCACTCCCTTCTCGAGACCGCGCGCAAGCGCGCGGGGGAATTTTCCGACCAAGTTATGAATTGTGCCCTCGGGAGGAATCGAACCTCCAAATGCTCCTTAGAAGAGAGCTGTTATATCCATTTAACTACAAGGGCAATATCTATTTTATATCACAGTTTTGCTTGTTGGTAAATGAAAAAAATGCTACGATAAATTGAAAATTGAATAGCTAATCGGGCTGGCGTATGAGGGTGGTACGACTGATTTGGGATCAGTTAGACTGGGTTCGACTCCCAGCAGCCCGACTGTTATTATCGTAGATAATATTTAGTTTGATTGCTGGGAGGTACTCCCTGGCAGTTGAGGAGCGTAGGCGACGAAATGCTGAATGTAGCAACATTCAGTACCCGACATTCATAAAATTAACTATGAAAACAATACTTGTTACCGGTGGTGCGGGTTTCATCGGCTCTAATCTATGTAAACGTCTGGTGGCTGATGGACATCATGTCATTTCACTCGACAATTATTTCACTGGATCAAAAGATAACCCTATCACAGGAGTAGAGTATCGCGAAGGACATACGAAAGACATAGAACGACATGTGCCGGAACAAATAGATTTAATATACCACCTAGGGGAATACGCTCGTGTCGAAGAGTCTCTTAACGAACCTGCTCTCGTATGGGACCTGAATATCGCAGGCACCTTCGGAGTATTGGAATATTGGCGCAAGCGAAAAATTAAATTGATCTATGCAGGTTCCTCGACCAAATTCGGCGATGGCGGTCTTGCCCGTATTGCTACTCCGTACGCATGGACAAAGGCCACCAACACGGAGCTTGTAAAAAATTACCATGATTGGTACAAACTGCCTTTTGCGATTACATATTTCTATAATGTATATGGACCGGGCGAGCGCATCGGTAAATATGGCACAGTAATAGAAATATTCCGGCAGAAATTTTTGAAGCATGAGTCTGTCACTGTGGTGTCACCTGGTACCCAAAAACGTTATTTCACACACATCAACGACATCATCTCCGGTCTGCTACTCGTCGGCGGGAGGGGCGAAGGAGAGGAATTTGGGTTGGGCGACGAGCGAGAGTATTCCATACTCGAGATCGCACAGATGTTCGGCGACGAGATCACAATGCTGTCGGAACGAACAGGCAACCGCATGAATTCCGCAATCGACACCACCAAATCCAAGGCACTTGGTTGGAAAGTTGAACATTCCATCAAGGATTATATTAGCAACATCGTAAAAGGGTAGCACTTCACTTTTTACAGTTCATTATATTGCGATTTATCCACAGTTTCGCATTGTGTTAAGATTTTTTACTGTATAATAATTGCAACAAAGTATTTCTACCTCGATTAATTTTCCAAAGCAAAAATTAACGGGTAAGAATTTATTAGCCAATCGGACAGCACTTCTTTCAGTCGCTTGTCCTCTTGGATAAATATCTTATGGAGAAAACATTTCGATGTGCTGATATGGATCCAGAATTTATTGAATGCGAATTCACCGCATCCGGGCAGGAAGAGCTAATCATGGAACAAGCCAAGGAACACCTCTTATCAATGCATGATTTTGAGGAAGGAGATATGACACCAGAAATGGATGACAAGATAATGTCTATCATAACAGAAGAGGACGGCTCCATACCTCCAGACGAATCCGAACAAATCTAGTATCAAACTAAAATCCCCGCTTTACGGGGATTTTAGTTTCTTGCTGGTAAAAATCAAAAATGATAATCTAATGAATAACGCGGGATTGGTATATCGGTATTACGCCACCCTTCCAAGGTGGAGAGACGGGTTCGACTCCCGTATCCCGCTCATTTGAAAACAGAAATCTGCCGAAAGGCGGATTTTTGTTTTCAATGGGTCGGGAGTTGAGGAGGACTCCCGTATTTGACGAGCGAAGGCGAGGAAATGCCAAAGCCAGCAGACGTGGTGCCCGCTCACTAGAATAGATTCAAATTCTTAACCGCTTCAAATTTATTGAAATAACCGATAGTTTCTGGGCGAAAAATTCTCGGTACGGAAAAATTCAGCTGACTGCTAATCCAAGCAAGTCCATAATTATTGACTGACCGAATTACTTTTGTTGAACCCCCATTGTAGGCCAAGGCAAGCATTTCTTCTGTAACACCGCCGCCAAACTGGGCCAACACGTCCTTGCGCGTAATCTTGCCTTCGATTTCCTTTTTGTGGCTATCAAAAAACAACACCATGGCTTTGAAAGCATTCTCATGGTCAGCCATTCCAAGACTGAAATCAGATATGAGACCAGCTGTCGGATAGTTTTTGTTGGTCGTATTATAAGTCGATCGAATGAATTGTGCGATACCACTCGCACCGGCTGGTGAACCAGTATAAGAGTAAGCCCGATCTTGATTAGCCCCAATAGTTGCCAAGACCCTCTCGGTCAATAACCTACCGCCATCGGATGAAATAGAAAAAGCATCGGGGTCAACATGTTCGACCACAATAATGTTCTTCACAAAATCTTTGTTAACCACGTCGGTCACCAATTTGCCAGGAACGGATTGTGACTGAACATTCTTCAGCTGAAGAGATTGAAATGCAGCATCAACCATTTTGCCGATATGATCCTTACCAGACTGAACAAGTTCGCCTTGCTGTAAAGAGTCAGAAAGTGGCACATATAGGATCTCGCTATATTGAGTCTTCGACCGCTCTCCCGGATATGGCACTGAAGCCGTGGGGAACAAATACTTATTGGCCAACACAACTAACTCTGGATGATCTATGACTTGATAGGCCGTGTTAAAGCTATTCCACCATTGTGGTTGGATATTAAGTGACTCTCCTTTCATGTCAGGAGTAAAAGTAACTTGCCAAGTTTTCTTATAGTTCTTAATATCGTTTTCTTTCACCCAAACCCTGCGTTCAAATATTTGTCCAGTAGTTTGGTTGAAAAGTGCCAAAGCAATTTGTTTGCGAACTAATTCCTTCTTGGCAGTCTTACCAACCCTTCTTTCTTCAAATTTCAACGGTTTGGATTTAACTAATAACTGTTTGGCTTGAGCTATCCTATCGAGTAGACTGACGGCGGGTGTTGCGACCAAAGGGAGTGGTGAATTCGTGATGATTATCTCGTTGGCTGAAGCGAAATTAAACCTGCCTGCCAACAAGGCAGGAAAAGCGAAAAACATGATCACCATCAACAGCATGGTTTTATATTTGATTAGCATCATAAGTTCTTTTCAATCTCGGCCGCCCGGTCCTGAACAGAGTTGGCATAGATAATACAACTGGAATTTTTGCTTGTGGCGTTGCCACAGTAGTATTTTTTAGACGCAGCTACTTCACCGTCGCGAGTTTTAGAATTAGCCCCGTCTTTTGCAAGTTTTAATGCAGCCGCAACAAAGGCATCTTCAATGTTCCACGGGTTGGCTGGGTTGTGCCCGGTGATGCCAGTCACTGCATCTCTATACCCCATCCATGTAGAAGGAATGAATTGTGCTAGTCCCATGGCACCACCCCAGCCCGAACCGCATGAAATCGGCGTCTGAAGCGGGTCAAGTTTCAACTCCGTTGTAATTTGTAAAAACAATGGCAAGTCTCTTGTGGGATGGATCCCTCTTGCATAAATCTGGCCGTTTGTAACCCGGCGCGTAGCACCACTAATTGTATCGACAATGTAGCATTTACCTACATTAAGCCCTCGCGCACTTTCTTGGTCGGCTTCTGCAATCAAAAACGCTGGGCGGATACCAGCCCCGATAGCAGCTAACTGGCCAAATTTCACAGCTTCCTCTACTGAAACTCCATTCTGGATCAAGTAACTGATTTGAGCCTTAATTGCCTCTATATCCTTTTTTTTCTGTGCGACTATCTTTTGAAATTGAGATTCCTGACCTTTGGTTTGCGCCAAAATATTCGCCCGGTTTTTCTTGATTAAATCTGCATTGCGTTTTTCGATTTCCTGCAATGTTTGTTGGCTCTGCAACTCACTTTTCTTGTCTTCCAGTTGTTGTTCTTTATTCTCAAGGTCAGTTTTCAAAACCTTGACTTGAGTAAGAATACTTTGAATATTCTCTTGGGTAATTTTTATATTTTGAATGTCATTGAAAAAATCTGAAAGCCGGCCATTCTTTAAAAACACCTCTGTGAGATTCTGCTTATCTGACTGATAGAGTATCAAAAGCAATTTGGCTAGTGTGGCCTTATGAAGATCGATCTTTGCCTGAGCGTCAAGTACCTGTCCTTGAGTTTGCGATATCTCGCTACCCGTCTGAGTGATTGATAAGCTCAAACTCTGGATTTCAAGCTGGGCTTTTTTGATTTTATTGTTCAGGGTGTCAATCTCATTCTGGAGTGTTAGAGATTTGCCGCCAAGAGCATCAATTTGTTGCTGATACTGCTCAATTTGTTGCTGAATCTCAGTTATCTGTTTATTTCTAGCATCAATCTCATCCTGGACCGCGGCGGTACTAAAATCGAACGGAAAAATGACCAAAATAGCCACTAACAAAAAGGCGGGTATTATAAGCTTTTTTAACCCATTCATAGACCAATTATATCACAGAAATCTAATATCTGACTATAGTTTGTGACGTTGAAATACGATGAAAGTTACTGCGAAGAGTTGCGGTTAGATAATAATCCCACCGCCCAGAATTTCACTGCCTTTATAAAAAACGGCGGATTGCCCGGCAGTTACAGCTCGGATTGGTCGTTTGAGAGTTACTATCAAAGTTTTATTGCTACCATCGGTTTTTACAACTGCGGGCACCGATTTACTGCGATAACGGATCTGTATTCCGGCTTTTACGGGAAGTTTTATCTTGTTAATCCAGTTTACTTCTTTAACCCGCAGAGAAGTTGAATCTAGGTGTTCTTTGGAAAAATTATCGGAAACATAAATTATATTTTTCTTCAAGTCTTTCTTAACCACAAAATATGGACCGCCGGCTATACCTAGATTCAAGCCATGACGTTGTCCAATAGTATAATAGTAGACTCCATCGTGCTGACCGATAGTTTTGTTGCTGGAAATCAGTTTCACATCACCACTTTTGGGTTTAATATATTTCTCCAGAAACTCTTTCATATCAAGCTGTCCGACAAAACACACACCTTGGCTGTCATGCTTAGCATGATTAGGCAAACCGAATTTCTTAGCCAATTTTCTTACCTCTGGCTTCGTGTAACTACCAATAGGAAACAAACAGTATTTGAGTTCTTTTTGAGTTAAATTGTACAGGAAGTATGACTGGTCTTTGTTCTTATCAAGTCCACAGAGTAAATGGTAACTGGTAAATGGTAACTGGTAACGAGATCTTTCTTTAATTACTAATCGCGATTTACTAATTACTCTTCTAACTCTTACATACGCCCTGCTGGGCTTTAGTACTTCCTCGCTCTCGCTCAGTCGCGCGTAATGGCCAGTTGAAATATAACTTGCTCCTTCACTAAGCGCTTTTTTTAAGAACAGGCCGAATTTGATTTCCTTATTGCACATGACATCAGGATTGGGTGTAATGCCTGCTCGATAGGAATCTATCATATACTTGGTCACGAGCTTGCCGTACTCCTTCGAGAAATCCCAAGTCTTGAATTTGATACCTAGTTTTGCTGCCACTCGCATTGCATCCTGTCGATCTTCCCGCCAATTACAGTACTCGATATCCGCGGAATCTGACCATGGCTTAAAAAAAACACCGACCACCTCATAGCCTTCTTTTTTTAGTAGCGCTGCTGCCACTGACGAATCTACACCGCCAGACATCGCAACATAAACTTTTTGGGTTGTTTTCGACATATATTCAACTTAATATGCCACAATTTTAAAAAATAAAAAAGGGATTACTCGATTGGTAATCCCATCTTAATTCTTTCTAATTCATCTTCGATAATACACTGCTGGCATCCATAAGCCCCACCGGTATATCGAGATATGGCAACTGGATATTCTGGACAGTTTTCTCTGTTGTGCTCAATGGTTTTACCTTTTGGTACCTTGTTCCTGTGTGGCCAAGCAAGAAATAGTACTATCAGAAATATGACAAATATTAATCCGCCCAGACTAGAGTTGCTATCACCTAAACCGAGCAAAAACATTGGATTCATGGTGCCTCCTATCTTTCAAATAACTTTTCTTGAGGATAGCATGGATTTATTGGCTTGTAAATGCTAGATTACATAGTTGGAATAGGGATGCTTTATAGCACCGTTGAAAGGGGGGATTGCATGGTTTGTGAGCAGTATAATATCTGCAGAGCAGACTGCAAGTAAAATCCACGCTTTCAACGGAATGAGAAAATCTCGCTGGGATTTTGGAGTGGTGATAGAAAGCATTCTGTTCCAACTCTGTAATTATGATTGATTTTCAAATTATCAAAAAATCCAAGAAGTCGAAGGCAAGACTCGGCATACTTAAGACACCACATGGCGAGATTGAAACGCCAGCTTTCGTGCCAGTCGCAACCCAAGCTACCATCAAAACTCTGACCAGCGAGGAGGTACTGATGACTGGCAGTCAGATTTTAATTGCCAACACCTTCCATCTTCATCTAAAACCTGGAGAAAAAATAGTTAAATCGAATGGTGGGTTGCATCAGTTCATGAATTGGCGAAAACCTCTTATGACCGACTCGGGTGGCTTTCAGGTCTTTAGTCTTGGCTTTGGCATGGATATGAAAGTCGGAAAGGTATTAAAAACTTTTCCTGGTAAAAAAGCTGGTTCTAAGGTTCAATCGAAATCTCAGCCGAAGTTCCTGAAAATAACTGACAAGGGAGTTTGGTTCCGTTCACCAGTTGATGGACAGCAACTATTCATTGGGCCAAAAGAATCCATAAAAATCCAAGAAGAACTTGGGGCTGATATTATATTTGCTTTTGATGAATGCACTCCACCACTTATCACCAAAGAATACGCGGCTAAATCCCTAAAATTAACCCACAACTGGGCGCAGGTTTGTTTGGCCAGCCAAAAAACTAATCAGGCACTCTATGGAATCGTGCAAGGCTCAAAATTCAAAGACCTGAGGCAAGAATCTGCTAAGTATATCAATGGTTTAGGCTTCGCTGGCTATGGTATTGGGGGCGATCTTGGTGAAAGCAAAGATATATCCTCCAAAATTCTAAACTGGACTATCCCCCATCTTGATGAATCAAAACCACGGCATCTACTCGGCATCGGTTACCTTGAAGACATGGAACATATCATCAAACACGGCGTGGATACTTTTGATTGCATTGTGCCAACTCACTACGCTCGACGAGGAATTGCTTTTATTTCTCGTGGAGCTAATGTCACTTTAAACGACAGCAAGTTGAATCTCAATAGGAATATCTACTTGAAAGATCGGAAACCCCTTGATCCCAAATGTGATTGCCAAACCTGCCAGAATTACACCAGAAGTTATATCTGCCACCTTATTAAAGCCCGAGAGATTACGGGGCTTCGTTTAATTACCTTTCACAATCTTTACTTCTTCAATCAATACGTGGCCGGCATTCGAGAAAAAATCCGCCAAGGAAAAATCTAGCTCGCCAAAAACCTTCGTCGAGTATCCATCTCATCGAATACATCAGTCTTTTGACCCAGCGAGTCAAAAGCTGAACGCATCTCGGCCTCACTCTTCCGTCAAAATCCGGAAACCCTGCCCGTTCGGCCTCCGATACGATTCTCTGAGACAGATACTCGACTCCAGTAAATACCGGGGGTGGCTTCACTCACCATCATTCCAATACTAAATAAAAGAGGCCTCATGGCCTCAATTTTCGATTGGATCTCCTCTCCAATCTGCAAATAGTTTAACGTCTTTCAACAGTTCTTGAGGAAAATATCGCCATCCCTGAAATCCTTTCATTGGAATTGGATATATCCAACTCCAACTGGGAGTTTTCATGATTGCATGAAAGCCGTGACCCCAATCTTTACCAGTAGTACCGCAAGTCATTTCTCCTTCTTTTATCTCTGAGACACAGAAGAAACCTATTATAAATCCATTTTCTATGTAAAATATTCTCGTTCCTATTTTCAAAGAGGTTGGCCTTTTTCTAAAAGTACGAAAGAAAAATCCATCTTCAAACCATGCCGTCTCATGTTCTTGTTCTACAATGGCTACCTTGCTCTTTGGACTCGTTAGAAGAATGTCTCTATTTTCCACATTTTTACCTCCAATACATCTAAGGACTACCAATCATTAAACACTACATACTAGTCTTTGTAAATATTTCTAACCGTGAAAGTCTGAACTGGCACTAGAGTGGTGGGGAGCCAATATACCTCTTTTGCAGACGGCGGCGAAGAGCCTGCCTGCCGGCAGGCAGGTCCGACGCAAAAAAGAGGTATATTGGCGGAACCCAAATGTTCGTGAGAGGCTAAGGAAATTTAACTCAACAGTTTTAGAAATTCTTTCTCACCTAGAATCTTCACTCCCAATTTCTGTGCCTTACTGTATTTCGAACCTGGTTCTGTACCGGCAACTACGTAGTCAGTTTGTTTCGAAACTGATGACGAAACATCTCCTCCGTTTTTACGGATGAGTTCTCCAACTGCTTCACGACTTAGAGTCTCAAGGGTACCCGTAAGAACGAAACTTTTACCGCCAAGCTTCGTAGATTTTGTAAGTTTGGTTTTTTCAACAATCACTCCGGCTTTTTTAAATTTTTCTAAAAGTTTCTGATTATACTTATTGTGAAACCAATCATAGACACTCCGGGCAACGACACTGCCAATATCTTTGATCTGGTTTAGTTCCTCAATTGATGTTTTACTGATTTTTTCCAACGACCCAAAATTATGAGCTAGGTCAAAAGCTGTCTCTGTTCCCACATTGGAAATTCCTAAGGCATAGATGAATTTATTTAGAGTTATTTTTTTGCGTTCTTGAATGGATTCAACAGCATTGGAAGCTGATTTCTCGCCAAAGCGTTCGAGATTCAAAAGGTCTTCTTTTTTAAGCAGGTAAAGGTCTGCAGAATCGGTAATTAAACCGGCATCCATGAGTTGGTCGATGATTTTAGGACCAAGACCTTCAATATTCATGGCGCTTCGTGATACAAAATGGTAAATCCCTTCACGTTTAATAGCTGGACAGTCTTTATTGGTGCATTTGTAAGCAACTTGCCCATCAATCCTCTTAATCTCGCCGGCGCACACTGGGCATTTTTTGGGAAAGTGAAATGACTTCTCCTTGCCCGTTCTCAAGTCAGTCAGAACCTTCCTGATGTCCGGAATAACATCACCAGCGCGTCCCACAATGACCGTATCGCCGATTTTAATACCCAGACGACCTATTTCATCCTCATTATGCAATGTGGCACGGGAGACGGTTACACCGCCTATCTGCACCGGCTCCAAGACAGCCACTGGTGTTAGAGTTCCGGTACGCCCCACACCGACAATAATATCATTGACTCTGGTAGTAGCTTCAGCCGGTGAAAATTTGTATGCAATCCCTGCTCGAGGAGCTTTACCGGCAATACCAGCTTTGCTGTAAAGCTTACTGTTATTGATTGTAACAACAATACCATCAATCTCGTATGCGAGTTTTTCCCTCTTTTTTTCTGTTTCTTTGTGAAACTCTAGGATTTCTTTAAGTGTTTTAACGGTCTTACCATGAGAGTTGGTTTTAACCCCAAGTTTATTTAAAATTTGATACTTCTGTGAGTGAGTCTCGAATGAATCATCCATCAAATCGTAGGCAAAAAAATCCAACTTCCGGCCGGCAGTAACCTTGGGGTCGAGTTGTCGTATAGAACCGGCGGCAAGATTCCGCGGATTGGCATAAGTTTTGTCACCTAACTTTTTCTGTTCCTTATTGATGCGCTCGAAGTCTTTTTTGGTTAAAAAGGTCTCACCACGAATCACGATTCGATCCCCTATCTCTTTCCAGTAACCCTCTAGTTGCAATGGAATGGCTTCAATGGTTTTGATGTTGTTGGTGACATCTTCGCCAATCAGTCCGTCACCGCGAGTCGATCCTTGTACCAGAATACCCTTCTCGTAAACTAGTTCCACGGCGAGCCCATCCATTTTTAAGTCACAGTAAAAACTTGCCCCGTTCCAAGCCCGCCCCTTCTGTTGGCGGCCAGCGGAATAGCTTGGTGTGGGGTCCTCAATGCTTTGAACTCCTAGAGTTTTTACTAGTCTCTCCAGCCATTCTTGCATGTCTTTTTCAGAAAAAGCATCGTTGAGAGAGTTCATCCTCGCTTCTTTGCCTCCAGAATCCTTGTGAATAACCTTGGGAAACTGTTTGAGCGGTTTTCCACCAATTCGCTGAGTAGGTGAGTCTGGAGTTATAAGATCTGGAAACTGCTGTTCCAAATCAAACAGCTCCCTTTTCAGAGAATCCAGTGCTGCCTCCGAAATCTCCTGCCTATCCAAAACATGGTAAAGATAACGATGGTGGTTAATCGTTTTGCGAAGCTTCTCTGTGCGTTCTTGCGCTTGTTTTTTCGTCAATTCCATATCTCAAATCTAGCACTTTTGTGAGTGTTTTGGTAGTTATACATTCGCAGTGCTCTGCTCAGTATTTCGTACGTTAATTCTGTTGGATTAAGTATTTCCTCGTTCGCACTCAGTCATCGCCTTCACTCCTCAAAAAACAAAGAGCCCACAAGCAACTCTTTGTCGCCTTGTGGGCATTCGGCCATTAGCTAGGCCAGACAGCGACCAGTCCGTTGAGGATCTGTTCCATTCCATCACGGCCACCGCATTCGTAGGTCATCACAGCATCGTTGATTTCACCAGCTTCCAGAGCATTGCTGAGAACTCGTTCCTTCATCCTGTCGTCGCAATCACAGGTCAAGATGACCACCTTGGTCTGCGGATTGGATTTGCGGATTTCACGAGCATAGTCCAAGGACTCCTGAAATGCTGACAGACCGGCGTAGACCACAGCTAGACAGTTCTTGTCCTTGAGTTGGTCGAG
>OBEQ010943127.1_pt1 | contig 10984 bp, 8 predicted proteins | sample 1670901 | NCBI WGS metagenome assembly OBEQ01 (sample SAMEA104232315, study PRJEB22302) | groundwater metagenome | biome: forest; feature: aquifer; material: groundwater | place: USA | collected 2011-08-07 | depth 5.4 m | reverse complement strand
TTCTCCGTCGCTAAATCATTTTGGTTTAAAAGTTCATAAGTATCGGCAATGTAAAACTGCAATTCGGCTTGACTGATATCACCGATTCCTTTGTCGGCCTGAAGGGCTTGTTGGTAAGCGTCAATGGTCTTCTTATAATTTCCTGATTCTTTGTAAACTTTGGCAATCTTAACGTAAGCGTCCCGCTTAAATTCAGGGGATGTTTGAATAATATTTTGATAAGTTTCAATGGCCGCTGTGGAGTCTAACTCTTTTGAAAAAATATCCGCGATGGCTAGTCTTGTCTTAGCATATATCTCGGCATCAGAGGTCTGATCAATCTGTTTAAAAACCGTGATGGCCTTACCGTAGTCTTCTTTGGCTTGGTAAGCCTGACCCAATTCATACAAGACCGCTTCTCGTCGGTCACTTCCCGGAAAATCTTTAAGAAATTCTTCATAATAAAAAATGGCCTCGTCCCATCGAGAGGATTGAAGATAATAATCTCCCATCCAGATCATAGATTCCTGAGCGACCTCAGATTCTGGATATTTTTTGAGAACGAGTTTAAAACGCTTTATAGCCTCATCTGTGTTGCCTGATTTGTAATAGCACTTGGCGATGTGCCCTTCGGAATTCTGGATGATCTCAAGAGCCTGGGGATAGTTCTTGATGATTTTGTTAAAAATTTGCAAAGCGTCTTGATATTGATTCAAATTAAAATAACATAATCCTAAAATGTAGTAGGCCTCCGGCAAAAACGGATGATCTTTAGATAAATTGTCCATAAAATCCAAGGTGTATTCTCGTGCCGTTGTCCAATCCCCTTTCTTAAAATAAGCGACCGCGAGATAATATTGACTGTCCTGAAGATACTTACTTTTAGAAAAATTCGTCCTTAAACTTTGAAAAGACAATGTGGCGGCCTCCGTTTTTCCTGATTTTAAAAGGGCAATACCTTGACGGTATTGGACATAATCAGCATAGGCGCTGTCAGAATAGTCTTTGAGGATGGTGTCATAAACTTCAATCGCTTTATCAAATTGACCAGAGTCTTGATAAGCATCGCCGATTTGAGTTAAAGCACTGATTCTGACCGTTTGACTCGCGGCGGTATTCTTGATGGTCTGAAAAGTTTTCACTGCCGAATCGATGTCACCTTTTTTAAGGTATGACCATCCCAAACCAAAATACGCTTTTTCTAAAAGTTGTTGAATATTGGCGTCTTGAGATTCTGTTCCCGTGGGAGGTTTCTTAACGGAATGACCTATCAGCTCCTGATAGGTTTGAATGGCTTCATCATATTTTTCAACAAGATAATAGGTGTTCGCTTTTCCTAAATAAGCATCTAAAATCCGCGTGCTATCAGGAAATTTGGCGATAAGATTATTGTAAGCTTCGATCGCTTTTTCCAGCTGCTTGGTATCTGAATAAAGGCTGGCTTCTCCGAGATAAATGTCATCTGATAGAATTCCTTTGTCTTGTGAAAATTTTTCGGCTTCTTCAAAATATTTTTGGGCCAAATCAAATTTCTGAAGTTTGAGATAGCTCCACCCCATGCTCACCTTCGCCATGAGCATCAATTTGTTGTCGTAAGCCATTTCGGCGGCCTTGGCATAATACGTGACGGCGGCCAAGGGATCATCCTGGTAATAAGCGGATTCGCCCATGTAAAAATAGGCTTCAGCCTGACGGGCCGCTTGAGCGTAATGAAAAATGTAATCCTGAAAATATTGGATGGCTTTGGCGTATTCGCCCAAATCATACGTGCATTCGCCAATTTTAAAAGCGGCGTCTTCAGTCAGTTGATGATCAGGAAAATCGTGCAGAAGTTTAAGAAAAATCGTGCGAGATTTTTCAAAATTCTCCTGTTCAAAATAAACCCATCCGAGAGAATAATAACATTGAGGTGTATAAATGGATTTGGGATAAAGCTCAATCACTTGGCTGTAATAATCCTCGGCTTGTTTGTAATCTCCCCCTTTTAAATACGTTTCACCGAGCCAATAGAGGGTGACGTCTTTAAAATCATTATATTGAAGAAGATTTTGAAAAATTTCGTAAGCCTTCAGATATTGATTTTTGAAAAAATAACATTGGCCGAGTAAAAGATTCGCTTGAATGCGCTTTTCGGTTTGCGGATAACTTTTAAGCAGTTGGTCAATGTAACGCATGGCGACATCGTAGAATCCATCTTCAAAAGCCTTCTGCGCGACGAGAAACAACTCTTTTTCTTGATTTTGTTCAGCAAAAACGGGAAGGACAAGACAGGACTTTCCGGGGAGAATGAGGCCACTCACGAAAAGAATCAGGATAAAACTTATTCTTTTACACAACATGGGGTTATTATAACAACTTTAAAAGTGAATGCAATGTGCAACAGAAGAAATCAATTACTGCAGATGAGTTTTAAGATATCGCCCCGTATGCGATGAGGGATGTTTGATCAATTCTTCAGGGGCTCCAGCGAAAATAACCTCACCTCCCTTATCTCCGCCCTCGGGGCCAAGATCGATAATGTAATCAGCGTTTTTAATCACTTCCAAATTGTGTTCGATGACAAGAACAGTGTTTCCTTTATCAACGAGTCGCTGGAGAACGCTTAAAAGTTTCTCGACATCGGCAAAATGCAAGCCCGTCGTCGGTTCATCAAGAATATAAAACGTTTTTCCTGTAGCCGTTTTGCGCAGTTCGCTCGCGAGCTTGACCCGCTGCGCTTCTCCTCCGGAAAGAGTTGTGGCTTGCTGGCCTAAACGAACATAACCTAATCCGACATCGTTTAAAGTTTCAAGAACCGTTCGAATCCGCGGGATGTTCTGAAAGATTTCAATCGCGTCAATCACCGACATGTTAAGAATATCGGCAATATTTTTATCCTTGTACTTAACCTCCAACGTTTGTTCGGTAAATCGCCGGCCATGACACACTTCACACTCAACGTAGACATCAGGCAGAAAATGCATTTCAATTTTTCTGATGCCGTCTCCTTCACACGCTTCGCAGCGGCCGCCTTTGACATTAAAACTAAAACGCCCCGGTTTATATCCCCGCATCTTTGATTCTGGCAACCGGCTGAAAAGATCTCGAATATGACTAAACATCCCCGTGTAAGTCGCTGGATTCGAACGCGGCGTGCGGCCAATCGGCGATTGGTCCACTTCAATAATTTTATCAATGTGTTCAATGCCGTCGAGGCGTTTATATTTACCGGCTTTTTCTTTAGAATGGTACAATTTTTGAGCTAACGTTTTGTAAAGGATCTCATCGACCAATGTCGATTTTCCTGAGCCAGAAACTCCCGTGACGCAAACAAATGTTCCCAACGGAATCGTCACATCAATATTTTTTAAATTATTTTCTCGCGCGCCGATAATTTTAAGGCATTTTTTAATTTGAATCTCTCGTCTTTTTTGAGGAGTAGGAATCTTAAGTTCGCCGCTTAAGTACTGACCCGTCAGCGATTTTTTACATTTGAGGAGTCCCTCAACATTTCCCGCATAAATGATTTCTCCTCCATATTCCCCCGCCCCCGGACCGATGTCGATGACATAATCCGCCTTAAGAATTGTTTCTTCATCATGCTCGACGACAATCAAAGTATTGCCCAAATCCCTTAACGAATGAAGCGTTGATAAAAGCCGTTCATTGTCTTTTTGGTGAAGTCCGATACTGGGTTCATCTAAAATATAAATGACTCCGACCAATCCAGACCCGACTTGTGTGGCGAGACGAATGCGTTCGGCTTCACCGCCGGAAAGTGTTGAACTTTTGCGATCAAGCGTCAGATAATCGAGACCGACATTAATACAAAAATCCAATCGGCGCGAAATCTCCTTCAGAATCTGTTCACTGATAATCTGTTTATCTCGAGGGAGATCTAACCCTAGAAAGAATTGCTTAGCATCTTTAATGGAGAACGCGACAAGCTGAGAAATGTTGAGATCGCCGACTTTAACAGATAATGCTTCCTTCTTAAGCCGTGAACCTCCACAACTCGGACAAGGAAGAACAGACATATATTTTGAAATCTCATCTTTCAACCAGTCGCTGTCGGTTTCCTTAAACATCCGTTCTAAATAATTAATGGCACCTTCAAATTTTTTACCCCAAATGATATCGTCGCAGCCGGAAAAAACAATTTTACGAAATTTTTGGGAAAGACTTTTAAAAGCCTTGAGAGAATCAATGCCATTGAGCTCACCCAGCTCACGCATCACCGCCCGGTAATACATCAAATAAGATCGTTGTCCTCGTTTGTACGGAGCGATCGCATTGACCCACGGCTTGGTGTCGTCGGGAACCAATAATTCAGGATCAATTTCCATTTTTGTTCCCAAGCCCAAACAGTCGGAACACGCGCCATAAGGAGAATTAAAAGAAAAAGTTCTGGGCTCAATTTCAGAAAGATTCGTGCCGCAATCGGTACAGGCGTACTGTTCACTGAAAATTTTTTCCGGATATTTGTCTTCAAAATTGACTAAGACAATCCCTTTCCCAACTCCCAGCGCCGTTTCAACAGAATCCGTGAGGCGTTTCTTAACGCTCGAAGAAATTGTGAGACGATCAATCACCACATCAACTTGGTGGACTTTATATTTATCCATCTTTATAGCGTCATGGGTTTCATAGAGCGTCCCATCCACACGCAATCGTGAAAATCCCGCTTTAGCGACCTGCGATCCGATATTACGATACTCTCCCTTTCGTCCACGGATTAAAGGGGCGAGAAGAAAAATTTTTGTTCCTTCCTTGAGAGAAAGAATTTGTCTGACGATTTCTTCGGTCGTTTGACGTTCAATTTTTTTTCCGCATTGATAACAATAGGGCGTGCCAATGCGGGCGAACAAAAGACGGAAGTAATCATTAATCTCAGTCTGTGTCGCAACCGTTGAGCGGGGATTATGGCTAATGGTTTTTTGTTCAATGGAAATCGTGGGAGAGAGTCCGTCAATGGATTCAACATTGGGTTTCTTAAGCTGTTCTAAAAACTGACGGGCATAAGCCGAGAGACTTTCAACATAACGCCGCTGACCTTCAGCGTAAATGGTGTCAAAAGCTAAGGATGATTTGCCGGAGCCGCTTAAGCCGGTCACGACGGTAAACTTATTGCGGGGAATTTTGAGCGTAATATTTTTAAGATTATGCTCTTTAGCTCCGATGATAACAATGTGTTGGGATTCCATAGGGAATGAAAATTTAGGGACAGTTCTCTAATTTTATGAATTAGGAAACTGTCCCTAAATTGACTTTTTGTACTCTTTATAATCTTATGATGGCTACGGGGTTGAAGATTATCTTCGACCTTTCTTCTTTCCTCCACGGACCATTTTAGCACAAGAAATGTCCCCTTGCTTATCGATGAAATAAAGAAAGCCAGGTTCTTTCTTGATACCTACCTTCGCCACTTTTTTAGCACTGCCGCCCTTTTTTGCTCCACGGGCCATTTTAGCGCAAGAAACGTCGCCTCCTTTATCCACAAAATAGAGGTAACCTTTTTCTTTCTTAACGCCTACTTTCGCGATTTTTTTTGCCATTGTCCTTTCACCCCCTTTCGATGTTTAAAATTATGTTCCAATTTTTACGTACGCGCCGAGTTGTTTTAAAATTTTTATCGCTGACAAAACCGCCAGATAACTTGTCTTAGGATTATCCAGACAAGGAACATTGTCTGTCCGCGTCAGCATCCGCCCAAACTCACCGACAATTTCAACTTCATGAGAATTCCCTTGAAACTTTGGCGACGTCAAAATTTTTACCGAAATAATTTCCCTCCCCTTTGCCGCCATAGCGAGTGTCGCGGCGACATTAATGCTCTGAGGAAAATGTTTAACCGCCGTGTCGACATCGCCTTCAAAAATCAACGTTTCTTTTCGGATCACGCCGAGATCAATTTTCTTTTCCTTAAGGTAAGGATTATTTTCAAAGGCCGTCACAGGTTTACGCGTCGTTAAGTTAATTTGATAAACACCGACCAGCGCCGCGGCTTTCATCGCGTCCAGACCCGCGATCGCTCCTGAAGGAATCAGCAAATAACAATGATTTTTCTCAGCCAATTGGAAAAGATCGGTCGCGTTCAGAAGCTGTCCGACGCTCATAACCAGCACATGTTTTTTAGCCTTTAAAATTTCACGGATAATCTGAGACGTGTTTTTCGCGCTGATCCCTTCAATAATCAAATCTGAACTTTTAAGAAGGTCTTTAAAAGATTTTTTTGCGATTTTTTTAGACCCAAGTTTTTCTTCTAACTCCTGGACTTTGAAGTCATTGATGTCAAAGAGGCCTGTTAATTCATAATAATTTTTTAATTCGTTCTGAAAACTTTGGGCCATTCGAGACCCAATCGCCCCGCATCCCAAAATTCCGACTTTCAAAGTTTTATTGGTTTTCGTTTTCGTCATGAAATTTTAAACATCAGATTATCAATAAGCCGCGTCTTGCCAAATTTAACCGCCAAAGCCAAAAGCACCTTGCCCTTAATATGCGTTAACGGTTGTAATGTCTCGGCATCAAGACATTCGACATAATCAATCGTTCCTGAACTCTTTTGTCGAATCATGGAAGTTATTTCTTGGGTCATCTGGTGAGCGTTACGCTTTCCTTTAAAAATTTTCTTCTTGGCATCTTTAAGAGATTGAAAAAGAATGGCCGCTTCCTTCCGTTGTTTAAGGCCTAAATAACGGTTACGTGAACTCATCGCTAATCCATCGTTCTCACGCACCGTTGGACAGACTTGGACTTTAACGGGAATATTTAAATCCTGAATCATCCGCGTTAATATAATCGATTGCTGCGCGTCTTTCTGTCCTAAGTAAACAACATCGGGTGTCACAATGTTTAGAAGCTTGGTGACAATGGTGGCCACACCTTTGAAATGTCCAGGACGAGCGTGGCCGCATAACCCATTCGATAATTCCTCGACCTCGACATATGTCAAATAACCGTGAGGGTATATCTCCTCGGCCGACGGATAAAAGATTATATCAACTTTTTCTCGTTGTGCTAACAATTTATCTTTTTTTTCTTCTCGAGGATAACGGCTAAAATCTTCGTTCACGCCGAACTGTTTAGGGTTCACAAAAATACTCATGACCGTGAGATCATTTTCTCGTCGAGATTTTCTAATTAACGAGAGATGGCCTTTGTGAAGGGCACCCATCGTCGGGACAAAACCAATCGTCTTATTTTGCTTCTTGGCTTTCTGAATGAGTGTCTTAAAATGTTTGATCGTTTTAACGACTTGCATAATTTTCCTTAAATAAGATGAGGAGCAATTTCTCGAAGAGGCTTAAGAACAAATTCCCGCTCAAAGATCTTAGGATGTGGAATCGTTAATTCTTCCGTCTCGATTTTGACATCGTCATAAATGAGAATATCAATGTCAATAGGTCGAGGACCATGATGGACTGTTTTAACTCTTCCCATTTTTTTCTCGATTGTTTTTAATTGCTGAAGGAGTTCTTGGGGAGACAATTGTGTTTTAACCTCAATGGCGGCGTTCAAAAATTTCCCCTGAGGAGGACCTCCCACGGGATCTGTTTCAATGAGAGTGGATTGCTTGAGGACTTCAATGCCTTTCTCGTTTAAAAGATGAATAGCCTTTTCGATATTGGCTTGACGATCTCCTAAATTTGAACCGAGTCCCAGATAAACAATAGGCATTCTTTTAAAGAACTTTTCTCAATCGCTCGACAGCTTCGTTGATGCGGTCTTTAGAAACGGTTAACGCCATTCGGACATACCCTTCGCCGCCTTCGCCAAAACCCACCCCCGGAGTCACAACGATATCCGCTTTATCCAGAAATGCTTTAGACGTTTCCATGGAATCATTGAAACCTTTTGGAATTTTAGCCCAAACATAAAAAGCAGCCTTTGGAGAAGGAATCTTCCATCCTAAGCTTCTTAACCCATTGATCAAATAATCTCGACGCTCTTGATAAAGCTGGCGCATGTCTTGAGTCACGTCATCAGAACTTTTTAAAGCGGCCATCCCCGCAATTTGAATCGCCTGAAAAACTCCTGAATCCATATTGGACTTGACTTTCGCCAGAGCCGCGATGAGTGTCGGATTTCCGCACGCCCAGCCGATCCGCCAGCCAGTCATGTAAAATGTTTTAGAAAAAGAATGGAATTCAATGGCGACATCTTTGGAGCCCTCGATTTCTAAAATGCTTGGCGGTTTTACGCCATCGAAATAAACTTCTGAATACGCCATGTCGGAAAGGATAATAAAACCTTTTTCTCGAGCTAACTTGACTAACCCTTCATAAAATTCACGCGTCGCCGTCGCCCCCGTTGGATTATTCGGATAATTAATGACCATCATCTTAATGTCTTTGGCCGCCTCAATCTTTTTTAAATCGGGGAGAAAATCATTACTCGCCTTCATCGGAACACTGACGACTTTTCCACCGGCAAATTGAATCGTCGGCCGATACGCTGGATAGGCCGGATCCGTCAAAAGAACTTTATCTTTCGGATTAATAACTCCTAAAGGCAGATGGGCAATCCCTTCTTTCGTTCCAATTAACGGATAAATTTCACCGTCGGGGTTGAGTTGAACCGCAAAACGTTTTTCAAACCACTTGGCAATCTCTTGACGTAATTCTGGCATTCCCGCGTCAAAGGCGTAATGATGATTAGCCCCGTCTAAAGCGGCTTTTTGAAGAGCCTCAATAATGTGCGGTGGTGTCGGATAATCGGGATCACCAACGCCAAGATTAATGACATCACGGCCTTCCGCGAGTGCGGCTCGTTTGGCTTTATCAATCTCAACGAATAAATACGGCGGCAACTCTTTCAATCGATCGGCGAATTCAATCTTGAAAGTCTGAGCAACCTCACTCATGGTTTAATATCCTTTCCTTTATTTCAACCCCAAAACATCCTGCATGTTAAATAATCCGTTAGTTTTATTTTTAAGAAATTTGGCCGCGACCAAAGCGCCTTTAGCGAAGATATCCCGATTCTTAGCGTGATGATAAATGGTGATCACATCTTCTTCACTCTCAAAAATGACGGTATGATCGCCAACAATTTCTCCTTCGCGGATCGATTGAATATCCTTAACCTTTTGGCCAGAGGCCTTCTCAGCAATTTCCGCTAACGTCTTCGCTGTTCCCGATGGAGCATCTTTTTTATGAATATGATGCGCTTCTGTCATATTGATGGTGTAATTCTTGCCTGTTTTTTGCGCAGCGATTTCTGTCAGTTTAAACAATAAATTCACACCCACCGACATGTTCGAAGCAAAAACGATTGGGATTTTTGTGGCCGCTTTTTTAATCTCCTCAACTTGAGACGCTTGAAAGCCCGTCGTTCCAATCACCATTTTGACATTGTGTTTAACAGCCGTTTGTAAATTTATCATGGTGGCGTCAGGCAAAGTGAATTCAATTAAAACATCGCTGTCCTTCATCGCATTAGAATCCGTGCTGATCGTAAGGCCATGGATCGTTTCTTTAGACTTTGGGTGATCTTTGTGCTCGAGCAAGGTCGTGACTTTAAATTCAGGATCTTGAAAAGCCAAATCCGTGATCCTTTGTCCCATCCGACCTTGACAACCACTGACGGCTAACTTAATCATTTCTTTCCCTTTATTAAACCATAAGCGCTCAAAGCTTTTTTAAGTTTGGCCACATTCTCATCAGACATAGAACATAAAGGAAGACGCAATTTTCCAGAACATAATCCCACCATTTCCATCGCGGTTTTAATCGGGATGGGATTGGTTTCAATAAACATCGCCTTCGCCAACGGAAATAACTTTTCATTAATCTCTCGGGCTTTTTTAAAATTCCCCGCCTCAAACTCTCGAACAAGTTTGCTGACATCCGAAGGAACAATATTCCCGATAACCGAAATAACACCGACTCCCCCAATACTTAAAATCGGTAACGTCAGAGTGTCATCACCGGAAAGAAGAAGAAAATTTTTAGGACATAAATGTCTTATCATCTGCATCTGCTCTAAAGAGCCTGACGCTTCTTTAACTCCAACAATATTTTTACAGTCTTTGGCTAACTGAGCGATCGTTGTCGGCTCAATATTCACAGCCGTGCGTCCAGCAATATTATAAAGAATAATTGGAATGTCGACGCTATCAGCAATCGTTTTAAAGTGAAGATAGAGCCCCTTCTGTGTCGGTTTATTGTAATAAGGACTCACGATAAGGGCACCATTAGCACCAGCCGCCGCAGCGTGCTTTGTCAAAAGGACGGCTTCTTCCGTCGAATTAGAACCTGTTCCGGCAATAATGGAAACTCGTTTTTTTGCCGCTTTAATACAAATTTCAATCACGCGTTCATGTTCAGCGGTTGAAAGGGTCGGCGTCTCTCCGGTCGTTCCGCAGGGCACAAGACCATTCGTTCCATTCTTGATCTGAAACTCAACGAGTTCCATCAATTTGGCTTCGTCAACCTGACCATCACTTTTAAACGGCGTCACTAAGGCAACAATCGAGCCTTTAAACATTTTTGACTCCTTACCTAAAAATTGTTCCTAAAGGAACAATTTTTACCCGAAGGGCCGATTAATTAAATCTCGAAGAGATTTAATTATGTTATCGGGGTAACCCTCGGGGTTAATGATCAATTTAAAAAATAGTACCCTTCGGCAATAAACTTCGCACTTCCCTTTAACCACACATTTGACACGCGACCTTTATTAATATCGAACGTCACCTCGAGGATTTCCCCTCCTTGAGTTTTGACTTTCATTCTGGCTTTTTCTTTGTTTTGAATTTTTGGATTTCCTTTTAAATATCCTACAATCGCACAGGCGACACTTCCTGTTCCGCAGGCTTTTGTTTCATCTTCGACTCCCCGTTCATAAGTCCGGGCGGCAACAAGATTCAGTCTGATTTGCTCGACAAAATTTACATTTGTTCCCCGAGGATCAAATCGGCGGTGATACCGAATCAATGGCCCAATTTTACTCACATTAATATTTTCCAAATGGTCCACAAAAACAATCGCGTGAGGAACACCTGTATCGATGAATTGAACAT
>OBEQ010751163.1_pt1 | contig 10984 bp, 9 predicted proteins | sample 1670901 | NCBI WGS metagenome assembly OBEQ01 (sample SAMEA104232315, study PRJEB22302) | groundwater metagenome | biome: forest; feature: aquifer; material: groundwater | place: USA | collected 2011-08-07 | depth 5.4 m | reverse complement strand
TTCATCCGGCGGTTCAGCTCGATCTTGTCGTCCAGCGTACCGAGGATGCGCGCGATGGCGCGTTGTTCGTGGAGCGGAGCGATGGGAACAAGGAGATGATCCAATGATTCGGTTGGCACTCGCTGGCGACCGGAGGTGCCGGTCATCTGGCTGATCGCGTAGCCGCTGACACCCTCCCACCTCGTCAGGTAGTACGCATAGGCTGTGTCAGTGACGCCCTCGCGGCCGCGAATGACGATGAACTCGGTTGAACCATGAGCCATCGAATCGGGAGGGGCGCAGAATCGACCGGTTTTCCCATTCTCGAGACATGGGGTAATTCGCGCCATCAAGGTGTCACCGGGAGCAAAGCGAGACCCGCCGCCGTCAAAGATGCGATGTTCACTGGGATAGACGCAACGCGCTCCTGGATTCAACGCTTGCATATCGACAAATGGATACTCAACACCACGCTTCAGTTCGACACGTGGGTTGACCATCACTGCATCGCTAAACGGTAGCTCCCGCCACTCACCCGCCATACCCAAGCCTCGCGAATTCTCGTTAACGCGCCTTCATCAGCTTGCTCAAGGGAATTTCGTTCCTTCATGGTGGCCGTAGCGGCCCATGCAAGGATAGCCGCGCTTATCTTTGTGCTCACGCAATGCCGTCTCAAGGCTTAAATGAGTAAACAGCTTGCGGCACACCGCGCATCGAACACGATACTTCATTCCAGATGTCGGCCTTGTTCGCCGCCGACTTGAAAAACTTTGGATGGTGCTCCCGAGAAACGAGGAGCCGCTCCTCGTCTGCAATGGCACGTGGAGGGGGCCTGCGGGTGTGAGCTCCACAGCATAGACAGGCGTAAAACTCTGCGGCAGGACTTCAGCACTTTCAATTTCATTCACTGTATAAGCCCGGTGTTCCCTGTTGTCGACACGGAGAGCGTGGAGAAGCAGTTTCCCCTGCCTGGTTTGACGGAGAGAATAGGGTTCGATGACACGCTTGGTTCCGTGATAACCCAAATTGACGCAGAGGTGGTTGGCCCCGGCAAACCGGATGACTTCCAATGGTACGCGCATGCCCCACGCTTGGACGGCCGAAGGAGGTGTCCATTGGGTGTCCTCCACCTCCCGTCCCACCGGTGCGCGCTCCAACGTCGGCGGCGCGATCGTGCCAGCCAGCCAATCAAACACCCGGGACAATTCGTTCCAAAAATCCTCAAACGGCGGCAACGCCGGCAACTGATGCGCTAACATATTAGACCACTCAGTTCGAATCTCCGTGGCCTGAGGCTCACGCTTGAGCGCTTGCAAGGTGGGCACAGGGATACCTTTAAACGCGCACTTTTCCTCGATCACGCGAGACACGGTGTGGCGATCTGGACACATCTCAGGGTGGCGGTAGAGATGGATCACGTCGTACAGATCACGAGGAAGCTCTCTCTCACTTAATGCTCGCATCTTTTCGGCAAATATTTCCTCGTAGGGATAACACGTGACTTCGATTCCCTCAGGCGGCGTATCGGAATAGCTGTGGTGGACTGTTCTACGAACCGGCTGCAACACCACCTTCTCATCATGAGCCAAGTCGAGCTTGATGCGCGGAAGATCCCCGCCTGGAGCGACTGGCCCGCGATAGCCCATGCGGCCCTGTGCAGCGGTCTTGCCACGAGGATTCTGAAACACCTCGAACGTGATCAGCTCTGGTGGCATTTCAAGACCGCTTCGTTCATAGACCTGTTCACTGATTTCCCGAAACACGTTGACCAGGAACTGTTCGTCGAGGTGAGCAGGATTCGTCAGCGTAAAGTCCAAATCCTCCGAGAACCGATACGTTTCAAAGTAACACTTCTTCAGGCACGTCCCCCCTTTGAAAATCCACGCGTCCTTCAGCGCAGGATGTTGTCCAATGCCGAACAACAGCCAGCCTAACGCGTAGTCTTTTTCGACCACGTTGGGGCGCAGCGAAAACTCGCGGGCTAATTCTAAGAGTTCCTGGCGGTCAATCATGCGAGCCTCGTGCCCGATTTGCGGGCACCCATACACGCCAGCGGGTGATGAGCTGGTCCGCGGGGAGAGCCGGATCCAGCTTCGCATTGCCCCAGGTGAGTTGACTGCGTATGCGCTCAAGCAGCGCGCGGTCGTTGAAGTTGGAACGTTCGAGCAAATATCCCAGCCGCTTGAGGATCGCGCCATTGCGCATACGTTTCGCGTAATCCAACAACCGTTCCATGTCTCTACCAGACGAGGTTAGATACGCCTTCAACACGTCTTCTATCATACGCGCGCCGCCGCCGATGGCCGGGTCGTCCAGCATGTCGACGACGGTTTTTGAAGGATCCGCAATGCGAATCTGCGCTTTGCCTCGCCACACGGTTTTCGTGCCAAAGAAACGACGTCCTGCTACTTTCTTGATCCAAAAGTCCGTCACTTGAATTTTGAGCTTTCGTTTGCTGATGACACGCGTGGTGACGACCACGACGGTTTTGAAGATTTGCTCGGTCAGTTCCCAATGTTCAGCCGCACTCCATCCGCCGATGTAGCACGGCTCAAACACGCGGGCCGCAATGACCCATGGATCTCCAATTACATCTTCAGCTGTCCGGGCTTCAAGCGGCACTGGTGCATAGAGTCCTTGGCGTATCCGAGCCAACCATCCTTGTTCGGCCCATCGAGCCATCATCTTAGCCGCCTGGAGCGGAGATATGGCAAGGATGCTCGTTACTTCTTTAATCGTAATCGTTGGTCCGGCCTTCCTCACAATCTCGGCCAGTTGATTGCGACTTCTTTGTTCAATACCCGCAAGGGTTCTCATAGTATATCTCAGTGTATATATTTTACTTCATACATGATTATATACACTTTGAATATACTCTAACAGTTGAAAGAATGCAACAGTCTTGCTTGAAAATAAGCACATAATATTACAACCATAGTATTTTCACTAGGTTAGAGTATCGGCTAGAAGAACGTACATATGGGACATCTGCGCGGGACAGAACGCGGCCGTTATCAATGCAGTTTTCTCAGATTCTCGCGGATGACTTGCTCCAACTTTGTCGACTCTGCGAACTGCTCCTTTAGTTTCGCACTCAGCCGTTTCATCTTCTCCTCAAACGGCTCGCCGTCATCCTCGACTGCCTCAGCGCCGACGAAGCGGCCGGGTGTGAGTACATGGCCATGCTTGCGGATTTCCTCAAGCGAGGCGCTTTTGCAGAAGCCGGCTATATCTGCGTACTTGCCCATATTCTTCTCGCCGCGCCAGGCGTGGTAGGTGCTCGCGATCCGGGCGATCTCCTCATCCGACAGGTCGCGGTGGGTGCGGTCTACCAGGTGCCCCAGCTTCCGGGTATCAATGAAGAGCGTCTGGCCGCTTCGGTCACGGAATCGGCCATTCTTCTTGCTCCGGGTGAGGAACCAGAGGCAGGCAGGGATCAGGGCGCCGTAGAAGAGCTGGCCTGGCAGCGCGATCATGCAGTCCACCAGATCCGCCTCGATGATGGCCTTGCGGATTTCGCCTTCACCGGATTGGTTGGACGACATGGAGCCGTTGGCCAACACAAAGCCAGTGATGCCATTCGGGGCCAGATGATGGATCATGTGCTGGACCCACCCGAAGTTCGCATTGCCAACCGGCGGGACTCCGTATTTCCAACGCACGTCGTTGCGCAGCCGCTCGCCGCCCCAATCGCTGACGTTAAACGGTGGATTCGCTAGGATGAAGTCGGCTTTGAGGTCTTTGTGAAGGTCGTTATGGAAGGTGTCGGCGTTCTGCGGGCCGAGATTGGCTTCGATGCCACGGATCGCGAGATTCATCTTGGCCATCCGCCAGGTAGTGGGGTTAGACTCCTGCCCGTAGATCGCGATATCGCCGAGCCGCCCACCATGCGCCCGGATAAATTCTTCGCTTTGGACAAACATGCCGCTTGAGCCACAGCAAGGGTCGTAGACGCGTCCTTTGAATGGTTCGATCATCTCCACGAGCAACCGAACGACACACCGGGGCGTGTAGAACTCCCCACCTCTTCGGCCCTCGGCGCTGGCGAACTTGCTCAGGAAATACTCATAGACCCGCCCAAGGACATCCTTGGAACGGCTGTCTTTATCGCCCAGGCCAATTGTGCCGATGAGGTCAATAAGTTCGCCCAAGCGATACTTGTCCAGTGTGGGCCTGGCGTAGTCTTTCGGGAGCACGCCTTTGAGTGACGGGTTCTCTTTTTCAATCGCTACCATCGCGTCGTCGAGAAACTTGCCGATGGTCGGCTGCTTGGCGTTGGCTTGGAGATGCTTCCAGCGGGCCGGCTTCGGCACCCAGAAAATATTCTCGGCCAAATACTCGTCTCGATCCTCCGGGTCGGCCCCTTTTTCTTTGGCTAATTCCTCTCGGCGCTGCTCGAAGGCGTCCGAGATATATTTGAGGAAGATGAGACCCAAGGCCACATGCTTGTACTCCGCCGGGTCCATGTGGCCCCGCATCTTGTCGGCGGCCTGCCAGAGTTTTTCTTCAAACCCCAGGTTGGCGCCATTGCCTGCCTGATCGTTCTTTCGTACTCGCTTGGTAGCAGTTCTTGCCTTACCCATGGGTCACCCGCTGAGCTTTCCCTTGCTTTGCCGAAGTCGTCCTACCCTCTATCCACCGCTCAAACTCATCCTTCCGAAAGCACTAGACGCCGCCCACGTGTCTGTTGAACAACGACCCAGTTTTCTCGCGTTCACTTGAAACTTGAAACCTGCAACTTGAAACTCTCTCTCACTCCACAAACCCGCGTGCGGGGAGGGTCGTCATCACGAACGCCTCAAGCGGCTCATCCAGCCGATACTGGGCGAAAGGAATCCCGTTGCGCTTGCAGAACCGCGCCAGCTGTTCGTTGTGGTCGTGCACAGCCCGCTCAAGCTCCGCGGCGCTGTAGCCCAGCTCGTGCGTCAGGCCGGTCTCGCTGTCCACGAGGAGCCCGCTGCGCATCAACTGTGCCGGGTGGAATTCTTCGGGGCTCAGCACTTGGATGACCTTCACCTCCGCATGCCGCATCCGCAACAGATGCATCGCCCGGAAGAAGTCCGCCGGGTGCGCCATCCCGTCGGTGAGGAGGATCGCCTGGCCGCCGCGAATCCGCAGGGCGGTCAGCGCCCGGTGCGTCCAGTCGCTCAGCGTGGTCTGCCCGCCGGGCTTCAGCGGGCCGAGCCAGTCCGACAGGCGCGTGATCGCCGCGCGGTGGACGCCCCACGCGCTCGCCAGCATCCGGCCCGGTGCGACGGCGCTGAACCGGACATGGTGGCGGCCCGCCAGCCCGATATAGGCCAGCGCTTGCGCGAGCTGGCAGGCCCGCTCGAACTTGCGGGGGGTGGGCAGGCCCATCGAAGCGGTTGCATCAATGAAGATCTCGACCGCCAGCTCGATTTCTTCCTTGTAGGTCTTCACGAACAGCCGGTCGGAGCGCGCGTAGAGATTCCAATCGATGGACCGGATGTCGTCGCCCGGCGTGTACGCAGCGTAGTCGGCGAACTCGACGGAGGAGCCCCGGCGGTTGATGGCGAACCGTCCGCCCATGCGGCTGCCCCAGCGGACCCAGCGCACCGACAGGCGCAGCGCTTCCAGCTTCGCCAACCACGCCGGGTCGAGGGCGCTCACGGCAGGCATCGAAAACAGCAATCAGCCCCGGCCCGCCGAGCGCACGCACCGGGGCGGGCAGTCAGCAATCAGCAACGACGTTCCACACGAGGTCGTCATGCGCTGGCGGCTGATGGGGCTTTTGGGTGATGGCGGCTGTTGCGGATGGGCTCGGTGACGTCGTGGAGGACGTCGGAGGTGCTGCGCCGTTCCGCTTCCGCCTCAAAGGACAGCACCACGCGGTGATTCAGCGCCACCACGACCAGCTGGTCCACATCCTCGAAGCTCACGTTCACCCGGCCGCGGACGAGTGCGAGGACTTTCGCGCCCATGAGGATGGCCTGCGCGCCGCGGGGGCTGGCCCCGTAGCGAATCATCCTCGCCGCAACCCCGTTGGAAGCCACCCCGTCGGGCCGGGTCGCATTCACCAGCTGGACCACGTATTCCTCAATCGGCTTCGCCACCAGCACTTCGCGGACCAGCTGCCGCGCCTGAAGAATCCACGTGGCCGCGGTCTCACCGGGCAGGACGGCCTTCGCCGTGGGGAGCTCGCGGGCGGTCGTCTGACGGAGAATCGTCATCATCTCTTCTGAGGAGGGATACGTGACGAAGATGCGGAATAAAAACCGGTCGAGCTGGGCCTCGGGGAGGTTGTAGACCCCTTCCATCTCGATGGGGTTCTGGGTGGCCATGACGAAGAACGGCGGCTCCAACGGATAGGTCTTGCCGGACACGGTGACTTGATATTCCGCCATCGCCTCCAACAGCGCCGACTGGGTTTTCGGCGTGGCCCGGTTGATCTCATCGGCCAACAGGATATGGGTGAACACCGGCCCCGGTGAAAACTCAAACACCTTGCGCCCGTCCCGATCCACCACGAGCTCCGTGCCGAGGATGTCGGCGGGCATCAAATCCGGCGTGCACTGGACGCGGCGGAACGACAGGCCCAGCGTGTTGGCAAACGACTTGGCCAGGAGCGTCTTGCCGAGCCCCGGCACTCCTTCGAGCAGGACGTGCCCTCCGGCGAAGAAGGCGGCCAGCAGCAGCTCGACGACCTCGTGCTGTCCGACGATGACCGTCGCCAGCTCGCGCTGCAGCGCCTGGAACGTCTTGCGGAATTCCTCCGGTTGGACCGAAAGCTTCGTCGTCATGCGTGCCTACCCTTCAGTGTTGTGTCGTGCTGTCGGACAGCTTCTCAAAGACCGGCTGATACTCCGGCGGAATCGCCTGGCGGTGCACGCCCTGCTCGTCCTCGGCCTGAGCCGCCAACTCCGCCTCCTCCGGCATTTGTTGCGGGGTTGCGCTGGCGACCCGCCCGGATGGCGCGGCCACCCCGCTGCCCTTCCGTTTCATGGAGGAGGGCTCGGTATCCACATCCAACTGGATCGGCAGGGTGCTGCCGCCGGCCTGCTCCAGCGGCGTTGCTCCTCCGTAGAGATTCGGGTCGGTGGAGGCGCCAGGCAGCGGGTTCGGGAGGTCGGATGGCTGACCGGGTAGGTCCGCCTGCAGCTGCTGGAGTTCTCCGGAGAGTTCCTGGAGCAACTGCTGGATATCCGCCTTCAGCTCTTCCTGCGACACCGCGGAAGCGCCAGGGCCCTTGGAGCCGCCGGATGATTGGGCGTGTTGTGCTGCTGCGGATTGTTGCTGAGCGTTCGCGGAGGCGCCTGACGCGGATTGCTGGCCGCCGGACTTGCCGTCGGCTTGCTTGCCTGCCGCCGTGTTTGCGCCCTTCGCCTGCTGGCTCCCGGCTTGTTGGCCCGTGTGTTGTTTCGCCTGCGACGCGCCGGCTTTCTGTTGTGGAGTTCCCTGTTTCGTCTGCGAGCCCTGCTGGGGCTGTTGCCCAGTCCCCGCGGCCGCGGCGTGCTGAGCCCCGCCTTGCGACGCCGACGTCTGACCGGTTTGCCCTTGCGTGGATTGACCGGATGAACCGGATGGAGACTCCGATTCCCCGCCCTGCGTCTGTTGTTCCTGACCGCTATCGCCGGTCTGCGGGTTTTGGCCGCCGGATTGCTGACCGGATGACCCTTGCGATTGGTCCGACCCGCCGCCGGATTGCTGAGACCTGGAGGATTGCGACTGGCCCTGGCTGCCTGGCTGTTGTGGTGTGTGCTGCGACGACTCGGAAGACTGCGGCTGGGGCGGTGGCGACGGCGGTTCAAACAATCCCAGCGGCGACGGGATGGATGCGGCGAGTTGTCGTAACGGCGAACTCGGCGATGGCCACAACAGCAAGACGAGCAACAGTAGCACGAGGGCCGCGGTCCGTCGGTCCGCCAGCGGCGGCAGATGTTTCAGCGCCAACGGAAGGGACTGGCTGGTCTCCTCCAACAAGACCGGATAGAGCGCGGGAGGCTCAGGGACATTGGCAAACTCCGCGGCGGTGAGGAGCCTGGCCTGCAAACCCAAGGCGTCATCGAGTTTCATGACCGCGGCGTCCACCGAGCACCAGTCGCGCCGCAGCCCCCACCACTGCCAGCCGACCAGCGCCGCCAGGCCCAGCGCGCCCGCACCCACGAGCCAGCCCGCGCCGATGCCCTTGAGGGCCAGCCGCCACACCACCGCGCCGAGACATCCGGCGCCGGATGCCAACAGCAGCCCCCGCTGCGCAAGCACGCGGCGCTGGTAGCGGAGGCACACCTGTCGAATCGTCTGCTGGAACTCACTCATGAGGGTGATGGTAGAGAAGAGTACCTCTCAAAACCTTCCGCAATGCGGAGTGCGGAATTCGGCATGCGGCATATCGGACGAGCCGCTCCGCATTCCCCACTCCCCATTCCGCACATCCTGAGATATTGCAGTAGGCTCTAAGGTTAGGGGATGTTTCGCACTTCGAAGTGGCCGGCGAGGAGGCGCCCGTGTTTCACGTGTTCATCCACCCAGACGCGCGTCGGCTGTCCTGCGGCCGGCTGCTCGACCGCCTCGGCTTCCGGCGTGGTCTGCAGTTGGTGTCCGAGCTCGACCCGCTCTTTTTGCTCACGGGTTTTATCCAGCTGTTCATCCAACACCAGACCGGCCAGCGTTCCGACGAGGGCTCCTAAGGTGGTCCCTGGCCCCGGGGCGATGGCGGAGCCCGCGATGGCACCGGCCGTTTGGCCCACCTGGGCGGCGGACATCCCCGAACACCCGGCCAGCGTCACCATTCCCAATAACCCGACGACCACGACGCTACGCATGCTGTACATGACTCATCTGGTATGCTACTCCAAACCCCCCCACTTGACAAGCGAACGAACAGGCGCTAGATATCGTATAATCCTATGAGGCACAGAGATGGCCCTGGCGATTGACGTTAAGCACCTCACCAAACGATTCGACGCGACGACCGCGCTGAACAACATCTCCTTCGAGGTTCAGCAGGGCGAGATCATGGGCTTTCTGGGTCCCAATGGCGCCGGCAAAACTACGACCCTGCGGATTCTCACCGGCTTGTTGGCGCCGACGTCGGGGTCGGTTCGGCTCAACGGCCTGGATGTCGAGACCCACTCCCTGCAGATCCGCCGGCAGGTCGGCTACCTCCCTGAAAACGTGTCCCTCTATCCGGAGCTGCGCGTGGCCGAGTATCTCAGCTACCGCGCAACGCTCAAGGGCGTGCCTCGGAGTCAGCAGCGCGTGCGGCTTGAGGAAGCGCTGGAGCAGTGCGCGCTCGGCGATGTCCGGCGTCATCTCATCGGCCGGCTCTCCAAAGGGTTTCGCCAGCGGGTGGGGTTGGCGGACTGCCTGCTCGGCCACCCGTCGCTGCTCATCCTCGATGAGCCCACCGTCGGCTTGGACCCCAACCAGATTCGCCAGACCCGCGAGCTGATCAGGCGCCTGGGGCAGCGGGCCACAATCCTCTTGTCCACGCACATCTTGCCGGAAGTCGAAATGCTCTGCCACCGCGTGACGATTATCGACCGCGGGGCCATCGTGGCCGTCGACACGCCGGACAATCTCCGCAAGGGGCTCGGCGGCAGCCAAGCGGTCCACGTCGAGCTGCGGGGTGCTGAGGCGGTCATCGAACAAGCCCTCACGCAGCTCAGGAGCCTGGCGGGTTTGCAGGCGGAGATCCGCGTGCCGCTGGAAGAAGTTTTTATCCGCCTGACGACGCGGGAGCAAGAGGCCCCGGTCTCTGAAGCCGCCATATGACGAGCATGCCCGGATGAGCGTCTTAGCCGCCTTGACCGCGCGCGAATGGAAGGCGTTCTGGTGTTCGCCCGTCGCGTACGTCGTGGGGGCCTTTTTCCTCCTCATGCAGGGCTGGGTCTTCTGGATGCTGATCGTCGTGCTCAATGACCCCCGCGTGGACCCCTCGTGGAAGCTCAGCGAGTTCTTTTTCGGCGGCACCCTGTTCTATTGGTTCTCGGTCCTGATGCTGGCTCCACTCTTGACGATGCGGACCTTCAGCGAAGAGAAGCGAACCGGCACCATTGAGGTCTTATTGACCGCGCCCGTCACCGATACCCAGGTCGTCCTCGCGAAATTCCTCGGCGCCTGGCTGTGCTACTGCGCGTTGTGGGCGGTCACGGCGGTCTATTTCGTCCTGCTGCGCACGCAAACGCCATTGGATTGGGGGCCGGTCTTCACCGGCTACCTGGGCACGTGGCTCCTCGGCGGCGTCCTCATCGCCGCCGGCACCCTCACCTCCAGCTTCACCCGCAACCAGGTGATTGCCGCCGTCGCCTCGTTCGTCCTGATCATCCTGCTATTCTCCCTCGGCTTCCTCAACGCCTTCGTCACCGACCCCGACGGCCGCAAGTGGGTCCAGTATCTGTCGCTGCTGGACCATTTCCAGGATTTCTCCAAGGGCGTCCTGGACAGCCGACCGTTCGTCTTCTACCTGAGCCTGATCGCCTTGTCGCTGTTTCTCACCGGCCGGACGGTCGGCAGCTCGAGATGGCGGACGTAATCCCCCCACCTGCGCATCAAGACGGCTCGATGACCACTGACAATGGGCGCCGTCTTGATCAACCGAAGATCTTGCCGTCGTGGTCCACCGAAGGCGGACCAACGCAGGTGGTGGGATGATGTGGCGTCGCTGGTCCCATCACCTCATCCTGTTGGTCACGCTGGCGCTGTTGGTGGCGCTGAGCATCCTCGTGAACTTCATCGCCATCCGCCGGTATGTGCGCGTGGACCTGACGAAAACGAAGCTGTCCACCCTCTCCGACCAAACCATCCAGGTGCTCACCCACCTGACCGAGCCGGTCTCCGTGGCCGTGTTCTACCAGCCGCAGACGGCCGAAGGCCAGCGCAATGCGCTCTACCCGCTGCTCACCGATCTCCTCAAAGAATACGAGCGCTATGCGCCCCGTCTGACGGTGGAGTACATCGACCCGTTTCGGGACCGGGCCAAGGCCGAGCGGCTCGCCAAGCAGTTCGACATCGACCGCCTGAATGTGGTGATCGTGCACGCGGG
>OBEQ010837610.1_pt1 | contig 10986 bp, 12 predicted proteins | sample 1670901 | NCBI WGS metagenome assembly OBEQ01 (sample SAMEA104232315, study PRJEB22302) | groundwater metagenome | biome: forest; feature: aquifer; material: groundwater | place: USA | collected 2011-08-07 | depth 5.4 m | reverse complement strand
TTTTGGCGGCGCCGACGGCCTCGACGTTTATCGCCGCTTGTTTGAACAACTAAATGGGTTTTTCTGGCGACCCGGCTACATCTTCACCGAAGCCCTGCCGCCCCAGCACCCCAAACTGACCCAAATTGCTAAAGACTCCGGCTTCAAGCTAAAAACCAGCCAAGATTTTATCCAGGTATTCGAGCCGGCTTAGCCTGGCAGCGACGCCAAAGTAGCCTGCACGGTAATTGTTTTGCCACTGCGCAACACCGTCAGCGTGACAGTCTCGCCGACTTTGTGCTGGGTGAGCGCCCCGGTGAGGCTGGTTTTTTCGTCGATCGCCGTAGCGTTAACTTTAGTGATAATGTCTTTTTCCTGGAGGCCGGCTTTAGCCGCCGGGCTGTCCGGCAGAACGGCCGCCCCGCCGTCGGCCGCGAAGACATAGGCTCCCTTATTAACCGGCAAATTGTACTGGTAGGCCAGATCGGGCGTCAGCGCCAAATAGCGGACGCCGAGATAGGGTTGTTCGACCTTACCACTCCCGAGTACCGAACCAATCAGCCCCTTGATGTCGTTGATCGGGATAGCAAAGCCGATGTTTTGGGCGCCAGAGGCGACGGCTGTGGTCAGGCCGATTACTTCGCCGTTAACGTTGACCAGCGGGCCGCCGGAATTGCCGGGATTAATAGCCGCGTCGGTTTGGAATAAATCGACCAAGTTTTCGCTGCCCGACCCCGACTGGTCTGTGGCAGTTAAGCTGCGCCCATAGCCGGAGATAATGCCGCTAGTGACGGTGTTTTGAAATTGACCCAGGGCGTTGCCGATGGCCACCGCCCGATCGCCGACTTGCATTTTAGAGGAGTCGCCAAGGGTAACCGGTGTCAGCTTTTTACCCTTGGCATCGCCGACTTTAAGAAAAGCCACATCTAGCGAACTGGTAGCCGGAGTCTGGCCAAGCACTTTGACATTAGTCAGCCGGGTACCGTCCGATAGGGTGACGCTGACTGTCGAAGCGCCCGAGACAACGTGGCGGTTGGTGACAATAATGCCATCGCTGCTAACAATAAAACCGGTGCCGGCCGCCTGCTGATTAAACGTTTGGCTGAAGCCGAAGAAGGTCGGCGCGGTGACTTGACTCTGGACGTCGATGGAGACGACGCTGGGGCCGACGTCACGAGCGATCTGGGCGATCAGCTGGCTCTCGCTAGAGACGATCTGTCGCTGGCCCGACGGAGTGGTGGTCTTGTTATGGTTTTGAGTGTAAGCCCCCAGCCAGCCCGAGCCGAAGCCCAAAGCCACAACTAGCACCAGGCCGGCGGCCAGCCGACCGCCGCGGCGCGGCCGCCAGCCAGCAAAACGCTTGGGGTTTGGGACGAGGTTCATTTTATCTATCATGGCCGCCAAAACTTAAAAAAGGCTTAGACCGTCCGGCCCGACCAATCGGACAGCACGATGACGATGATCAAAATGGCGCCCATAATGCCGATCAGTTGGCGCCGCAGACCGGTGTTGAGCTTCTCGGCAGCATCCAGATAATAAAGGGCGGCGATGCCGTAACCGATGGTCGTCAGCAATAGCGTAATTTGGGCCACCAAGCCGTAAAATAGCAGCCAGTGGCCCAAAATAAAGGCCAAGGACGCCGCAAAATAAGCCCAGACGTTGGCCAGCAGCGCCGGCCAGCCCTCGTCAAAACTGGTCAAAAAGTGCCGGGCCGAGATGTAGGTGATCAGCCAGGTGGCCAGGACCAGGCTTAGCAGCGGCGCGTCGCCGAACTTCAAATAAAGGGCCGACAGACCGAGCAGCTGGGCCAACATGGCCTGGACCGAAACGTTCATAGCGTCGGAGCGCGGCTTGAGCAGCGTTAACCACAAGCTGTAGGCCAGCGCCCAGAAGATCTGCCACCAGGCCGCCGAGGTATTAGCCATAAACAGCACGAACGACAGGGCGACCATAATATCAACACTGTTGGCCAAAATGTTGGCCTTCCAATAGCGCGGCCGAACGGCTACTACCCTCCACTTACTCAAAATAACCAGGCCGGCGGCCAGGGCCACGAAATTGATGCGCACCAAAACGAACACTAAAATGGGTAGCAGCACGTTCAGGCCAATGTGAATAAAGTGCGAAAAGCCTTGAGTCGGCCGGATTTTGGTGGCAATCGCCCTAATTTTTATTCCCCTGCTTACTGCGCATTTTGCCCTAGTATTATAACAAAGTCGGCCGAGCCGGCGGTGGTCGGCAGGCCCGGCGGCAAGGAGCTAATGGCCGTCGTTTTGAAGCGCTCCTCAAGGTAGTGCCTGGTATATTTTTTGACGCCTTTGGTTTGATCGACGACAATCGTGCTGGCCGGGTTGGTGGTCGGCGCGTTGTCGACCGTAGTGACGTTATAACCATAAGATTTTAAGTTGTTGGCCTGGGTGGTGGCCAGCCCGGCGGTGGAGGTGGCGTTAAAAACGGCCACGCTGGCGTTCTCGTTGGCCAAGAAGCTGTCGCGCAGGGCGTTACGGATGTAGTTTTGCAGGGCACCGTAGCTAAACAAGCCGGCCTTTGGCTCGACGATCGACAGGTCGCCCAAGCTGCCGGTCGTCAATAGGTCATTGGGCGGCGTGACCAAGTCGAGCGAGCTGATCGCTGAGCTGGGAATTTCGGTGGCGATCTGGCGGACACGGCTGATTTCAGAGGAGTTAAAATCGGTATAAACGTTGTTGCCAAAGCTGTCGAGCAGCTGCGAAACGCGGATCGGATTGGCAAAGGTGCCGAGCGACAAAACCTTGTTGCGCAGCTCCACCAGCAGCAGACGCTGGCGCTCGGCGCGGTCGAAGTCGCCCCGCGGGCTGGTCTGGCGCGAGCGGGCAAACAGCAGAGCCCTGTGTCCGTCGAAGTGCTGCTGGCCGGCCGGGACGTTCAAAACGTAGTTTTTGCCGGTGCTTTCATCCCAGAGCTGCTCGTAAACGGTCAGGTTCTGGGGGACGAGCAGGTCAACGCCGCCGACGGCGTCGACGGCCTGGCGGAAGGCCGCGAAGTCGACCAGCACATGGTAGTGAATCGGGATGCCCAGGATCGGCTCCAGGGTTTTATCGACCGAATCGATGCCGTCGGCGATCTTCTGGCTGTCATTTTTGGCTTTGGAGTTTTGCTTGCCGTAATAAAAGGCTTCGTTGAGCTTGTGCGAGCCGTCGCCGGGGATTTTGACCCAGAGGTCGCGCGGCAGGCTTAAAAGGGCGGCTTTTTTATTGATCGGGTCGATGCTGACCAGCAGCACGGTGTCAGATAGATCGGGGCCGTCCTGGTGTTCGGGGCCGCCGATGCCCAGCAGCAGGACGTTAATCCGGCCGTCGCCCTCGCCTTTAAGCTGGTTGATGTCGATGTTGGCGGCCAGCGCCGGCGCCCGTCCGCCGCCTCGGAAAAGGTGGGCCTGGGTGATATAAAACTTGATGCCAAAATAGGCGCCGAGAAGTAAAATCACAACGCCCAAGATCCGCCCGGGGCGCTTTAGCTTTAAGAGCCACGGCAGCTTCAGGCGACTGGTTTTGGCTTTTTTGGTATCTTGGTTATCAAGCATAACTGGTTTATCTTGAGGCTTAGCATCGTCGGCGCTTAGCGGTTGAGAGGAGCTGCGCAGCGGTTGAAAACCGTCGGCCGCCCGGCCCTCGGCCGAGGCAATAGCCGACAGATCCCGACCCGGCTGGTAAGAACGGTTCAAGGGCACGCCGAGGCGGGGATTATTGCCTATAATGCCATCTATCGAACGGCGCGGCGGCTGGTGCGCCGGTTGTTTAGGTTTCTTAAACACGCGCACCTAGTATATCATTAGCTTTACGCCTTAAAATCAGCTTGGCCAGTCGTCGGCTGGGCCGTTAACAGGTATAATTTTATGAGGTTTATGAACCCCAAGCCCCGCCCCAACCCATCGCCGTCGCCCGGCCAGTCGGCCAAAAAGCCACGCGATTGGTCGTCGACGCTCTCGACTATCGGCCTGATTTTGCTGGCGCCGATCATCGCCCTCCTGATCACCACTTTCGCCTTCCAGTCTTACCAGGTCGACGGCCAGAGTATGGAGACGACTCTCCAAAACAACGACCGGCTGATCGTCGAGAAAATTCCGCGCAGCTGGGCCAAGCTGACACGGCAGCCTTACATCCCGAAGCGTGGCGATATCATCGTTTTTAACCAGTCCGGCTTTTTTGGCGATCAGGGGCTGGCCAATAAGCAACTGATCAAACGGGTGATCGCCCTGCCCGGCGAGCGGGTAGTTATTAAAGACGGCGCCATAGCCGTTTACAACTCTAAACACCCCAATGGATTTAACCCCGACCAAAGCGGCGTCTACAGCCTGGCTTCGGCCCGCACCTCCGGTGAGGTCAATTTGACGGTCCCGCCCGGCACGATTTTCGTTTGCGGCGACAACCGGGCTAACTCCGAAGATAGCCGCTTTTTCGGCCCGGTTTCCAGTGGTAACATCGTCGGTAAACTGGTCCTGCGCGTTTTTCCTTTGAGCAAGGCCCAAAGCTTTTAAACGGGAATAAGGAATAAAGAATTAGGAATAGTGATTTTATACGTTTTTGGACGATCGTCCAAAAACGTATAAAGCTAAAGCTTTCAGCTCCTAAACTCTCAACTCTATTGCTTACCGATTTGGTCGGCCAGGCGTTTTAGGTCGTCTTCATCTTTAAAACCGATGATTAGGTGGCCGCCCTCGGCTCTATATCTGATTTTGACCGGCGCCCGCAATTTGGCGCTCAACGACTTTGTAAACTCGCTCTGATGGGTGGCTCGCTCCATAGCCGCCTCCGAATCGGGGCTCTTTTTGGCACCGACGGCGAACTGCTCGGCCTGGCGGACCGACCATTTATTTTTGATGATTAGCTCTAGTAACTCGGCTTGGCGCTGGGGCTGGCCCTTGAGGGCCAAAATAGCCCGGGCGTGGCCTTCGGTGATCCGCTCATCGGCCAGCGCCTGGCGGGCGGCTTCGGGCAGTTGCAGCAATCTGGTCAGGTTGCTCAAAGTGCTCGGCGCTTTGCCCAGCCGGCCGGCGATTTGTGGCAAGCTTAGCCCAAATTGCTGCTGGAGCTTATAGACCGACAGGGCTTGATCCAAGGGTGAGAGGTCGACGCGCTGGATGTTTTCGATCATCGACAGCTCCAGCTGCTCGAGCTCCTCTAGGCTGCGGGCGATGGCCGGGATTTCGTTCAGACCAGCCAGTTTGGCGCCGCGCCAGCGGCGCTCGCCGGCCACGATCCGAAACTTGTCGCCATGCCGAACGACAATAATCGGCTGCAGAACACCGTGCGTTTTAATCGAATTGGCCAGTTCGCCGAGCGCCGCGTCGTCGGTCTGGCGGCGCGGCTGGGCCGGGTTGGGCACGATATCGCTTATGAGTAACTTTTGTACTCGGTTTTTATCCTCCTCCAAAATTGAAGTGTCGAAGTCTTTGGGGATCAGTGCCTCAAACCCCCTACCCAAGCTTGCCTTAGCCGGCATAAAAGCCTCCCTGGCAAGCAATGATCAATTTACAATTATCAATTTTCGATGAATGATCAATGAAGCAATGATTTAATGCATTAAGGCATTGGGCGTTACTGCATTCATTGAACATTGAACATTGAACATTGAACATTGTCATCGGATCTTTTCCTCCAGCTCTTTGGCCAAGGCTTTATAAGCTCTGGCGCCTTTGCTCCAGCGGTCGTGTTCCAAAATGGTTTTGCCGAAGCTCGGCGCCTCGGCCAGGCGGACATTGCGCGGAATCACCACCTCAAACAGCTTGTCCGGGAAGTGGCGCATCAGCTCGTCCTTGACTTGCTCCGACAGCGAATTGCGTTTGTCATACATGGTTAGTATAACGCCAAGCAGGTTTAAATTGGGATTTAAGGCTTGCTTGACCTGTTGGATGACGGCCAGCAGCTGGCTCAAACCTTCTAGTGCGTAGTATTCGGCCTGGACCGGGATCAGCACTTCGTCGGCGGCCGCCAGAGCGTTGACGGATAGCAACCCCAGCGACGGCGGGCAGTCGATCAAGACGTAATCGTAGCTATTTAACCCGTCGAGGACTTTTTTGAGCATCAGCTCGCGGCCGGCCAGGTTAACCAGCTCGACCTCGGCGCCGGCCAGCTCGGCGTTGGCCGGCAAGAGCGAGATAGCAAATTTAGTCACTTTTTGGGTGACTTTGGCCGCCTCGGCTCTAGAAAATAGCACGTCGTACAATGTCAGACTCAAGCCTTGCTTGTCCAGGCCCAAGCCGCTGGTGGTATTGCCCTGGGGGTCGATATCGCAGACCAAAACTTTGCGCCCGCTTTTAGCCAAATAGGCAGCCAGATTAATAACGGTGGTCGTTTTGCCGACCCCGCCCTTTTGATTAATAACCGCGATTGTTGTTTTAGTCATTTTTATTTACGGGTTACCCCTATAAACGTCTATAAGCATACCACAAACCCCTCATTTACAGGGTGCCACCCTGTAAATAGGAGAAATGTGTTATAGTAAGTCCATGCCCGGGAGGAATCTGGAAAAGATATATCTGGAAGATGCATTCTACCACATTTATAATCGGGGCGTTAATAAACAAAACATTTTTATTGATGACCAGGATTTTAGCGTCTTTTTGAATCTCTTAAAGAGGTACTTGGGCGATGCGCCGGTTCAAGACCAGCAAGGCCGGGAGTACCCTTGGCTGCATAAAGAAATAGAGTTGCTGGCTTATTGCCTCATGCCGAACCATTACCATTTATTGATACACCAAAACAAGTCTGATGCAATGACGAAGTTGCTAAAAAGCTTAAACACTACTTATAGCATGTACTTTAATAAAAAATACCATAGGATTGGTCCATTGTTTGAAACCAGATTCAAAGCCTCAATGATCACTAGGGACGACTATCTGATGCATATTTCTCGTTACATTCATTTAAACCCTAGACATTATAAAAAATGGGCCTTCTCCAGCCTGCCCTACTATCTTGGCGTGCAGTCGGCAACATGGTTGAAGCCAAAAAAGATCCTGGATTTGTTTGACACTAAAAAAGACTACTCCGACTTTTTGACCGATTTTGAAGATTACAAAAGATCATTAGACGCAGTAAAAGCAGAGTTAGCCAACACTTAATACAGGGTGCCACCCTGTAAATAATATTCTTAAATCAGCTTACAGGGTGGCACCCTGTAATACCCCCTCAAGACTAAAAAGATCGATGGGGTCGTGCTGGCCGATCAACTTAAAAGCCTTGATTGGAAAGCCGGAAAAGCTGCCTTTGAGGTTAAAGCTCCCCAAGCAGTATTAGCCCGAGCCCAAGAGCTTATTAAAATTCTGTTAGGAGAATAGCTCCTCGATGAATATTTGCGAGTTGTCATCCTTTAAACCACAAAAATGTCTGCTGTCTATTGGCTAAAAGGCTCAAAAATAGTGGTAAATTCGTATTTAGTTTGAGTAATGCCGCTACAATAACCGACAGCTCTTTTAACCGGCTTGGGGCATTGCCAATCCCTCTGGCCGGCCCAAAAAGATAGCATTCCGATGTTTTGGTTTTGGGCAAAAGCCAGTACCTGCCGGGCATCGGCCTGGTAAAAAATTTCGTCTTTAACATCGTTAAGGCCGATTAGCGGCGTCAGGCCGATCGTTGTCCAGACCCGGGAATCAGAATAGCCAGCGAAGAGGTTTTTAAGCTGACCAAAGGTGCTCTGGGCGGCTTGAATAGCGGCGGCGCCCATTTTGCCCTGCGGCTTAGGCAGGTCAGCTTTACCGTAGTCCATGGCCATGATATTAACCCGCGATACTACTACGCCGGTAGCGACAGCATCTTTTAACACCGCCAGGCTGTCGGCTGGCAGGCCGGTGGTCTGCACCAGCAAAGTGTAGCTAACAACCAGATTATAGCCGTTGGCCGACGCCCAGTTTTTTTGCAGATCGGCGATTGCTTGGTTTCGGCGAGTAATTGACGTTTTGTCGGCGGTAGCGGCGCCTTCGATGTCAAAATCGAGATGAGCTACCTTATATTTGCTAATCACCATTTTATATTGATCCTCCAGACTATTGACGCTCGAGCACGACTGGGCCAGCTCAACGCCACCGGCACCACCGAAGGAAACAATAGCCTCGCCGCCTAAGCCGCGCAGGCTTTGGAGGTCATCTACCCCAAGCCGGGACGAAGCGACCGACGAGCCGCCTCCCCAGCTGGCTGTGCACTTTGGCTTAGAAGTAATAAAGGCCATGGCCCAGTATTTTTGACCAGTGTCTTTAGCGGCTTGGGTCATAGAAAACACCGGCGGTTGAGTCAGGTCAACGTAAGGTGCGGTGTAGCGAGCCGGCAAACTATTGGGCGGCGCCAAAACAGATGAACTATTAAGAGCCAGTACCGACATGACTGGCTGCGTAGTTCGAAGCCATATATTTAGGCCAATGACCTCAATGGCTACGATAAATAAAGTAAGAATAGAAATTCTGGTCAGCTTGTTCTGCCGTCGGCCAGCTTTCCGTGGATAAGATGGATGTTTGGATCGAGCTTTTTTTCTTTTTGTCATTCTAATCCTTGCATTTCATTTTTATTATGAACTTTATAGGTAAATCCGGCAATTGCTTTTATTGTGCGTTTTGATTTTTCTTTTTACGGAGGAGTCTAAAGGAGTATAACAGACCGGCTACAAGCAAAAGACCGCCGAGGTAAAGTTTTATGTTACGGCTTTTTGGTACTTGCGAAAAAGTGCCTTTTTTAAAATCTATTTTGACCACCAACCCCTGGTGAGCCGTTAGCCGGCTGGTTGCCCGTCCGGTAACTATCGTATCGTCGGTGCCGGGTTGACTTTTTACCTCGCAGTCGTTAAACGTTTTATCCTGGGAGCCAATATAGCAGGCGGGCTGGCCGGCTAGATTGTCGGCCAGAGCTTTGGGAATGTGGATGATGGCTTCGGTTTTCCCGAAGGTTTGTTCCCAGCCACGGCCGTTGACGTTCAGCAAAAACTCGTCGCGGTCGCCATAAAAATTAACCACGCCGCGGCTTTGGTACTTAATCCGGTAGGTTTGGAGGTTAAAGACAGTTATCCTGGGATCGCCGATGTTAATTACCTTATTACCGCTGGCGTCGGGTTCGAGCTGGTATGGCAAGGAGTTACCGCTGGCGTCAGTCACGCTGATTACCTTGAGGCTGATGCTATGATCCTGATAGCCGGTCTGAATCGATCTTTTTAGGCCGTAAAACCGACTGTCGGGCGAGAATCTGGCGACCAGCACCTCTTCGGCGTTTAGCACGCTAACGTTATTTTTGTCGCGGTCCAGATTATAAGTACCGATAAAACTGTCCAGGCTAAAGTTCGGCTGGGCTTGGGCGGCCAGGTGGCCCGGCCGAAAAAACCCCACCAATAAAAAGCAGCCAGGCAAGGCAATGATGATCCGCCAGGCTTTCATCGGCTGACCTTCAAGGAGTTAAAAAAGTTTTTCCACTCGGCATTGGTCAAATCTTTATCGGGGTGGGCTAAAAGCAACATCCCTTTGACACTTAAAATGGCTGTCTGGCCCTGGGCTTTTAGGGTGCCGGCTTCATAGAACTTAACCAGAGCCACCGGCCCGAGCCTGGATTGAAATTGGGCGTACGGACGGACGCCAAGCGATTGGTAGTAAATTTGACCCGGGTCAACCAGGCTTTCCGGCGCCGGTTGCTCGGTAATGGCTACCCTTTTATCGCCAAGGTGAAGTTCATAACTTAGGCTTTTGTCATCTGTTTTGTAACTGTAGCTATTGGCATCGATACTTTTTGTATCGCCCGGGTAAATAGCTGCAAAACTTAGCTGCTTTTTAATATCTGGTGGCAAAGGATTCTTGGACTGAATTACTCGATAGATGCCAAAAAGCAACGCTGCCAGCCCAGCAACAGCTAGTAACGAAAGAACGAGGCGCTTGTTAAATTTTAGAGATAGCTTGACTTCCATAAACTTTTTAGTTAAATCACCAGCCTAGGACCCAGACAGCGCCAAGCCAGCGTCGGCTTCAGGACTTTTTCCCAAACTCTACTAAAGGGTTAACTACTTTCAGGCCTTCAATGTCTGCAAAATCATCGGTGTTAGCCGTCCATAGCACGCAGTCGTTATCTAGGGCAGTTGCCGCCACAATCGCGTCACCCAAGCTCATTTTTTTCTGCTGCCTCAAACGTATTGCACTCTCTATTATGGTCTCCGTAAGCGGTATTTCGGTAACTGTTGCTAACAACTCTCTGATTCTTTGTTCTTCAACTGAGCGTATATTGTGATACCCCAATGCCTCGACTTTTAAGATGGACGCGTAAACTATCGGTTCCTCCTGGACTATGTCCTCTTTCAAAGTTCTATTTGCCACATAAACAACAATGTTAGTATCAAAACAAATCATTGAGTTTTAGTCGCGCCCAGGCAGAGCACGGTCTTTACGAATTTCGCGCTGCCAGGCAGCTGGGTCTTTGATGTCGCTATAGGCCCCAACTCGCTGCAAGTTTCGAATAGCCCGGATGATCACCCCTCGGTTTTGTGCCTTAGGTGATACAATGGGACCACCAACCTGAATTTTTTGACCAAGCTTTAACTTAGCGTCGTCTACGTAGGCCTTCGGTACGCGCAAGGCATAAGAATTACCGGTTTTGATGACGGTTACTTTGTAATTACTCATAGTAGTTACTACTGTATATACAGTACCTTAATTTGTCAATTCCTTTAACTACAGTTAATTAAAGGATAGCGACCTGTAAATGCTGCTATCAACTATAACTGTTCCCTACCAACTGATTACCCATATTTCGCCGGCGCCACCAGAACCACCGGCGCCGCCGGTAGTGCTACCAGTACCGCAGCCGCCGCCGCCGCCGCCAGCGCCCGGCTGGCCGCCATTGCCGCCGGCCGCGCCGGCTGTGTTACTAGTTGTTGAACAGCCGCCGCCGCCGCCGCCATCGCCCGCCTTATAAGTGCTGCCGGCGGCGCCGTTAGTGCCGGCCGTGCCCGTGCCGCCCGTCGTCCCGGCGGCGCCGCCGCCGCAAGCCGTCGCGGCTTGGGGGC
>OBEQ011375711.1_pt1 | contig 10987 bp, 10 predicted proteins | sample 1670901 | NCBI WGS metagenome assembly OBEQ01 (sample SAMEA104232315, study PRJEB22302) | groundwater metagenome | biome: forest; feature: aquifer; material: groundwater | place: USA | collected 2011-08-07 | depth 5.4 m | reverse complement strand
GGTCTACTAACCGTAGGGAGAGTCTTGCGGAACCCGAGGTGTGGTTCCGCATTGTTCACATTACCCTTGAAGAGACCGCCGATTCCGTTGCCTACTGTGAACAGACCGTTGAGATCGCTTTAGGGCCTCACGGGGCCTTCGAAAACGGCAATATCGGTACTTTGACGCGTCGAGTACTTGGCAGCCAGGTCGTCAGCGCCATCCCACCACCTCGCGGTAAGCCCAGGCCACCCAAAGTGCCCCAAACGCCTCCACTAGTTGAATTCCTGCGCAAGGCCATTGAGTGGCAGGCGCTCCTTGAGTCCGGCGAGGCCAAAAGCCAGGCCGACATCGCCCAGCGGGAGGGCATCAGTCGGCCTCGGCTGAACCAAATCATGTGCCTGGTCCGCCTTACCTACGATATTCAGCAGCACATTCTCGCCATGCCCGAGACGATCCATCGACCCCCCATCAGTGAACGTGCCCTTCGGTCTATCGCCCGATTAGAAGACCTCACGGATCAGAAGGCTCGGTTCCAGCAGTTGATCGGTGAGGGGCAATAGGCAGCCACGGGATCACTCCTCATGGCTTCTTAGCCATCAACAGTAGCAATCCCTGGCACCCGTCAACTTGACCGACTTATCTATCGGGGCATCCTTTGCGGCAGCAGACGGTTGCTTACTGCCAGCATCTCGTTAACTTCTCTCGACTCGACATCGAAGTGATGTCCAGCACTGATACTCCGCCAGATACCGCTGAAGCGCTTGGCCAATCGAATAAGATATGTCGTCTGGTTAAAGAGGCTCACAAGGCCTACGAGATCCGGACCTCTCCACTCCAGAACAAGTAGATGGCCTTCAGTCTCTTTGACTTTGAAACCATGTTTCTGAAATAACTTATCGTGATGCAAGATGGGCGGTTGGTTAGGGACGAAGTAGTCTTTGGAATTACCGCGACCGTAACGGATACACTCCCTGATTCCGTTGAAATCCTCATGCAACGCAAATTCCCGGCCTTGCGCATACGCCAGGTAATTGAAAGCGATCTTACAGAAGCCCCGCTGTACGATCTGGTCAGCCGTGATGATGCCGCGAGTCCAAGTCTGGTTTTTCGCTTTCACATACTCCGGCCAATCCATTTCCTTCGTTGGCTTAACGTTCAGCCCCTTATCTTTCAGGACCTTCAAGAGCGACTCCATTTCCTGCTCATTCCGTGCCATGAGGATGATGGTCCGCTCTTGGCTAATGTTGTATCCCTGCGCTTTCAACTCCTTCGCCGTGGGAATGTCTTGCGGCTCAAAATAATCAGGGAGCTGGCGTGCCGTGTGGTAGAACCCCACCTGCAACGCCGGTTCGAGGTCTGTCTCGCCAGGAACGCCGGAGTATTTCGGGATCACGATTAATCCCTTCAACTCCCCCGCCTCGACTCTGAACTTGAGTCTCTTGTGGCTTCTGGGGGCTTTCTTAGGCTTGATGCCATAGCAGTATCGCAGGATTCCTTCCATGGAATCCCGTCCTAGGATGAGCTCAATGTCCTCGCCGAAGTACTGATTGCACTCATCGCACACCACCTCACGAAGGACGAGATTGTCCGGCCTGAAGGTGCCAAAACAGCGAGGCATCACGTGCTCCCGATGGCGAAATGCGCTAACGGGCTTGGCCTGCAGGCAATAGATGCACGTCACAGTCATAGGGTGGGTGTTTCACAACGTAACAATCCAGATCAGCTAGGCGGTACGATTTGCATGCCAAATACCTGTCTCTTTTGTGACTGTCACCTTCCTGACCTATCGTTGCAGGGAAGGTCATTTCTTATCTTGGCATCTCGTACTGTCAATCGAGCTAATCCATGCTTCAGCATTTCGAGTCAAAACAACCCACAAAGGCGCGACCCTCGTTCGCCAAGACGAAAAACCGTTTTCAACGCATCCGAAGCTGCTCTCCATGCGACCGCACCGTCGTCATCCCAGGGCAGTACGTTGATTTCAAAACCGCGTTCGTGGCGGTGGAAAAGAATGGCTGTGTTTTGGTAATCGAATCCCTCCTGACGTTGGGTTGGCAGGTTGAATCTCTCCATCTTGTTGTGCGGATGCCACCGAAGTGGTTTATCGGTCCAAACCTTGCCCTTACACGTCAAGGTTGGATAGCCGATCTCAACTACATGGTCAGCACTCTCATAACCGCTGTAATGAAAGCCAAAGAACCAGTTTGCTCCGCGCGGCACTTCGAGCTGACTGCTTGAGCCACCAGATAACGTCTTGACTTCAATCCAAAACTGATTGAACGCCATGGGACGAATACCGCCAGTCGTAATCGCCTCCCAGAAAACAGGTTTATCACCAGGTCTGATCGCTGGAGGACGGAGTTTCGGATCTGGTTCAACAACCCGTTTCCTGGGACGTTTCCACTTCCGACGATATTCGTCGAGCAGCGTTTTGGTAAGTGGAGAAGTGTCGAGAAGGAGCCCCTTCCAAACATTGTCCCATCCGCCATTTTCGGGATTCTCTTTGCCAGCAGCGACGACCTCTGTGTTGGCGATAAGGGCGCTGTCCGTTAGATTCGCGGAACCGACCACATATCCGGTACTGTGCGGAGCATCGAATAGATAGAGTTTCGGATGATACGCTCTACCGGGCAGTAAACCTGGTTTATTGACAATTTCCGGATTCGCAATGTGGACCTTGCTCTCCGGCAAACTCGCAAGAAACTCAAGTGCTCCAGGGTCCGTAAGACCAAAGTCGAGTGAAGTGACAAATTGCTTTTCGCTCCTGTCCCACTGCCTCTGCCCTATTCTGGCGGAAACGCGCTGTACAAGTCGTTCGCAACCGCGCCTTGTTGAATAGGCTACCGCCCAGCGAACTTGTTCCACGTCGGGATCTGCAACCTCATCAAAAGCAAACAATACTTGGCTTGGGCAGTGGCTGTTTTGGGCAAAGATTTTCACTCTTCCTCCATCGTGTTGCGTACCTGGTTGCGCCTTCGCTTGGCCCGAAGCGACTGAATCAGATTCGCTAGTTTTTCAACGGTTGCCTTGGTATCGTTCACGGACATTCTGCACCGCGCAAGCGCCGAGATGACCACTTGATCAATCTGTAAGCGGTAGTGGCGCAATTTTGTCATGTTGTGCGCCAAACCGAGCGTTTCACGCGCCAAACTCGATAGGCGTCCCTTCGCCGAACCTGACAGCATCGGGAGAGGTAGCTGACGCAAATGCGTTGCCTCCAACTTCAGCGCACCGCCTCCCAGAGTCGCCCCAAGGGCTTCCATGCACAGCTCACCCCAAGTACTATTGAGAACGGCGAAAATACTTTCGGCCGTCCAAGTATCGCTTTCACACCACAGCGTTGAGAAATTAGCATCAATCAGCACGGGTGGATCGGCGTTCATAATCGCGTTCGGCTTATCGTGAATAACTCGGGGTACGCAAACAGAGGCGGTGTGACGCGGTGTGAAATCAGGCACCATATACCACATACGCACCGCCGCCCCTCCAAATTGCGATGGAAAGTTGCTACGTTCACCTGGTCCCAGACCATTGGGCTTCACCGCTGAGAGATGAGGGATCAGCGTACGGGTTTCCCCACGAACGAAATGAGTGCGAGCAGCAAGCCGGACGTATTCCGCAAGTGCCTCCGGCATGACCCGGTATTGTTTTCGCATTGAAGCTCTATTTCGCGGCGCGTTTTCCGGGAGAACAAACTCCCGGAGATCAAGCAGCCGGCCGCGAAGTGTGTCAGGGGAAATCTGCATTTTCGACAACTCGGCCTGCCGACGAAGGACCGGTTTTAACATAGAGGTCGGCGCCATCATGCGCCGCCTGCCAAAGAGATCACTGGTTAGCACTGATACCGAATCGCCATCCACCGCAGCCCCTACCAGCTCCACGTAAAAGAAGGCGTTGCAACCAGTGCGTAGCCCTTGCCCAACACGGATCGGTTCGCAGGCTAAAGGTCGTGTATTATTCAAAAAGCTCGGCTGTAGGCGGGCAGAAATTGAAGCCGGCAGCGTGGCAATAGAAGACGGGGTGACTGCAATCAGGGGTGAGTGCTCTCCTTCAAGACATCGAAGCCACTCCGTGCCCCTCGACACAGCAAGTACCTCGTCGCGTTGAGATTTCCACGAAATACGTTTCAGCTTTATACCCGCTCGCGATCTGGTGCCGCGTTCCAGCCATTCCATAAACTCACCTTCGGGATCTTCACCTGTAAATGAATTCCCGACGTGGCTGCGATCAGACGCCGCCGTCGGTCCAACCTCCGCAAACGGAGTGTCACTGAGTGCGCATGAACGTTCCCGCAACGGCGTGATCGCTTGCTCCGTCGGCAACCTGCGTCCGACTACCAGTGAAACCGGAACGAGCGCATCTTGGAACCAACGCTGACCAAATTCTTGAACGACGGCCAGCGGTTGAAAGAAACGCAGGAAGAAGTAACGCACGATCCTTGCATAGTCTCTGTTCAACCAAGTCTGAGGTACAACCAACGCGAGCACGCCAGATGGGGCGGTCAATAGTCCACACAACAACCAGCTTGGGAGGGACAGGTCAGCGAGACCGGAATAAGAGCGAATCAGGCGCTGCCAAATCAAATGTTCTTCAGGCGGAACCAGCTTAGCTACGAATCTTTCTAAGGCACATCGCGTCGCTTCGGCATTCAACAACTTCACGCCGTTTTCCTTCGTTCCGTTCGAAAGTGTCTGGTAACGAACATACGGTGGGTTCGTGATGACCAAATCGAATGGGTGAGAGTCATCCCAGGTCGTCGCAGCAAAGGAATCGCCATGAATGAAACGCCCTCGCTGAAATCCAAACTCTTGTACACATCGCTCGACGCGCCACTTACCTAACCTTGCTGTCTCTGGCTCAATCTCGACCCCCATCAATTCATCAGCATCCAAATGAAGACTCTTAGCCCGTTCGGCGGCTGCTTCAAGAAGATCGCCGTGGCCAGCCATGGGATCGGCAATGCGTCTCTGTCCGTGGCGCACCGCAAGAGCCGCTAAAAGCCTCCCTGTCCGCAGGCCCGTAAAATACTGCCCTAGTTGCTTACGTCTGGCTGGCGGAACATTCGTCGCCAGCAGCGAACGTCCTTCGGCCAAAGAGTCTGGCAGAGGGAAAAGACCCTTCATTGGGGCAGCCTCACGAGGGATAGTTTCTCGTAAAACTCATCGGCATCGATCGGTGGGGAACTGTGACGGTGAAGGTAGTGTGCGACAAATCGCGAGTAGATACGCTGCGGTGAGCGTTCTTGCGGATCTTCCAGTACATCAGCTTGTGCCACCAAGCGTGCGATTGTTCCATCAAGATTGGCACGGCTTGATGTTTTCTTGCAGTCCTGTGGAGTCAGGAGCAACATTGGATCGCCTTTGGCGAAATTATTCGTCGTCACCTGTTTGAAGCTACCTTGCTTCTTGTCGAGTATGTTGGACAATTCCACTCTAAAACCTGCGGTGGAGTAGGCATTAACCAGCGCCTGCCACACATCTGCCTGTGTGGAGTGGAAAACGACTGTCGCTTTCCCGCTGGGCTTTAGAATCCGACGCATTTCCTGAAATGCTTTCGTTAGCAGCGATTCGTAAGCCCCTATACCTTTCGTCTGCGCAGAACTGATGACTGCTTCGTCACGCGTGCGAGTGCCGCGCCCCAACCACGCTTCGCTGATGAAATTCACCTCGCTGTAAGGGATGTTCCCTCCGAACGGGGGGTCGGTGAAAATGTAATCAACCGATTCATCTGAGAGATGTGTTCGAGTAGACGAACCGTGCCTCACTTCGACCTGCCCTTCCAAACCACGAAGGATGGCGAATGCTTCTTGAATGGTTTTCATCTTCCGGCGCAAGCCGAGGAAAACATTTTTCTCCACCGGCAGCCCACTAATGTAGAGAACCCCGGGTTGCGCGCTGGTCAGCGCGAGGTCGGCTTGGTTTTGCTTTGCCACAACCCGCGTCATCAGGGTCGAGTGACTGCTGTTGTAACTCGAAATCCAGAAGCGCAGGGCGTCCCGGATCGACTTGGGCTCATTCTCCACCAATTCCCAAATACTGGCCAGTGCGATCAGATTCCGCCGCGTGTAAAAATGATGAACATGGGTGACGCCCTCGTGGTATCCTGCGCGCCAGAGATCGCCCCAAGCCACGCCGCCTTTCCCCATCATGGGAATAATCGGGACCGTCTTTGGGACAGTTTCGCCTTGAATCCGCGCGATCAGTGCCAAATCGCGGTCGGTTGGTTGACGTGTCCAGTAGCGTCGTCCCGTAATTCCATCAACGCGTGCCAGCCGTCGCGCCTTGCCGATGCATTCAGTCCTAAGCAGCGAATCAAAACCGCACTCAAAAACTCTCGGCGTACTGTTCAGGTTTGAAGTTTTTCCACACGCCGTGCATTTCCATTTATCGGCGATGCACGCGGGATTAAGCCGAACACATGCATTCCAAAGTGTGCTGGCTTTGTGGCAGGCGGGGCATTCTATCAACTCGGACCAGATAAAGTGTCGTGCGAGAGCTTCGGCACCATTCTCATCCACAGTGCGATACATCCAACCATGACGGCCCTCGGCCTCATCAAGGAGTCGATTGGCTGTGGCAAAGAACCGATCGGGGTCGGGTGGTGAGCAAAGTGTTTGTCCGATGAAAGACCCCAATCCGCTCAGTTCATAGACTACCGCACGACGCGACCCCCAAACTGGATTCAAACCCCGTGCCTTAGCCACCGCGATAAGTTCGTCGGAGGGTCTTGAGCAGAGCAGTGTACCCAGTGCGGTTGTGCAGCTTCCACCGAACCCATCAAATATCAAGTCGCCGGGTTTAGTGTGGCACGCGATCATTAAAGCGATACTCTCGGGCGAAATCTTGGTCGGATACCAATGCGCGTGGAATAACGCGCCACCGCGGGTTGCCCCAAGCGGTTTTCCATAAAGCGACTTCAGCATCGAGGATTTCATGTCATCTTCAAGAATAACTTTGCCACACTGAATTCCTACAGGTCAGAAATGTGCTAGGCTACCATCACTACTTTATATCAGGAATTACAGCTACGACCACGCCCTGCACTTGGAAATCAGCCGTCAAGATAATCAGTTTATGCCTTCGATTGGTCGATCGCGGCATCAAAACAACCATCCCATTCGAACGGTGATACTCCTTGATGGTAGCTTCATCATCAATCAGTGCGACTACCCTGTCCCCCTCATCTGCGGTTGAGCGTTGTCGAACAAGAACCATGTCGCCGTTCTTGATACCTGCCTTGTTCATCGAATCGCCACGAGCATGGAGCAGGTAGTGCTTGGAACCGGGCTTCGCAATGGCGGTAGAAACCGGAATAAATCCCTCGATATTCTCTTCAGCCAAGATGGGTCCCCCACAAGCGATTGAACCGACTAGTGGTACATCTACCGTTTGAGCGCGTGCGGTTCCAAGATTCGGATCCGCCATTAACTGATAATCGCCCGATTGAAGCTTTCTGATTATACCTTTCCCTTGAAGCTGTTCCAGAATGTCTTGGGCTGATCTTGGTGATTTATAGCCCAAGGCGGTCATTAGCTTACGGACAGAAGGTGTGCGGCCTTGGTGGGTTAGTCCGTTTCTGATGTGGCGAATGGCTTCAAGCTGCTTTTGGGTAAAATTCTTGTGTTCCATACATACGAGTGTATGATAGTGTATGTCTCATGTCAAGACCGGTGTTGTACATGTCGCAGAAGCACAACGGCGGGCAGGAAGGATCACTACATCGAGCGTGGGATGCCGTGTCGCAAACAAGTGGTTGCGTAACGGGGCTAATTCGGGTGGGCGGCGTGCTGGCCGTTGAAGGAGAGTTTTTGATGCACTCGATGGGGATTGGGATGAACTCTGGACGCGTGAGGGAGAGGTGGATACCCCGGAGAAGCCCGGGGAACTCAGAGCTGGTTATTAGGCGAACAACAACCGGCCTTTAGGCTCCGGGATGGGGCGCCCTTCTTCTGTAGCTGTTTCGATCCACTCCCGAATGATCCCCTCCAAATGGGCCAGCGCGTCCTGATAGGTCGCTCCATCAGCGGCACACCCCGGCAGCTCCGGCACCTCGGCGATGAATGCCGCATCCTCAGCACTCCAATAGATGATGACCTCGTATCGTGGTTGTCCCTCACGCATGTTCTTCCCCTCCTAATCGGTAGCGCAAGATCACCTTGCGCACCTGTTTCACCTGATACGGTTTGGCCTTCCCGCTTTTGGGTTGCAAATTTAGAATCTCCTCGAGCCCCTCTTTGACGAAGATGTGATGGTCCCACGAATGCGCTCACGAACACCCAGAAATGCCTGTCCCTGGGTGCCTGGCACCTTTCCGGGTTGTTTCAAACTGCTGGGTCCGCACTTGTTTCCAGAGATCTGAAGGGATCAGGCACAGTGGAGCACCGGTATCGACAATAGCGGGCTGAACGAAGACTTCCTTGGTGGGTGTCTCAAATTGGACGTTGCAGAGGAGGCGAATGTGGGCGATGCCGCGATGGAGGAACTCGACATCGGGCAGACGATGGAAGGTCAGCCCAATCCTAGTAGACATGCCGGCCGGTTTCGACAAAGACGACGGCGATGGGCAACCGCCGTCCCGTCTTGGCCCGGGCCTGCTCCTGAGCTTTGACCGAACTTTTTGAAGCGGCGACGACGTGCTTATGCACCACCGCAACCCAACGATCCTCGTAGCGCTTCAGTAGCTCGGGGTAGTGGTCGAAGGCCCACTGCTGATCCTGCCAGTAGCTCTTGGGAATCCGCGGGCTTGCACTGCCTACTGCTCGAGACATTGATTCACCTCCGTCGCTGATGAGCATAGCACAGGCTTCCCTGAGAGGCAAGCTGCGATAGTCAATTCGGTCTATTCCGTTAGTTCGGTCTGTTCCGTCTGTCCGTCGGGTCAACCGGCAACGGCGTCGAGGTCGAGCTCGGCGCTGCGGATGAGCAGTGTCGTGTAGGGCTGGCGGGGCCGATTCAGCAGCTCCTCGGTGGGTGCTGCCTCGAGAATCCGGCCGCTTTTCATGACCGCGATGCGCCGGCACAGCGAGGCGACGGCGCGCAGGTCGTGCGAGATGAAGAGAATCGCCATGCGCCGCTGACCAGCGAGGATGCGCAGCAGCTCCAGAATTTGAGCGCCCACCGAGACGTCGAGCGAGGCGATGGGCTCATCGCAGATGAGCGCCTCGGGCTCGGTGGCAAGCGCTCGGGCGATGCCAACGCGTTGGCGTTCTCCGCCGCTCAGCTCTCGTGGCAGACGCGAGGCGTAGTCAGCGGGCAGCTGGACGGTGGAAAGCAGCTCCCGCACGCGCGAGCGCCGCGCGTTCCCGCGAGCGAGCCGGTGAATGAGGAGCGGCTCGCTGAGCGTCTCCTCGATGGTCAGGCGGGGATTGAGGCTGTTCATCGGATCCTGAAAGACGTACTGCACCGCGCGCCTGGCCGCACGCAACGGCAGCCCCTTGAGACCGCTGAACGAACGCCCATTCACCAGCGCCTCGCCTCGGGTCGGCGTCAGCAATCCAATGAGGAGCTTCGCCAGCGTCGTCTTCCCACAGCCCGACTCCCCCACGAGCCCAAGCGTTTCTCCTCGGCCGAGGGAGCAGCTCACCTCGTCGACCGCCCGGATGGTGCCCACCCGACGCCGCAGCGCGCCCGCGCGTTGCGGATACCACTTGCTGACGCCCCGCGCTTCAAGAATGGACTCAGTCATGCGTCTCACGTGTGCGGTTCAGCGTCATCATCGAGCGGTACCGGAGGAGCTGCTGCGTGTGCGGATGTCCGGGTTGATGCAAGACCTGGGCCACCGGCCCGAGCTCGACGAGCTTGCCCGCGGCCATCACTCCCACCCGGTGGGCGATCCGCTCCACGACCATCAGGTCATGAGAGATGAGGAGGACCGAGAGGTTCAACGTCCGCTGGAGATCGCGCAGCAATCGCAGGATCTGGACTTGGATCGTCACATCGAGCGCAGTCGTCGGCTCGTCGGCCACCAGGAGCGAAGGCTGCGCGGCGAGCGCCATCGCGATCATCGCCCGCTGCTGCATCCCACCGGAGAACTCGTGCGGATAGGCGCCGAGCCGCTCCTCGGCTGAGGAGATCCCCACGCGGCGCAACCACTCAATGGCCAACCGCTTCGCCTGCCCCCCGCGCGAGGCGGTATGCAACTCGATGGCCTCCACGAGCTGTTCCCCAACCGTCAGCACCGGATTGAGCGACGTCGCCGGCTCCTGGAACACGTACGAGATCACACCGCCGCGGATCGCGCGCAGGGTCTCCTCCGGAGCATCGAGGAGGCTGGTGTGGCCCATCATCACGCGCCCGGAGACAAACGCGGGAGGCATGGGGAGCAGCCTCGTGAGCGCGAGCGCCACACTGCTTTTCCCGCAGCCGGACTCTCCCACCAACGCGATAATCTCGCCGGGCTCAATGGTGAAGCTCACCCCAGCGACCGCCTGCGTCGAGCGTCCTTCGCGCCGGTACGCCACACTCAGTTCTTCAATCTTCAACAGTGGCATCTGTATAGATGATGACACAGATTTCTCAAAGATGATTACGCAGATTGATCTGCGAAATCATCAGTTAACATCTGTGAAATCCGGTCTCCTACTCAATCACTGCCTTTCAAGCCATTCCCGAATTCCCTCGCCGAGCAGGTTAAAGGAGAGGACCGTCACGAGGATGCACACGCCAGGACTGAGTGTCAGCCACCACGCCACGCCGAGCGCCACCCGCCCCTCGTTCAAGATGTTCCCCCAGCTCGGGGTCGGCGGCTGCACGCCGAGGCCGAGGTAGCTCAGAAGCGATTCAAGCAGGATCGCCCCGCCAACCCCCAGCGTCGCGCTGACCAGCACCGGCGCCATCGCATTGGGAAGCAGGTGCCGCGTGATGAGTCGCCATGACGAACACCCGATGACGCGCGCGGCCAGCACAAACTCCCGCTCCTTGAGGCTGAGGATCTCGGCGCGCACGAGCCTTGCGACCCCCATCCAGCTCATGAGCCCGATCGCCGCCATCAGGATGACGATCTGCGG
>OBEQ011308695.1_pt1 | contig 10987 bp, 8 predicted proteins | sample 1670901 | NCBI WGS metagenome assembly OBEQ01 (sample SAMEA104232315, study PRJEB22302) | groundwater metagenome | biome: forest; feature: aquifer; material: groundwater | place: USA | collected 2011-08-07 | depth 5.4 m | reverse complement strand
TTTTGGTATGGAACCTGTTGAATAGTGTAAAATTAATTATTTTTTAGTTTCTAAAAACTCTCATTTATAGAATGAGAAAGGCATGTTAATGTAAAGATATTTTTTATTAGTGTTATTTCTAGTAAAGTTAGCATTTTTAGTAAAAGCTGTGCTTTTTTACTTGGTTTTCCTATATATAATAACTGCATATTTTATTATTAGTAATGGGGAATAAACGATAATATATATGTAATATGATTCTGAGGTAGGGTAGACTTTCTTCTTTTTCTTAGTGTTATTTCATCTTTTCAAGATTTATTACTGAAGAGGATTTTTTTAATCCTAGTATTAACTTTTTTTTATTTTTTGTCTTCTTACTTTTGCCTTAAAAAGACAAACTATTAACTCCACGTATTGTCCTTTCAATCCTGAAGTTTATACTTCGATGAACGCTTTCTTTTTGAAAGTCTTCAGGTGGAAAGGCTCTTATAATAGTTACTTCTATTAAAGTAGTTAATCTGTATGGACAAAAAAGATTTTTTTTTGATTTAACGTCCACATCTGTAGAAATACAGGATGAATACGGATACTTTTAGGAAGATGGGCACCCATTTTTTAATAAATGACCTCCCGTTATTTTAGAAAAAGGAAGCTGATGTAAGTTTACCTATAAACTTGATTTTGAAGATTTAACTCATTATGTTCACCCTTGCTTAAACGAACTTAAGACTAATTCTAGTATTTTAGAAGACTATATTCATCCCTGAATTTCAGATGAAGTTTTATCTGTTCCGTTTAATTTAATGATTTCGGCAGCCTGCCGAAATCATTAAAACAATTGACTCTACCACTACAGTGGAAGATTTTTTCTTAGGAAATAAGATTTTTCTTAAATAGCAAAAATAGTTCTACTATACAATAGATTATTGACTCTTTATGTCTTTGATGTTTAGCTTTTTCAAATCAGAGGATTACTTTTTCAGGATCCAAGAAGAATACAAATAGAGGTATTAGCTATTTTTCATGATTTCACATGCGAAATACTATTACTTGTTATAGTAGTGGTTATTATTTGTTTTTTAGCTGTTTTCTCATTTAAACGTGGTGCTATTTTTTACTACCAACACTGATTAGAGTTAGTATGAACTATTGTTCCTATTTTTGTATTAAGTGCACTTGCACTTCCTTCTTTCTTCTCCCTTTATTTTAGGGATGACAGAATTAGAATAGGAAAGAGAATAGTAGTAAAAGGCTTTCAATGATATTGAGAATATGAGTCATCGGTATTTAATACAAAGTATACTTTAGGAAGACATATAATTGATGGGGAGAATCGACTTTTAGAAGTTGATTTTGGAGCCTCAATAAATCCTCTTTATCTGAAAAAATTTGAGATTTTCTCAAATGATGTTATTCATTCGTTTGCTATCCCTTCTTTAGGAGTAAAGGTTGATGCTGTTCCTGGGCTGGCAAATAGTATTACTGTTGATATTTCTAAAGATGGGCTCTATTATGGTCAATGCTCAGAGTTATGTGGTGTTAATCATTCACTAATACCAATTGTTTTAATCGTTTATACCGAAGTAGAGCCAATCTTTGTTACTGAAACACTTACTTGCTCTCACTGTGAAGGAAAAGGAACTTACATTATTGAAAAGATAATATTTCCAAATTATTAAAATAGGTAATATATAAAGATAATCCTTTGAAAGAAATCTCCATGATCTTTTTAGTTAGTTGTTGCTTTCTTCTTTTCTTTGATTCCCGAATTCTTTTCTCAATTATTACACTCGAATTTTCTTTATTTTTTATTAGTTTAAGGATTATTGAAGGTGGAATAAGTTACACACCAATTGCTTTAATAATAATATCTGCTAGTATTTTATGTGTTGTATTAAGCTTTGTCTGCCTTTCTCTTCGTTCATTTTCATCTGGAATAATAATATTATAAGAGATACAAAAAAGACCTCTTATTTCCTATAATAGCTCCGTTTTTTTGAAAGCTATGTTTAATTTTTCTTCTTTTAGTTTTCTTTTCTTTTCTACTTTCCATTTTTAAAAGGAAAAAGGGTTTTTCTTATACTAAAAATTTTTTTGTAAACTTCAAATTTTTGAAAAATCTTGTATTTAAAACAAAATGATTTATAATCATAAAAAAAAAATTTCATTTTTTTCACATTAATACAACTAGTTATTATAGCTTATTACAAAAAGTATGTATGATTTTGAATCATAGAGTGTGAATAATCCACAGTTATAAGGCTGTTAAAAACTTATTAGGCTTATGAATAATCTATATTCTTAACTTCATTAACAGTGAAGTAACAAAAATAAGCCAGAATCGAAACTCCGTCTATTGAATTGAAAATCCAATGTGCTAAACTACACCAATCCTAACCTATACAAATTACCATGGTATCTTCTATTCCCAAAATAGATGTTTTTTTAAACTAAATTTGTTGAAAAATCATCAAAGAACAGCTTCCGTTATTCTTACTTTGTTTTGACTTACCATCCCTTTCGGGATGAGTGACAGGCGATGTGTGCTAAGTTCAAAATCATCTTCAGAATCTTGTTGATTCTTACTTGCCAGTACTTACTCTAAAAAGTGATTTTAACACCTATTCTTAAAGCCATGTTGCTAAAAGGCATTACATGTCGTCTCCGTTTCATAAGCTGCATTTTGACCTATATTATTAGCACTTAGAATCAAGTTTATACTCAACGTCTACCTCTTTAGAGGGCTCCTTGATATGACAATACGCGGGCTATAACGAGAAACGGTGAGACACAACGAGGTGTATCATTTATGGCACATAATTCCCGGCTAGAGAATGAACTTCCGCCAAGTCTTTTAACGATCGAGATCTACTTTTACTAGAAGGGATAACCGGGTCTCTAATTCGGCTTTTTTGATCCTTCACTTTTTTGGCGAATGGTTTTTAGTTTTCACCCTAAAAAATAGTTGTGTTTGTACCTTGTTTTCGTACAATCCTATGGTTGGAGTAACCGCAGCAGCTGGCACCATACATGACCCAATGAATGTCCGGGACCTATTTTTTATAATATATTAAACTTCCTTTTTCAATTTTTAAAGATAAACTTTTCCTCGGTACAAATTACTTAACTAAAACAAAATTATCATAAATAAAGAAAATTCTTAAAAAAGTTCTCAATGCTTTATTCTATATTAGGAAAAAAAATCTTCACATCAACAAAAAGAGACCACTTTCAGAAAGTGGTTTAGTTTTAATCTTTTCTTGTGAGAAGTTAAAAAAAAGGAATGAAAATACACCACATATAAATCTGACAATTAAGAGAAGGAAGGAAAAAGCTCAAGAAAATGACAAAATTTGTATTAAAACGGCTATTTCTCTAAAAAAATTTAGAGAAAATGGAAGTCCACAATTTATAAATGAAAAAACTAGAAAGACAGATGATAAAAAAGTTGAGCATGAAACAATCCCACGAAGAATTGCTAAGGATCGGGTTCCACATATTTCATATCTTTCTCCTGCCCAAAGGAAGAGAAAACAAGAAACAAATCCATGTCTTACCCTAACAGTCAAGATTCTTAACGTTAATAAGTGATTTTGAGAAGAGAAGACTATAAATAAAACACTTATATGAACAACTCTTGAATAGGCAATGAAAGCTTTAATATCTTCCTGTATAAGTCTGACTCAGCTAGCTAGTACAGCCCCTCAGCTACCAATTAGAAGAAAAAAAAAGCTTTCTCCTCTTATCTCTAAGAAACGAAATAGACCATATGTTCCTAGTTTTAAAAGACAAGCAGCTAAAATAATTCTTCCATAGGTAGGTGCTTCAACGTGGGCCCGTGGAAGTCAAACGTGTAAAAGAAAAACAGGAAATTTAACGGCAAATATAAATATAAAACATAAAACCAGAAACCATCTTCTAATAATTACTTCTCCTCCTATTTCAAAAATTCTTCCTATTATTCTCTCTAAAAAAATCCACATCAACACCGGGGTTGAAAAGAGAAGGGTTCATCTTAATATGAAAAGAATTCTAGAAAACCGTTCCCCCGTTTTTCCTGTTCAAATAAAAAGTCCAATTGGTATTAAAATAAATTCAAAACAGATTAGGAACCAAAAAAAACTGTTTGTAAAAAAACAAAACAAGATTCCAAAAAATAGTATCATTTCTGTTCCACCTATTTTCTTTACTGCTATGAAGGAGAATACAATTAAAGTCATAAAAATTATTCATCTTGTTATTTCGTCTGATTTAAAAAAGAAAAATATAGGAAGCATAAAGAAGAACGTTTGTCCTCTAAAAAAAAACATACAGAAACAGGATGACAGGAAATAATAATAAACCTAATCAAAGTACTCTCATCCTGAAAATAGGCCAAAGACAACAAATGAAAAAAACTGCTCTTACTCATAAAATGATTGCTCTGAAGAAACTTATTGTTGATAATTCTATTATAATAGAAATTTTTATAAAAAAGGAGGGGAAAGGAGGGAAACCAATATAAAATAGTAAAAAGATTAATCCAACCATGTTAAGAGGAAAAAATAGGAGTAAAAAAATGGAAAAACAATAAATTACAAAATACCAAATTATAATTTCCCCCTCTAAAGAAGAAACTATTAGAAATCTAATTCTAGAAAGTGAAGAGAAGCATATAAATTTAAAAAGGTTATTATAGCTTCTTAATAAGACAAATGTCCTTATCCTATTAAAAACAATAAAAAGTAATGGTAGGCCTCTTATTTCATTTAAGAAAAACAATAAGACAACTATTTTATAAACTGATATAATTATAATTAAGCTTTTATCTGGATTTTCAAACAATCGAATTACCCAATACCAAAATGGAAAAATACCTATTTTTCCTAGTAAAAATATCAGTAATAAAAGTTTTATTTGAAAAAAAAAGCCTACTAACAAAAGCAATGAAAAAAGGAATTCATTAACAAAAAACACAAAAAATGATATAGATGTTCCCTTGATTAGTTTAAAAGAAATTCATAAAAAAAGGCATTCAACAAATATCCAAATAAAAATTGGGGATCAAATAATACATGGAATTAAAGAAAGAATAAAGATAAATATATGAACCTGGAAATATTTTTATTCCAAAAGTAGATTAGAAGTCCACTGTTTTAAAGTTCATAACTTTAGCTAAAACAAGTGTTTCTTGATGAAAAGATTTTAAGTCTTTAACATTTTATCTGCCATATTAGCAAAGGAAATTATCTTATTAATACATGAGAAGAGAAATATCTGGGGTATAGTTTAAAAAAAGAATGCTAGGTTTCGGCTCTAGAGGAGGCATAAGTCTATTCCAATAGTATAAATAAGTAATATACTTAATTTGCAATTAAAAGATGACTAATTATAATCTTGGGATGAAGAGAAAAAGAAAAAGACTGTTTTTAAATTATAGATTATTAGATTTGATTACTCCATTTAATCTCCCTATTTTTTGGAGATTTGGGTTTGTATTAGGAATAATTTTAGTAATACAAATTGTAACTGGGGTTTTTTTAAGCTTCCATTTTCAAGAGAGAGTTGAATATATTATACGGGAATTGTCATTTGGAGAAAGTATTCGATTAATTCACTCAAATGGAGTATCTCTCTTTTTTTTTTGTCTATTTATGCATATTTTTCGTGGGATTTTTTATAAAAGCTATATAATAATTTCGGTCTGGGCAACCGGAATTTTCATCTTTTTTTTTTTAATTATTACTTCATTTCTTGGATATGTTCTTCCATGAACTCAAATAAGGTTTTGAGCAGCAACCGTAATCACTAATTTAGTTTCGGCTATTCCAGTTATTGGATTAAAAATTCTGACCATTTTATGGGGAGATTTTTCTGTTAGAATAGTTACGTTAAATCGTTTTTTTTCCCTTCATTATCTTCTTCCTTTTATTTTACTATTAATAGTTATTATTCATATTTTAGTTCTTCATCTTTCTCATTCTTCTTCACCAATTGTAAAAGGAGAAGGAATTAAATTTCATCCACTATTTTCTTGAAAGGATGTTCTTCTTGGACTTTTATTGTTCTTCTTCCTTATGCTTTTTTCTTTTTTTTTTCCATATATATTTTTAGAATATGATATATTTTTTCCAGCTAATCCATTGGTAACACCAGAACATATTGTTCCAGAATGATATTTTCTTCCATTTTATGCAATTCTTCGAGCTGTTCCATCTAAGTTGGGGGGAGTTGTTTTAATGGTAAGAGTTTTTATCTTTCTACTTTTCTTACCATTTGGAAAAGAAAAAGGAAAGCTATTTTCAGCTCTTTTGTTAATAGAATGATGCCTTCTATTTTGAATTGGTGGACTTCCTGTTATATTTCCTTACGATATAGCTGGACAGATAATTGTGTTAAGATTTTTTATAAGGTTTATTTTATGTGGTTAGTAAACTAATTTAGGTTTACTGGTTCATACCCAGGACGTGTCTTTAATAAGGCCAACCACTGCTTGGAAATTTAGTTTAAAAAAAATAATTAATTGTCAATTAATAAATGCCCCTACAAAAGCAATTTCCTTTGCTAATATGGCAGATAAAATGCATCGGCGTTAGACTCCGATTATCAAGAAACACTTGTTTTAGCTAAATTAAAAGTTCTTCTTCTAAGCACTCTTAGTATATTAGGAGTTGCTTTTTTTACCCTTTTAGAACGAAAAATCTTAAGCCTTTCTCAACTACGGAAAGGTCCAGCAAAAGTGGGGTTTATTGGTTTTCTTCAACCTCTTTTAGATGTTTTAAAGCTATTTAGAAAAGGAATAAATATTCCTATAAAAGCTGAGCTAATCCTATTTTTTGGACCAACACTTAGGGTTTTTCTTATAATTTTTTTTTGGGGTTTTTTTCCTTCTAGTCTAGACTCCGTATCCCCTAAGATTTTTTTAGGAGTAGTTTTAGCAGTGTCTTCTATTTCTGGTCTTTCCCTGATTATTTCAGGCTGAGGAAGCGTTTCCTTATATAGGACAATTGGGGGAATACGAGCCCTTATTCAGTTTATTTCATATGAAATTATTTTAAGATTTCTTTTTTTTTCCTTTCTTATATGATCTTGTTATAGGAGGTTTTTTTCTATACAGATAATAGAATTTTTTAAAATTTTTTTCTTTTTTTTCCTCTTCGGTTTAGTTTTTGTAAGAATAATAGCTGAAAGCCAACGTTCTCCATTTGACTTTGCAGAGGGAGAAAGAGAATTAGTTAGTGGATTTAATACCGAATACTCCTCAGTATTTTTTTCACTTATCTTTTTAAGTGAATATGGTATTCTTATATTTTTTATAGGAGTTTTATGTTTAGTATTTTTTCCATTTTCTTTGTTTGTTTGTACAACAAGCTTATGTATTCTATCGATTCTTGTACGAAGAACCCTTCCACGTTTACGGTTCGATATTTTACAGAAAATAATTTGGATTATTTTTCTCCCAATATCAATTTTACTCTTATGCTTATCATTTTAGAGCTTTAAAAAGCCTACCCTAAAAAATTTAGGTTTTTTTGTTTTCAAAACAAAATTTGTAATAGGCTTTCATCAAGCATATGTAGTCTATATAAGGATGTGTGATTTGTAATCATATGGAGATTTAAATGTATCTATATGCTCTACAAGGGGAATAGTTTATTAAAAATTTGATGCTTTTAACATTAAGAACCAACATCTGGTTTCCCTAAATATTATATTATTTTTTAAGTCTTCTTTTTTATATTCCTAAGTAAGAGATTAGTTTAAAAAACATTAGTCTTCAAAACTGAAGTTGAAACATGCCTTTTCATCTCTTGTTAGTAAAAAAGGCGGATTCTTCTTGTTCTCTTTGAAAGAAGAATTCCTAAATATCCAACGACAAGACCAATAACTATAATAGCCACAAAGCCTAATAAAGCTGTATTACCTCATCTTTCTCAAATATGTTTTGAATAGAAGAAAAAAGAAGAAAAAAACAGAACCAAATAAGTTCTCCTGAACAAAAGAATTGGAGAAAAAGAAAAACTACAGAAATATGCTAAAACGCACAAAATTCCACCAATAAATAAATAAAACATTGTAACCCTTATTACTCCACCAAAGAAACTTAAAATAATCATTCTTACAAAAGTTATAATAAGTATATAAAACATAAGTCCTGTTATCATAAAAGAAGATATGACCAGAAACCTCACTACTAATAAAAAATATCTTTACATTAACATGCCTTTCTCATTCTATAAATGAGAGTTTTTAGAAACTAAAAAATAATTAATTTTACACTATTCAACAGGTTCCATACCAAAAAAGTACTAAGATAATAGATCAGTTGATAATGATATATTTTAGATTGTTTATTTTCATCAAAACTTTTTGGCATTATCAAGCGCTTGATAAAAAAGCTTATATGTAAGTAATGGTTAAAGATAGTGCTTGAAAATAAATATGTTGCTAATTAAATAAGAGTCTCTCTTAAGAATATTAATCAAATATTGGCTTAAGTAATCATACTATTTTACTTAAAAAAAATGAGTTTCTCTCTCTTAAAGTACGAAAAGAATCTAGAGAGAGTTTTCACGTGTGTTTTTTAGCTATATAAAGCAAAATAAAGGTTTTTTTGAGTATAAAGTTAAATAATTCTCTTATCTTTTTGCTTAATCCAAGTCACTATTCATACCAATCCAACTATCATTTTGTATCTCTTCTAAACTTCGATTAGCGATATTAATATATCCTATAACAGCTGCTGTTATGTCAATATTGGCTCCATTAGCTTAATTCCCTGCGTCCACTAAAATAGGTGTTGAATGAAAGGGAGGCGGATTTATCCTCTGAAAAGCTCTTGAATTAGGAGATGTTCCTGGTAATAAAATTGGGGAGGAAGTTGGAACATCGGGTAAACCACGAATCATAGCTTCACTTTGAGAGGAATTTATTAACCCTCTCTTTTTTAGCAGGAGTCCACCAAGGCCTAAAGATGGGACTCATAAAATTGTCAAGACTCTGGACAAGAAAGGTCTTAGACGAGTCATTGAGCAACTGAAAGAACAATAATACAAGAAAGAATCTTGAAGACTAGAGCAAGTTGAGGAGAGTACGTAAAGAAATGATGAAAAAAAGAAAAAAGACATCCAACAGCAACCAAAGAAGATGCTAAAGCTAGAATTTTTAGGAAGCCACCAAATCAGGAATTTGTTGATTCAAATGAAGGAAGTGATATAGGGGAACTCTCTTAAAAGAGTTCTCTTTTATAGTTAGTTGCTCTAATTTTAGACTTTCTAAAGATTTTATAATATCGTCTAATATAATTTAACCTATAAGTGCTATAATAATTAAAAGAAAGAAATTCACAAGCAAGAATAAATAAATTAGAATTTCTTTCTTTTTCAAGTTTTAAAATAGCTCAAATATCAAAAACTTAAAGTTCTTCCCAACTTAAAATCAGGAAACTTTTATTAGTTTCTTTTTGATAGTTTAGATAGTAATTATCTTCACTACTAAAGCTGTAAATATACTTAAAAATAACTAAGATGTTAGCGGAAAAAAAGCTTTCAAGTTACTTCTCCCAAATAAGAAAATCTTCATCCATTAAAAATCCCATATAAACAATAAAAAGACTTATTAAAAACAGCAGACTTGAAGAGTATAAAGTTGGAAAGTGAAAGAACAAAACTAACTCAACATCAAATACTAAAAACAAAACCAAGAAAAAAAAGAATCGAATTGAAAATGGAGTTCGGCCATAGTGAAACGAATCAAAACCACACTCGAATGGTGAAAACCTTTCTCGCTTTATATTTCTTTCTCTTAAAGAAAACCAAAGTGAAAAGAAAACCAAAGTGAAAAGAAAACCAATAAAAATAACAAACACACTTAAAAAAGTCCTATCAAATTCTTTTCATACTAAAGAAAGGTTCTTCATAGATAGAAACTGACCTGTATTTCTACGATCTAAACTCAAATCATGTCATCTTTTAATGTACGAACAGTACAACCCTTTTAGCTACTACAACATAAGGGAAAGAAAAATCCAACATCGAGGTCAACAACCCGTGAACACCTTCGTGCCAACATCACGGAGCTTTCTGTTATCTTTGGAGTAACTTTTTCTCGTCTAAAATTTTGGTCAAATAAGTTGCTCATTTTTTAGCACAATTTCCCCAAATGAATCCTTCAAGTATTTAAAAGCTTCCAGAGTCTTCTCGTCTTATGATTAAAAAAAAGCATTTTTACTTTTATGATAATTTCATCTTAAAAAAGAAAGAAAGCACCATGAATATTTTCCCCTTCATACCAGCCACTAATTAAGAGGATTTTTATAACGCTACTTTTATACAATCACGCTAATGCCGCTATTTAATGAAGACGAATAAGACCGTCCTATATAGGACGGTCTTATTCGTCTTCATCATTTGGAGCAGATTTATCTCAAATGTTCCCTTGAGAAAATGTTTTTAATAAACAGTTCCCATGATTATTGCCGAATTCCTAAAACCTTTTTATGATTAACTACTTATTTTCCGATTTATAAATTTATACATAAGCTAAGAGACTGGTTTTTTAACAAAGGGCCAAAGTAAAGTTCTTAAACACACAATAGATTATTATATAAGCCATTTTAAGGTTTCATTCTGAATTCATAATTTTTATTCCTGTAAAAACACATGAGAAGAAGTAAGACTGTGATTCACTCCATTAACTTATCTTTTATAAAAAGAAAAACTATAAAATAGACTATTCTCTATTTTTTTTAAACCAGAACCAGATATAAATCAATACGAAAAGCATATCACTTCTATTATTTTTTTTACTTGTCCTTTCATAGGAAAAGTTTATTTTCTTTTAGAAAAAATAATAGATCATTGATTTTCGGGTTTTTTGATCTAAAAGATAATCCAGAAATCCTGATACAAAAGGAATATAAATTTTTGTTTAAAAAAATCTTTGTTTAAAAATAATAAGAAGTTTTTCTTCTTGAAAAAATTATTTTTATAGCCCACCGTTAAAGGATTTTTTTATTGTAAATAAAAAT
>OBEQ010177752.1_pt1 | contig 10987 bp, 10 predicted proteins | sample 1670901 | NCBI WGS metagenome assembly OBEQ01 (sample SAMEA104232315, study PRJEB22302) | groundwater metagenome | biome: forest; feature: aquifer; material: groundwater | place: USA | collected 2011-08-07 | depth 5.4 m | reverse complement strand
TCGGGCGTGTCGGGAGGGGGTGAGGGTGGGGTCGGCGTTGCGAGGAGGGTGTCGGCGTGCTTGAGCAGACTGTCGGCGCCGGGCTCGACTTGGTCGCGCTCGTCGCCGTCGAGGGAGTGGAGCTTGGAGCGCAGCTCGGTGGCGTCGCGGCGAACGGCACTGCGGTTGTCGTCGGCGAGCGAGTCGCGGAGGTTGTCTTGGGCTGCGCGGGTGTCGAGGAGGGTGGGCGAGTCGACGGGCAGGCCGAGGTCGTGAGCGAGGGCTCGTGCCGGGCGGGGCAGCGTTCCGGTCGCGGCTGCGGCGGCGGTCCCGGCACTCACGACGAGGCCACCCGCGACGAGAACCGGCACCGAACGTTGCATCAAACGTCGGCGGAGCCGCGGGATCCGGGTGGGCGCGGCGGTCGAGTGTTCGGCCACCGCCCGGCGGAGCGCGACGACTCGCAAGGGGGACGGCTCGGGCTGTTCCACCAGCAGTGCCTGTCCGAGCAGCTCGAGAAGGCGCTCGTCGTCGGTTCTCATGCGGCTGGTTCCTGGAGGAGACGGCGGAGCCGGTCGAGGGCACGGGACTGGGCCGTGCGAACGGCACCCGGCCGTTTGCCGAGCACGATGGCGGCCTCGTCGGCGGAGAGGCCCGCGATGACACGGAGCTCGAGGACCTCTCGATCGCTGGACGTGAGTCGCGCGAAAGCCGCCCGAACGAGACCGAGCTCGTCTTGACGTACCAGCCCCTCGAGCGGGCCTGGATCGTCACTTGCGCGCTCGGGAGGCTCCGAGACAAATCGGCGCGCGCGCTGTGCGTCGGCGACGACGTGGCGGTGGATCCCGAACAGCCAGCCGGTGAAATCGACGCCCTGGCATCTGAAGCGGGCGATGCTCTTGATGGCCCGGGCCATGGTCTCGCTCACCGCGTCTTCGGCCTGCACGTCATCGAGACGACGACGCGCGTACGCCAACAGGCTCGGATGGGCACGTCGGTAGAGGACCTCCCACGCGTCGGCGTCGCCCTCCCTGGCCTCCTCGACCAGCTCGTCAAGCTGCCGGCCCGCGAGCTCGACCTGCGCGCTTCGACGGGACCACGCCACGGCCATCCCACGCGTATCGACGGCGCCTCCCCGACCCTTGAGGCGCCCACCGCCGGCGCGCCCGCTCATCACACGGTCACCACGACGCAATGGCCCAAGACACCCCCGGCCGGGCCTCGCCCGCACCCGCCGGGCCCGACAGCTCGCCCCGCGACCGGGAGGCTCCCGCAGGGCCAGAGAGCCCAGAACCGGTCCCAGGGCGGTCGCACCACCCGAGCCCGTTCCTGAACAAGACCCGAACCGGACAGGAGGCCCCCACACACCATCCATCTCTGGAATCCCAACTCGTCCGCTACCGCCGGCGCGGCAGCAACTCGCGCGCCACGGGCTTGCGCCGCGGCGGCCTTCGCGCGGCCGATGACCCCGACCTGAGCGCCACCATGCCGGGCCTGGCCGTCGCTGCCTCCGCACTGACCGTCCCCAAACCCATCAGGATGAGTACTGCAGTGGGCAAGCCAGCCAACCGCCAAGACAACTCTTGCATGGTCGGGCGTTCCTTCCGTTCGGATGGGGTTCTGCTCACCACGGATATCGGGCACCGTCAGCGTTCGTTACAGTCCGCCCGCCCATCGATGCGCAGCGACGCCTGGCTGAGCCTGGATCCACCGATTTCTCGGTGGGCTTGGGCGATGAGGCGGGGTTGAGTGGTCGTCGTGGTGGTCGGGGCGCGTGGGGAGCTGCCGATCGTGGGCCCCTGGTCGTGGTGTGCGATGCGCTGCGTTCGCTTTCGGGGCGTGGTTCACCCTGGGCATGGCCGCTGATGTGGGCGCGCGTGGGACGTGTCAGGCGCGGAGGGGGATGACGCGGACACGCTCGAGTGCGCGGAGGAACTCGTGGGCCCAGGGCCAGCGGGCAGGGAAGACCAGATGCTCGCGGCGAGCGCGGCGGGTGAGCCGGCCGGGCATGGTGAGGTAGCGGACCGCGAGCTCGATGACGGCGTGGCGGTGGTGGTCCGCCTCGATGTCGAGGAGGTCACCCGCCCGGTTGGTGATGAACGCGTGGTGGCGCCAGTCCGGCCAGAGGCTGGCCTGGTCGCTGATAGGCCCCCCACCGTCACGCCGACCCAGCGCCGTCTCCGAGAAGCGGTCGAGCTGGCGGACATGCCCGAACGTGAAGCCGCGCAGGAACGTCCCGCACGTCGACGGTGCCATCACCCGATGGCCCAACACCGCCTCGGTCGACCCGGCACGCAACACGTCCACGTCGTCGATGCAGTCCGCGCCGGCCGCGATCGCGTGCACCAGCGTCATCACCTTGCGGCCCGGACGCGACGCGCCCGGGGCCTCACCCAAATCGATGAGCGCGTCGGCGGTCGCCTCAAGACCCAGATGCGCCGCGAGCGTCGCCGGCAACACAAGCCCCGCGTCGGCCACCAAACGCTCGTCGTCGAAGGTCACGACAAGCCGATCCAACTTGCGCGATGATCACATCACGAAGGTGCCCTCCTGAAGGGGACGATGGTTGGCTTCCCAACCTCCATCCTCCCCGTTCAGAGGGCACTCTTCGCGGATACGCGCCTGTCACTCACGGCCGCGGAACGGTGGATCCAGGCTGAGTCCGGTGCCAGCCGAGCAGCCAGTCCGGCTCAACCAAATGCCCTGGCGGCGCCCGGCGCCGCCTCCCGTGGAGCTGCGGGGAATCGAACCCCGGTCACGACAGAGGCGCGCTTGCTGCTGTGTCCCTGTCGCACGAACCACTTCCAGCCCCACACCTACATCGCCGAGCGCATCGATTTGTTACCGCGCATCTCGCCGAGCGTTCCGGCGGTTCGCTCATCGCCGGTCGCCTCTTGGTGCAAGGGGTGACCCGCGGCTCGCAAGAGCCGACGCGGTCGAGCACCGGGCGAAGATCGCGTGTAACGCGGCGTGACCTTGTTCGATATACGGGCACCAACCGCTCAGTGTGCGTTCTCGGAGCTCACCGAGCGCACCTCGGCACCGCTCGAGCAGGGATGGATCGTGCAGCGGCACGATCGATCAACGATAGGGGTAACCATATGACCGCAACTGCACTGAGAGTCGTCGAGCCCCACGGCAGCACTGGTCGGGTGTCCGACTCGCTGCGGACCGATGAGCGGCTGCAGATCGTCCATGTGGAGCCGTCACCGGAGGAGCTCGTGGCCCGCTGGGGTCGTTGTTCGGTGAGTCCACACCTGGTCGGCCCCGACCGGAACGTGCTGCGCCTCTCGGGCGGCGGGGTCGCGGGCTATGTGCGCGTCGGCCGGTGGGCGGTCTTGCCGACCGGTCCCGCGGCGCCCCCGGGGGTCGAAGACCTCGCGCTCGACGACCTCATGGCCCAGCTGGACCGACGGCGCCACCGGGCGGTGTTCGTCGCCGTGCCCGATCCGGAACCATACGTGCGTCGCGGGATGCATGCGATCAAGATCGCCGAGGACGCGCGCGTCGAGCTAGCGGGCTTCTCGCTCGCCGGAAAGCGGCTCGCCAGCATCCGACACAGCGTCGCGTCCGCGCGTCGGGCCGGCCTGCGTGTCGTCGCGTGGTCGCCGGCAGTCGCGAGCGGCGTCGCCAAGGTCTCAGCCGTGTGGCTCTCGACCAAGCGGGGTGGCGAGATGGGCTGCACCCTCGGGCGGCTCGATCCCGAGGTCATGGACTCGTCTACGTGCCGGGTCGCGCTCGACACCGACGATCGTGTCGTGGGCTTCGTCACGTGGAGACCCTTCGATGACGGCTACGGCCGAGTTCTCGATCTGATGCGACGTCTCCCCGACGCGCCGAACCCCACGATGGACCTGCTGATCGCCGAGAGCCTGCGCGAGTTCGCTGCCACCGGGCTCTCGAGCGCCAGCCTCGCCGGGGTGCCCCTCGGTCGCGGCCGCTTCGCGGAGCGCATCTACCCGACGGTCTCGCTGCGCCGCTACAAGCAGAAGTTCGCGCCCTCGTGGGAGCCGCTCTGGCTGGCGGCCCCGTCGCGTACACGGCTTCTGGCCGCGCTCACCGCGGTGGCACGCGCCTATTGCCCCGGAGGTCTCGGGCGGGCCTTGCGGCACAATGCGTGAACGCGCCCGCGTCGCGTTGGATCAGCTGAGGCGGCGTTGCGTCCACCCCCCGGTGATCACCGCGAGCGCGGTGGGAGCCGTCCTCGGCACCGCGGGGCGCTTGCATGTGTTCGCGCACGAGCTGCCGGTCGCCACCGCCTACAAGTACGGCTTCAGCGCGAGGGCCCTCTCGATGGGGCACTGGGAGACCCTGCTCACGAGCCAGTTCCTCAGCCGCGACGCGTTCATGGCGATGTCGATCGCGTGCTCGCTCGTCCTGATGCTCGGGCTCTACGAAGCCATTGCCGGCGCTCGACGCGCGCTGGTCATCACTTTCGTCACCGCGGTGGTGGGGCCGCTCGCGGCCGCCGGCGGACTCGGGCTCGCATCCGTGCTCGGCAGCAGCTGGGCCGCTCGCACACTGTCGACCCTCGACTACGGGTCCTCGTCGGTCACCGCGGGTGCCGGTGGCGCGCTCGTCGCCGTGCTCGGTATACGCCGCGCGCGACAGCTCGCTGTGATCTGGGTGCTGGGCGGGCTTGTGGTGCACCACCAACTCGCCGACTGGGAGCACGTCGCCAGCTTCATCGCCGGCTACGGGCTCGGACGCATGCTCGGCGTCGCCGCCGGCACGACGCGGTCGAAGACGCGCGTCACCGACGCGCACCCGTGGGCCCTTGCAGGCCAGCGCGTCGCGATCGCTCCACTGCTCGCGCTCGGCCTCTGGGGGGGTTCGAGTGCCGCCGCCGGCGCCCTCCCCTTGAACATGGCGCGGCCCACGCCACCACCCGCCGCATCGAACGGCGGGTCGCGCCCCGCTGAGCCGTCAGCGGCACAGGTGATCGACACGGAGTACCCCACCCCGTCACTCGGCGGCACGCGCGGGATCTTCGTGATCCTTCCCGCTGGTTACGACCAGTCGCAGGCGCGCTACCCCGTGATCGAGCTCCTCCACGGCACCCCCGGCGGGCGCGGCGACATCATTGCCGGGCTCGACCCCATCACCGCCGCCGCTCAGCCTGGCGTGCCGCCCTTCATCGGCGTCGCGCCCGACGGTCACGGGACCGTCGTCTCCGACGGCGATTTCGCCGACACCTCACGTCAGCGACTCGGCGCCGCGCTCTCCGACGATCTGCGCCGCTGGGTGAACGCGCACTACCGCACCAACGGCCACTGGGGTGTCGCCGGGCTCTCCGCGGGCGGGTACGGCGCCGCGTATCTCGCGGCTCGCACACCGGGCACTTACGACGCCGTGTGCTCGCTCAGCGGCTACTTCACCGCCCGCGAACCCGCGTTCGCCGGCGAGAGCACACGCGCCCGCGAGGCTGCCTCGCCGCTGCTTCATGCCCGACCCGACGGTCCGCGCACCCTCCTCGTCGCCGGCACAAACGACCGCGACGCCATGCAGGAGGCACGCCGCTACCAAGCAGCCATGAATCAAGTCAGCCAACCAAATGACGCGCTCTTCGTGGCCGGAACCCACTCCTGGGAACTTTTCAAGCACGAACTCCCAGAATGCCTCCGTTACATCCTCGCCGCCCCGCCGACGAACCACGCGGCAAGCCCCGGCGCAACGCGCTGACGAGCACACCGTCCGCACCCGAGCACGGGCTCACGTCGTAGCGACGCGCACCAAGGACGCTGCCTCCGGCGGTGGCTATAGCCAACGTCCCGACTCCGACACGCGCAGGCGAGGTCACCGGGCGGTGCGTCGTGGTGTGCCCTAGGTGTAATGCACGGGCAGGCTTTTGACGCGGTCCATTGGTGACTTGACCTCAACTGCGGCGGCGAGTCGCGCGAAGCGGCCGACGAGGTTCCCGCGCCAGTCGTGCGACCGGGAGCACCTCAACACGATCCCGCGAGGATCCCGCGGGCATCCCGCGGACGCCCGTGTTTGTGGCCGTCCGCCGACGTTCGGACATTGGCTCTGACCAGCGATAACGTACATCGACGTCCGCGGAGGTACGGCTTCTGTGATCTTCGAGCAGTTCTACCTCGACTGCCTCTCGCACGCGTCGTACCTCGTCGGCGACGAGACGACCGGTCGCGCCGTGGTGGTCGATCCGCAGCGTGACGTGCGCGGCTATCTCACCGAGGCCGAGCAGCGGGGCCTCAGCATCGAGCGCGTGATCGAGACCCACGTACACGCCGACTTCCTCAGCGGCCATCTCGAGCTGGCCGCCCGCACCGGAGCGACCATCGGCTACGGCGCCGCGGTGACCGGCATCGAGTTCCCCGTCGAGCCGCTGCACGACCGCCAGCGGCTGAGCCTCGGCGACGTCGAGCTCGAGGTGCGGGCCACGCCCGGCCACACGCCCGAGTCGATCAGCCTGGTCGTATACGAGCACGCCGGCGACGCCGTCCCCTACGGCGTGCTCACCGGTGACTGCCTCTTCATCGGCGACGTGGGTCGCCCCGACCTGCTGGCCGCCTCGGACAGCGGCCTCACCGCCGACAACCTGGCCCGCCGCCTCTACCACTCGCTGCACGCCCAGCTCCTCACGTTGCCCGACGAGACGCGAGTGTTCCCGGCCCACGGCGCCGGCTCGGCGTGCGGGAAGCAGCTCTCCACCGAGACCAGCTCCACCATCGGCGAGCAGCGCCGTGTGAACTACGCGCTGGCGCCGATGACCGAGGACGAGTTCGTGGCCGGGGTCACCGAGGGCCAGCCCGTCGCACCCCACTACTTCGCGTTCGACGCGAGCCGCAACCGCGAGAACCGGCCGCTGCTCGAGGAGGACGAGCCACCGCCGTTGCTCACCCTCGCCACCGTGCTCGGGCTCCAGCGCGACGGCGCCGCGCTGCTCGACACGCGCGAACCCATGGACTTCGCGGCCGGTCATCTTCGGGGCGCGATCAACGTGGGCCTGCAAGGCCGCTTCGCCGAGCTCGCAGGCGACGTGCTCGACCCGCAGCAGCCCGTCGTGCTCGTCGGCGATCCCGTCGCCGCGCTCGAGGGCAAACTGCGCCTGGCCCGCATCGGATTCGACCGTGTGGTGGGCCAACTCGACGAACCGCACGCGGCCTTCGTTGAGCAACCCGCGCTGATGGAGCGCAGCTCGCGGCTCACCATCGAGCAGCTCGCCGAGCGACGGGCCGACCCGACGCCGCCGCAGCTCGTGGACGTGCGCGGGCCGGGTGAGACGGTCGACGGGGTCATCGTGGGCGCGATCGAGGTGCCGCTCCCCGCGCTCACCGACACGCTCGACGGATTGGACCGCGCCCGCCCCACCGTCGTGTACTGCCGGAGTGGCTACCGCTCGTCGATCGCGGCGAGCGTGCTGCGAGCGGCCGGCTTCCCCGACGTCTCCGACCTGCTCGGTGGCTACGCGGCCTGGGAGGCAGCCGGCCTGCCGGTGGTCGACGAAGCGAGGAGTGCGATGAGCGAGGAGACTCAGGTCCCCGAGGTGGATCCGGCCGATGCCCGGGCGCTGCTCGACGCGGGCGCCTTCCTGCTCGACGTGCGCGAGGCCGACGAGTGGGAGGCGGGCCACGCCCCCGACGCGTGCTTCCTCCCCATGGGACACGTGCAGGCTGCACAAGGCCAGCTGCCCACGGACCGCCGCATCGTGGCCGTCTGCCGGATCGGCGGCCGCTCGGCCGCGGTGACCGAGGCGCTGAACGCGTGGGGCTTCGACGCGGTGAACCTCGCCGGGGGCATGCGGGCCTGGGCCGAGGCGGGCCTCCCGGTGGTCACCGCCGACGGCGGCGACGGTGCCGTCATCTGAGCGATCTGGAGCTCGAAGCTGAGAGCCGGCTGAGGTTCAGCCCGCGTTCTCATCGGGCTCTCAGCCGCGCCTCATCGTCCCCTCACACGGTGTGCGCACCATGTGTCTATGGACCACGAGCAACCGAGTGCCCCGCCGCGCCGCCGCCGCGCGTCACGCGGCCGCGCCCTCGCCACCGCGCTGAGCGCCGGTGGGGCGGTCGCGCTCACGGCCGCGATCGCGGTGACCACGCAGGCCACCGCCGCGCCCGCGGCGCCGCGCCCGGCCGCCCGCGCGCCGACCGTCGACGGCGGGCAGTCCGACGACAACGCGGCGGCGTTGGACGACTCACGCTCGGCCGTTCCGTTCCTCGACCAAGGCCCCGCGCCCATCCCCCACACACACAGCAGTGGAAGCTGAGCTCACCTTCGCCGCGATGGGGACCACGGCACACGTGGTGGTGACCGCGGCGCGCGAGCCCGACCGGCTCGCGGAGGCCGCACGCGCCCGCGTCGCCGAGCTCGAGGCACGGTGGAGCCGCTTCATCCCGACGAGCGACGTGAGCCGGCTCAACGCGCTGGCCTCGCTCCCCGTCGTGGTCGCGCCGGAGACGTTCGCGCTGGTGCAGCTCGCGGTGGAAGGCTGGCGGATGACCGGGGGCCGCTTCGACCCGACCGTGCTGCCCGCGCTCGTGGCCGCCGGCTATGACCGCAGCTTCGACCCGTGGACCGCAGCGCCGGCGCGTACCGGGCTCGCGGGCGTGTGCGTGGTCGCGAGCCGGGGCTGGCGGGCCGAGGTGCTTGCCAAGGCCGCGTTCCTCGCCGGCCCGGTCGACGGCACCGCGCTCGTCCAGCAGCACGGTGCGGCTGCGCTCCTCGTCGCCGACGACGGCACCGCGCGCGCGGCCGGTGCCGTCGAGCAGTTCGCGGCGTGAGCAGTCAGCTCACGTGGTACGTGGCCCGCGCGGCCGGCCTCGTCGCATGGACGCTCGTGCTCACGTCGGTCCTGTGGGGGCTCGTGCTCGCGACGCGCCTGCTCGGCCGCCGCCAGCCCGGCCCCGCGTGGCTGCTCAGCATGCACCGGCACCTCGGCGCGCTCGCGCTCGTGTTCACCGGCGTGCACGTGGGCGCGATCCTGCTCGACAGCTTCGTTCACTTCGGCTTCGTCGACGCGCTGGTGCCGCTGGCGTCGCAGTGGCACCCGGTCGGGGTGGCATGGGGCATCGTCGGGATGTACCTGCTGGTGGCGGTGGAGGTCACGTCGCTCGCACGCCGCCGCCTCGCCCCTTCCGTGTGGCGACGCGTGCACCTCCTGAGCTACGGGCTGTTCGTGGTAAGCACCGTGCACCTGCTCGCGGCGGGGACGGACGCCCGCGAGCTGATCCCGGTGGGCGTGGCGGCCGCAGCCGGCACGGCCGCGATCTTCGCCGGCGTAGCCACCTGGTGGTGGCGCGCGGTGCCGGAGCCGGTCTGAGCCGCGGGCGCGCCTAGCCCGAGCTCGCGGGCTCTCCGCCGTCGGTCCAGCGCACGGCCAACAGGTGGCGAGCCTGGGCCACGCCCTTGAGCGACACGAGGCCCCGGTCGTCCAGCGCGACCAGGCTGGTGAGATGGTCGGCTACCGGCTCGGTGACGAGGATCTCGCCCGCACGTGCCGCGTCAGTGACGCGCGCGGCCACGTTGACGACGCGACCGACCAGGTCGCTGCCGTCGTCGACGGCCTCGCCCGCGTGGATGCCGATCCGCACTCGGAGCCGCGGCTCGGCGGCCGTATCGACCCCCTCGACCAGCTCCTTCTGGATCGCGGCCGCGGCCTCTACCGCGGCGTCGGGGGTGTCGAAGCGCACGAGGAACCCGTCGCCCTGCGTGCCTACCTCGGCGCCACCGTGGATTTTCATGCAGGCGCGGACCCGATCGCGGTGAGCGGCGAGCACCCGGCTCCACACCGCGTCACCGAGCGCCTCGTTGAGCGCGGTGCTGTCGACGATGTCGGTGAACATCACGGCCAGCCACCGATGCTCCTGCACGGACGCGGACGCGGACGCGCCCGTGGGCTCGAACCGCCCGGCGGCATCGGCCTCCGGCGGGGCCCACTTCGCGCGCGCCTTCTCGCGGGCCTTGCGCCGTCCTCGCCACCGGCGCGGTGACAGCAGCGCGGCCACCACCACCCCGAAGTGCACGACCACGAGCGCGCCCCAGCTCAACCACACGTAGATGGGCCAGAAGGCGGGGCGCAGCGCGTCAGCCGGCTCGGCAAGGTAGTGGCGCAGGTCGGCCACCGTCCCCTCCCCGGTGACCACCCAGAAGAGGGAGAGGAAGGCGCACACCGCGACGTACGCGAACAGGTCGATCACGAAGCCCGCGATCAACGTCACCTCCCCGGGACGCGCGCCTCCACGCCGCGAGCGTAGGCCAGTCGCCCGAAACGGACACCCCTTGTACCTTCGCGGTAATCGTCCGTATGCTCCGGCCCCGTGAGATCGGCACGGAGGCCGGGCGGCGCGGCAGGGAGGCCGGGCGGGGGGGCGCGGCGCTCGCGGGTGCGCCCGCGCTGGCCGCGATCACTGCGGTTGTGACCGTCGCCACACCCGGCGCACCGGCCGGGGGCTCGGTCGACGTGGAGACCAACCCCCAGGGCGCGCACGTCGTCCTCGGCCACCGTGGACAATGGGTCGAGATCGGGCACCCGGGCCGCGACGGCTCGGGCGGGCGCCCCGCCGATTGCCGACGCGAGTGGGTGCTCGCACTCGCGCCCGTCTACCTGCGGCCTCAACCGCACGGCCTCCCCGGCGAGGAGTTCCTCCCGCCGCCGCCGAGCCCCGATCACCGCGCGTACCACGTGTTCTGCGACGGCCACTACGTGACGACCGTGTGGCTGCTGCCGACCCAGTTCACCGCCGCCCCCCAGGGCCCCACCGTGCGCGACCTGGCCGAGGAGCTCGTGCGCGACCTTCCGTTCCCGGCCGCGGCCGTCGGCGTGAGCCCGGGTAGCCGGGGCCTCACCGGGCTCGAGAGCTGGTACTGGGTGGAGGGCTACGACGGCGCCGCGCTCACAGACTCCGTCACCGGCTTCGGGCTGACGGTCGACGTCGAGGCCCGGCCCGCCGCGGGGCGGTGGGACTTCGGCGACGGCACCGAGCGGGCCGACGCCGGCCTCCAGCTTGGAGATTTCCACCAGACTGGTGATCTGGGAGTCGGTGGCGGC
>OBEQ012441374.1_pt1 | contig 10988 bp, 12 predicted proteins | sample 1670901 | NCBI WGS metagenome assembly OBEQ01 (sample SAMEA104232315, study PRJEB22302) | groundwater metagenome | biome: forest; feature: aquifer; material: groundwater | place: USA | collected 2011-08-07 | depth 5.4 m | reverse complement strand
CTCCTGCTCGGCGTTGTCGTCGGCTGGATTCTCGGTTCGCGCGCCGCGGCAGATGCGTACGCTTCTGAACTCAGAAAGCGCGCGTCAAATCCCAAATCCCAAAACCCAAACCCCAAATCCCAAGACCCGAATTCGTAACGTTATCTGCTGTCACGGGCCACGGAGTCACAGAGACACGGAGAACAGTCCAAGGAAGCTCCGCGCCTTCGTGTCTCCGCCTGCCCCACCGAAGCCTTGGCGGAGACGGGTGGCTTGTCTCAGTAAGGTTGTTGCCGTTTCAGAAGAGCGTACAGGGCGGCCATCGCCTTGCTGACGTCTTCACCGTCGTGGATGCCCGGCGCGTCGGTACGATTCCACACGACTTTGTCCTCGCGCACCGGGATCATGAATATCGGACCGGCGATCGGCCGATAGCGCCCGATCGCGGGCTCCCACCGCACGAACGCCACGTATTCCTCGCCACGAGTGAACGGCGTGCGTCCGTCCTTGACGATGTGAATGGTGCGAGGGATCGAGCCGCTCCCCAGACTCATGTTGAGGATGCTTATGACCGTTGCGGTGTGATCGATGCCGACCACGCACAGATCGTTGACGATCCAGCGGTCCGCCGCAGAGGCGGCGCCAATACGGACGTGCAGAACCGCCTGCGCCGCCTGGAGCCCCCACGAGAGCCCGCCATCGACGTACGAGCCTTCTTCGACACATGCGGGATGGAGGACGAAGTCCGAGGTAGCCGTTGCGGCGTGCGCAACCGCTATGCCCGGGCGAGTCTCCATCACGTATCCGGGCATCTCCGCCTTGAGGTTGTACGCGCCGGCCGCAAGCGCAGGGAACTCGAATCGACCCGCGGCGTCGGTGACGATCTCCTGGTGGGTCTTGACGCCATCGATCGTGACGTGAGCGCCGGCGAGTGGTCCATCCTCGAGCGTCGTCACGCGACCGGTGACGTGACTCGACCCGCCACACCCCGCTAAGATGACTCCGACGGCGATAATTTCCAACGCCCAACTTCCAAAGTTCATCTTGGGAGTTGGGAATTGGGAGTTGAGACGCCGATAATCAACGTCCTACGGCCAATCGCTGCGCGAGGACGTCCGGCAATCCGGCCGCGATGATCTTGGCCTGGGCCGCGGCCACGTCGTACTCCACCCGCATCAGCGACAGCGAGCGCGTCTCGGTGTCGAGGATCCCGAACGCCGCACGCGGATCGCCGTCGCGCGGCTGTCCGACCGCGCCGCAATTCACGAGATATCGCGCCTGGGCGTGGACGGAGATGTCCACCCGCGCGCCTCGGAGCGCGCCGACGGTCCGAAGCTCGCTGTCGAAAACGAACGCGGCAGGCACATGGGTGTGACCGAAGAGGCAGAGCGGCCGCTCCGAGGCGCGGAGCGCGCGCATCGCGTCGAGGTCGTCGAAAATGTACACGTCCTCGTCGAACGGCGCCCCATGGCAGATCTCGACCATCGAGTCGACCACCACTGGACCCTGCGGCAGCTCCGCCAGCCACGTCCGATGCTCCTGGGTGAGCTCGTGTGCGGTCCACGAGATTGCGTGGCGGGCCAGGTAGTTGAAGCCGTCCGTGTCCTCGAGCCCGGCGCCCACCTTGTCATGATTGCCGCGGATGAAAGTCGCTGAGGGAATCGACAACACGCGATCGATGACCGCATTCGGATCGGCGCCGTAGCCGACGAAATCTCCGAGTACGAGCGTGTGATCGTAGCCGCTGGCGGCAGCCAAGACCGCGTCGAGCGCCTCCAGATTGGCGTGGATATCGCTGATGACGAGATATCGCATCTATTCCGCGGACCTCACCCGCCTTCGCAGCTTTGCTGCTTCGGCGAGGCAAGAAGGTCCGCGCCGCTCGCTCTGCGTCTTCGTCGCTCTGTGGCCAGTGTCATCAATAACCGATCCATTCTAATAAGCGCTCGACGATCTCAGGCACGGGCCGCGAAGCGTCGATCCGCACGTGGGCCTGGCTGTACGCGGCCTTCCGCCGCGTATAAAGCTGCTCCATCTGCTCGCGGTCGGCCGCGAGCGGGCGGCGCCCGTCGGCAGGCACGCGCGCGATCACGCGCTCCAGCGGCGCGTCGAGCCACGCGACGGCGCCATCGGCCAGCATCGTCGTGCGATTGTCGGGGTCGACGAATGTTCCGCCACCCGTGGCGATGATCACGTGGCGTTGTGGCAGCAGCTCCTGCAGTACCGTGCGCTCGACGTTGCGGAAGTACGGCTCACCCTCGCGGGCGAAGATCTCCGCGACGCGCCTCCGTTCGCGCCCTTCGATGCGGTGATCGATGTCCTCAACGCGCCAGCCGATGCGCCGGCCGAGCGCGCGGGCCACGCTGGTCTTGCCGGCACCCATGAATCCTACCAGGTACAGCTTATCGGTCTTCACGCGCGCAGGGACTCGAGCACCGAAAAGAACTCGGGGTAAGAGACCGCCGCCGCGCCGGCATCGTGTATCACCGTCGGTCCCGACGCTCCGAGCGCCGCGATCGCGAACGCCATCGCAAGCCGGTGGTCGTTCTTGGCGTCGACCTCGCCGCCGTGCAGCCGGTTGCGGCCGCGCACGTGGAAACCGCCGGGCTGTTCATCGATCTCGCCTCCCATGCGGCGGAGTCCATCCGCGAGGGCAGAGATGCGATCGCTCTCCTTGACGCGCAACTCCTGTGCGCCGCTGACCGTCAGCTCGCCGCCGTGCGTCGCCAGCGCGGCAAGGACCGGTAGCTCGTCGATCACGCCGGGCACTTCGTCGGGGACGATCTCCGCGGCGACGAAACCGCCGTGCCGGACCGCGATCGTGCCGATCGGCTCGCCTGCCTGTGCATGGACGATCGCCGGCCTGATATCCGCGCCCATACGCTGGAGCACGTCGATGATCCCGGTGCGAGACGGGTTCAGACCGACATGCTCGATGATCACCTCCGAGCCGGGGAGTGCCGCTGCCGCGACCATCCAGAACGCGGCCGACGAGATGTCGCCGGGCACGTGGAACGTGCCGCCGATGAGGCGCTGGCCGCCGCGAATGGCGACCGCGGTTCCAGCCCGCTCGACCTGCACACCGAATGCTTCGAGCGCCCGCTCCGTATGGTCGCGCGTGGACAGCGGTTCGACGACACGAGTCATGCCCTCGGCATGGAGTCCCGCAAGCAGCACGGCGCTCTTGACCTGGGCGCTGGGAACGTCGGGCTGGAAGTCAATCGCTTTGAGCCGGTCCGTCCCCAGGATCGACAGCGGCGGACGTCCATCCTCCGACGAAATCCGCGCGCCCATGCGCTCCAGCGGTACGATGATGCGCCGCATCGGACGGCCGCGAAGTGAGTTGTCGCCGGTGATCACCGAGCGGAACGGGTGCGCCGCCAGGATGCCGGACAGCATGCGCATCGTGCTCCCGGAGTTGCCGGCATCCAACGTCGAGGACGGCGGTTGCAAACCTCCGACTTGCAGCCCGAGAATATCGAGCTGGAGGCCGCTGGCGAGGTCACGTTTGACCTGCTCGATCGGGACGCCGAGCGCCCGCAGGCACGCAAGCGTGGAAGCGCAGTCGGCCCCGGTCGAATACCCGTGGATCGTGGACGGACCATCGGCAATCGCGGCCAGCATCGCGTACCGGTGCGAGATCGATTTGTCGCCGGGCGGGCGGACGCGGCCGCGCATGCGGGCAGCGGGCTGCACGGTTACGGCGAAAGTTGCGGACATGAGACAGTTATAATCGTGATCTGAGCCGATGACCAGCGGCAACACCGTGCGTGTCGACTTTCGCAGCTCCCTGGAGATGCTCGACTTCGTCCAGTTGGTGAGCGATTACATCGGACGGAAGGCCGGACTCGATGAGGAGGCCTTGCACTGGGTGGGCGTCGCCGTGCGCGAGTCGGTGATCAATGCGATCAAGCATGGGAACTGCAGCGACGTGCGCAAGCGCGTGCACGTCGAGTTCACGACCCTCCAGGGTGAAGCGGTGCCCGGCATCGTGATCCGCGTCCGCGACGAAGGCTGCGGCTTCGATCCGTCGGCGCTGGCCGACCCGCTGGCGCAGGAAAACCTCCTCAAGTCGACCGGTCGCGGCATTCTCCTCATGCGCAGCTTCATGGATGAAATGACGTTCCAGCGCGCGGCGGAAGGTGGGATGGAGGTCCGGATGGTGAAAAGAGGCGACAATGCTGAATGTCGAATTGCGAATGACTAACGCGGCATTCAGCATTCGCCATTCGGAATTCAGCAGTGCCTGACCCCGCCTACCTGGCGACAGCCGTTGAAATCGTGCTCCGGGCCGGCGACATCCAGCGCGCGGGGCAGGAATCAGGTTTCCGGATCGACAAGAAGGGCAGCATCGACCTCGTCACCGAAATCGATCTCGCGTGCGAGCGAATGTGCCGGCAGGTCCTCGCCGAGCGCTTCCCGGATCACGACATCCTCGCGGAGGAGCTCGGCGGCGTTGCTGGCGACCGTCCGCCTTCGCGCTTCCGCTGGGTGTTCGACCCGCTCGACGGCACGACGAACTACGCGCACGGCCTGCCCATCTACTGCTCCTCGCTCGCGCTCGAAGTCGACGGGCGGTCCGAGGTAGCGGCCATCTACGACCCGACGCGAAAGGAGCTGTTCACCGGGGAGCGCGGCGAAGGCGCGTCCCTCAACGGCCGGAACCTGCGTGTCTCGGACACCCGCGTGCTGCTCGACTCGCTCCTCGTCACCGGTTTCCCGTACAACGTGCATGAAGAGAGCGGCGACCTGGTGGAGCTATTCGGCTTCTTCCTCGGTCGCGCCCGCGCGATCCGCCGGCTTGGATCCGCCGCGCTCGATCTGTGTTACGTGGCGGCTGGCCGCTTCGAGGCGTTCTGGGAGCAGCATCTCGAGCCGTGGGACGTGGCGGCCGGCGCGCTGATCGTGGAGGAAGCGGCAGGGCGCGTGACGGGGATGGACGGCGGCCCGTTCGACCCGGCGGCCGCCCATCTGATCGCGTCGAACGATCATGTGCACGGCCAGATCGTGGCGCTCATCGAGGAGTTCCGCAAACAACGCACTCCAAAGCGGACGAAGTGACATCACCAAGCGACACGAAGATCTTTCAAACCACGAAGGGCACGAAGGTCACGAAGAGGGGCAATTTGCTTCGTGTTCTTCGCGTTCTTCGTGGTTTTCTGAGTGTGGCATCGCGTGTGCTTTGTGCCTCTGCGGTAAACGCCAACGCCCAACTTCCAACTCCCAAGAAGACGCATTGGGAATTGGGTCTTGGGAGTTGGGAGTTTCGTCCTTGGAGGTCAGCACTATGGTGCGGAAATTCCTGTTGGGCCTGGCGCTGCTATGCGGTGGGCTGTTCGGTGATGCGCGGCCGGCGCTCGCGCAACAGACGTTTAACATCTCGCTTGGGTATTTCTCCGTCCGTGGGGAAGACGCCCGCGTCGACGGTGATGTGCTCAACGCGAACCGCAGCTTTCTCACGTTCGACGTGAGCGAGATGAGTGGCGCATCGCTGGGCGCCGAGTGGCTCGTCCCGATCGGCCAATACCTCGAGGCCGGCGCGGGCCTTGCGTTCACGCGCCGAACCATCCCGACGGTCTACACAAAATTTGTCGATACCGACGGAACCAAGATCGACCAGCAACTGCGGCTGCGGACAGTACCCGCGACGTTCACGTTCCGCGTGCTGCCGCTTGGCCAGCAGTCAGGCTTTCAACCGTATCTCGGGGGCGGCCTCGGGGTCATCAACTGGCGGTACAGCGAATCGGGCGAGTTCGTCGATTTTCGAGACCGGAGCATCTTCCGGAGCTCATATGTCGCATCGGGAACGCAAACGGGCCCGGTTGCCCTGGGCGGGATTCGCTTTGCCGGTGATACGGCCAGCGCTGGCTTCGAGGCGCGCTACCAAAGCGCCCATGCCGCCCTGCCGGCGCCGTTCGCGGGCACGGCGATCGATCTCGGGGGATGGACCTATCAGGTCACTTTAGGGGTGAGATTCGGGAAGTAACTCGCATTTCATCCCGTCTGTATAGGGCAACCCCGCCGCCTTCGCACACGCGGCTCATGCCTCGCGTGAAGGCCGGGTCGTGGCGGACACGCTCGGCCAGCACGTCCCCGCCTTCAGCGACCTCCTCCACGAGCATCCACCCCGCATGTGGTGCGGGGCCCGTCTGCAGCGCCATGTTCCAGATGACGCCATTGCCCTCGTTGACGAAATCGGCGATGGCGAACCCGCTGCCGGACAGCTCCTGCATGTAATGCGCGAGCGAGCCCATGCTCGCGAGGATCTTTTCGCCGCCGTATTCGCGCGACAGGCAGGTCGTGACGTCGCGTCGGCCCAGGCTGGCGCCCCGATCCAATTGCGCTTCGAGCAGCATCGGCGCCTGCGTGTTCCACAGGGGCGATTCAATCACCAGCGCCGCGAGCAGCGCTCCGGCCAATGTGGCACCGACCGTTGTACGTGCGGCGCGGACCTTCTCGCCTCGCCGAAGCGGCGGAGCCGCGAAGGCGGGCAAGGTCCGCGAAGGAGTCCGAAATCCAGAGATCAACCCAACCGCAAGCCCGCAGAACACCGCACACGCGGCCACCACCGGAATCATGTACCGGATGCGGTAGGGATGTCCGTCGTAGAACGCCACCGCAGGCACCGCAGCCACGGCGAAGAGCGCCAGCATGATGAGCAGCGGCGCCTGATCACGCCGCGCCAATGAGCGCCACCCGACGATGGCAGCAGCGCCGAGCGCGACTGACTCGATCGCGTAGCTGCTCAATTGGTGCGTACCCCACCAGATGCCCAGGAGCGTTCTCACCGGTTGATGCGCGTAGGTCGGATCGGGCACGTAGAAGCCGTCGCTGACAAACCAGGATCCCACCGTGATGCGGCTGTTGACGACAAAGATGACAAACGCCAACGCGGGCCACGCTCCGATGCGCGACAACCGGCGCAGCACGGTCACGGTATCGGAGCCTCGCCGCCATGTGGCGTAACCGGCTGCTGCCAGCGCTGCGCAAATGACCGCCCATGCCTCATATCGCGTCCATGCGGCGGCAAAGAGCGCCAGCGCCAGCGTCGGGGGAACGGTATCGCAGTCGTCTTCAACCCATTCGAGCAGCCACAAGATGACGAGCATCGATGAGGCCAACAGCAGCGGCTCGGTCATCGGCGTCGTGTGAAGATAGAGGAGATTCGGATTGAGCGCGAGGAGCGCGGCGCACACAGCCGCGCCAAGACGCGAACCGGTCACGCGCAGAATGAGGCGCGCCGCCGCGTACGTCGTGATGGCCAGGCAGCCAATCGACACCAGCGACGCGAATGCGCCCGTGCGATAGAACAGATCGACCTGGGTCGGAAGGAGCTCGATCAGATGGGGAAGGGGCAACCACACAGCGCCGATCTGCTGCCAGCCCGGCGTCAGGTTGTCGATGACGCGCCGCGCGACAACCAGATGCGCCTTCGCGTCGTAATGGCTGAGGACGAGGCCGGCCCGGAAGAACACCGCCCATGCCGCAACGCCCGCGAGTGCCGCGGCGGCGGCCAGAAACCACGGAAGGCGCCGCTCGAAGGTCGCTGGGGACGATATAATCACGTGTCCGCCGCTCAGAATATCGCGAATAGGTGAGGTCCTTCATCAACTGGGTCTACGGTGTCGCCCTGTCGCTTGGCGGCCCGGGACTCTTCGTCGTCGCCTTCCTCGATTCCTCGTTTGTCTCGCTGCCGCAGATCAACGACCTGCTGGTCGTGTTGATGGTCGTACGCAACAAGGCCCTGATGCCGTACTACGTGGCAATGACGACGGCAGGATCGGTGACGGGCTCATACGTGCTGTATCGCATCGCGCATCGAGGCGGCGAAGCATTCCTGAACAAACGGCTGAAGGCAGGGCACACCGCACGGGCCCTCGCGATGTACAGGCGCCACGGGCTTCTGGCCCTGATTGTGCCCGCACTCCTGCCTCCGCCTGCGCCGTTCAAGTTGTTCGTCCTGATGGCCGGTGTCGCCGGAGTACGGCCGCTCAGGTTCGTCACCGCGATTGCCGCGGCGCGCGGCCTCCGGTACCTGGTGCTTGGCGCGCTCGCGATCCGCTACGGCGACTTCGCGCTGGAGCTGATGCGGACGCAGGGCCGGACCATCGCCATCTGGGTTGCGGCGTTGATCGTTGCCGCGGCTGTGGCCTGGTGGCTCGTGAAGCGCCGGCGCAAGTAGCATTCGACATTCGCTATTCGAGATTCAGCATTGGTCGATCCCGAAGTCTCCATCGTCATTCCTCTTCGCGACGAAGAGCAGAACGTCGCGCCGCTTCACGACGAGCTGACCGGCGTGTTTGCGCAGATCGGCGTGTCCTACGAGATGATCCTCGTCGACGACGGGAGCACAGACGGGACCTTTCAGAAACTGGCGGAGCTGCAGGCGCGCGACCCGCTGGTAAGAGTGATTCGATTCACGCGCAACTTCGGCCAAACCGCTGCCTTCGCTGCCGGGTTCGCCCATTCCCGCGGCCAGTACATCGTCACGCTCGACGGCGATCTCCAGAACGATCCGAACGATATCCCGGCGATGTTGACACTGGCTCGACGTAAGGACATCGTGAGCGGTTGGCGGAGGAAGCGGCAGGACAATTTCCTGACGCGGCATCTCCCTTCGGCTGTTGCGAACTGGCTGCTCGGTGTCGTCAGCGGCGTGCGCCTGCACGACAACGGCTGCTCCTTGAAGGTCTATCGCGCGGACGTGGTGAAGCCGCTCAGGCTGCGGCCCGGGATGCACCGGTATCTCCCGGCCCTGGCAAGTCAGTTGGGCGGGCGGGTTGCCGAGGTCGAGGTGAATCACCGGCCGCGACGGCACGGGCGATCGAAGTACGGGTTGTCCAGGACGTTCGGGGTGCTCGCTGATCTGTCTCGGCTGCGCGCCCTCATGCAGCAGGCCATCGATCCGCGGACAGACACGGCCGGGCTCTACGAGATCGCCGAGATACGCGAGACAGAGTTACACTCCTGACAATGGCTTATCGCTCTCCCATCGAGGCCCGCATCGCGAAGAAGACCACCAAGGCCATTTTCGATTTCAACCTGATCGAAGACGGCGACCGCATCATGGTGGGGCTCTCCGGCGGCAAGGACAGCTGGGCGCTCCTCCAGATTCTCGACGAGCTGCGCCAGCGAGCGCCGATTGATTTCTCGCTCATCGCGGTGAACGTCGATTCCGGCTACAAGGAGTTCAAGCACGAGCTGATTGCGAAGACGTGCCGCGACCGGGGGTGGGAGTATCGAATCGAACACACATCGATTGGTGATGTCATGGACGATCTCCTCGAGGCGAATGCCACGCCGTGCTCCCTCTGCGCACGGCTGCGGCGCGGCGTCCTGTATCGCATCGCCACCGAAGTCGGCGCAACCAAGATCGCGCTCGGCCACCACCTCGACGACTTCATCGAGACGCTCCTCCTGAACCTGTTCTTCGCCGGCGCGCTGAAGGCGATGCCGGCGCGTCTCGTGTCCGACAGCGGCGAGCACGTGGTCATCCGTCCGCTGGTGTACGTCGAGGAAGCCGAGGCTCGCGTGTACGCGAAGGAACGTGAGCTTCCAATCATCGGCTGCTGTTGTCCGGCATGCGGCGACCTCAGCCTCCAGCGCCAGCGTGTGAAGCGTCTGATCCTCGATCTCGAGCAGGAACATGCCGGCGTCAAGCAGTCGATGCTGAAGTCGCTCAGTAACGTCATGCCGCGGCCCCTCCTCGACACGCGCCTGAATCCGAGCGGCGAGCTGCGCGACAGCGTGGCGCTCAGGCTCGAGGACGAAGGCACTCCACCCCTTATCCAAATCCGGCAGCAGTAACGTGCGCGCGGTCGTTCAGCGCGTCACCGAGGCGCGCGTGCGCATTGGCGACCGTCAGGCGGGGGAGATCGGCCCCGGCCTCGTCGTGCTCCTCGGCATCGGCCGCGATGACGGCCCGGACGACGTGAAGTACGTCGTGACGAAGATCCGCGAGATACGCGTGTTCGAGGGCGAGGCCGGGCGCCAGATGGATCGATCGGTCACCGACACGGGTGGTGGCGTACTTGTCATTTCGCAGTTCACGTTGTACGGCGATATCAGAAAAGGGAGGCGGCCGGCGTTCGACGCGGCTGCCCCGCCCGAAGAGGCCCGTGCACTGTACGAAAGCGTCGTGAGAGAATTGCGGGCGGCTCAGGTGCCCGTGGCCACGGGCGAATTCCAGGCAATGATGCGGGTCGAACTGGTCAACGACGGCCCGGTCACGATTCTCATCGACAGCAAGCGACAGTTCTAGTGAACGTCTCAACCGGTCCTGATTCTGGAAGGACATGCCACTAAGTCATGCGGACCACTCTCATCGCAATGCTCATCACGCTCACGCTCAGCGCGACCGCGGCATTCGGGCAGCAGCGACCGCTTGTCACCGAGGATCCGGAAACAGTCGGGGCCGGCCGTGTTCTTGTCGAAGGTGGTCTCGACTACGCCACTGACGTTGTGTACCCGGCGTCGGGCCTCGAAGGCAGGCTGCTGCGGTTTCCGCTGATCGGCTTCAGTGTCGGCGTCAGCTCGATCGCCGAGATTCAGATCGACGGCGGATTGTACAACCGCCTGTCGATTACCGGCCGCCGGCCGGCGCCACTCGCGTCTGTCGTGACGGCCCCCGGTTCCACGACCTCGGATGTCGAGGACATTGTCATCGGTACCAAGGTCCGCATAGCGCCGGAGGGCGTCCGCCGCCCGGCGTTTGGTTTTCGCTTTGCGACCAAGCTTCCGAACGCGGGTAACGAAAGTGGACTCGGCCTCGACACAACCGACTTCGTGGCGTCGGTTCTCGTGGGCAAGACCACGCGCTCGGTTCGGATCGTCGGCAATATCGGCATGGCGATCCTCGGCGATCCCACGGTCGGCGACCGGCAGAACGACGAGCTGGCCTACGGCCTCTCGCTCGCGCGCGCGTTGACGAACGCCGTGGAAGTGGTCGGGGAGATCAACGGACGCATCAATTCGCGTAACGGTCAGCCGCCGCCGGGCACCGAATCGCG
>OBEQ012336298.1_pt1 | contig 10988 bp, 8 predicted proteins | sample 1670901 | NCBI WGS metagenome assembly OBEQ01 (sample SAMEA104232315, study PRJEB22302) | groundwater metagenome | biome: forest; feature: aquifer; material: groundwater | place: USA | collected 2011-08-07 | depth 5.4 m | reverse complement strand
TGATAATTATTGAGAGCGACCTCCCTTGAATGTGATAATTGGTTCGCATTCAAAAAATCGCCACACAAAGGAGGTCGCTATGACATTTTACAGTGGAATCGATCTGCATTCCAAGAAATCGCAGGTTTGCATTATTGACAAGGATGGTAAAAAGGTTAAGGAGGCAAATCTCAACAATGATCTTTCTCTCATTCTTGAATTTTTCAAGCCCTTCGGTAAGGATGTGCATATCGTCATTGAATGCACCATAAACTGGTACTGGATTGTGGACGGACTTCAGGAAGCGGGCTATGATGTGAAGCTTGCACATACACTGGGTCTGTACATGATAACAGGGGCGAAAGTAAAAACTGACAGAAGAGACGCATTTAAGCTGGCGAAACTTCTCAGGATGGGCGAGATCCCAGAGTCGTATATCTATCCTAAAGAGAAAAGACCCTTAAGAGATCTTTTAAGGAGACGGGCTGGACTTGTGCATGAGCGTGCCGAATGCTATTCGAGTCTCAGGGTGCAGTTTATGAAATATAACCTTAACACCATGAGCGGGGATGGAGTGAAACGGCTCTTACCTTCCGATATTGACATCATGCCGATTCCTCAGGAAGTGAAGGATTACTGCGTGATGATACTGCAGAGGATTGATCTGCTATCCAGTCAGATCGAAGAGATAGATAAGCGCTTAAAGGACATCACGTTAGAAGATCCCAGGTTTAAGCTACTGCTAACACTTCCCGGTGTAATGTACGTGCTTGGATTGACGATCTATTACGAAATAGGAAACATCAGCAGATTCAGCGACGCCAGGCAATTTGCATCATACTGCCGTCTGGTGCCGGGGATATCCCAGTCCTCTACCACGATAAAAAGAGGCAAGGGAAAAAAGCAGGGAAATCATTATCTGAAATTCGCATTTACACAGGCCGCCAATATAGCGGTCCGGTATTATCCGAAGCTCAGAAAGTTCAGGGACAAACATGCCAACAGGAGGAAGGGCAGCGTCGCTACCATGGTGGCCAACTGCATTCTGGCTCACAAGATAGCCACTGCTACCTTCCATATGCTTAAGGAAGGGGTCCCTTTTGATGAAGCAAAGCTTTTCGGCTGACAGGTGGCGGTAAGACCCGCCTGATAACTGGGCTCATAAGCCCGAGTGTGTGATTGGTAGCTGTCACCTGTCCTAAACATAATAAGAGTTCTTTGACATTATCTGCCCTGGCCGGCAGCTCCACGATAACTGATGCTGCCTTGTGCAGACATCGACTGCATTTGCTGAATGAGGTCGGTTCAGGTACCGATAACTTTCTGGTGCCGCAGAGGCAGCTGCATCGCCCCTGCACGGGAGCAATCCCACAGAGCCCGTATGGATGTTTGGTGCAGATAAGTCCTCTGCATCGCTTTTAGAAAGAACGAGTCAGATTCACTTTATGTCTAAAAAACTCTTCATAAAATTTATGGTCTTAACAGAAAAAGACTAAAGGCAGTGCTTTTTTGCTTGACACGGTCGCTCTCAATGGATGTTATCAGGCGTTCTTTACCATTTCCCCGGCGTCTGTTACGCCGAGAGATATCAGGATTGTGTGATGTCATTGCGATGCGGGACCCGCTATTATTAGATAATGCTATGCATGGTAAAATTAACAAGAAGGAGGGCAAATGTCTGTGAAGATAAAGATCGCAGCGAAAGATATTGTGCTCGATGCCGAGCTTTTCAGTACCGCCACGACAAAGTCCATTGCCGATACGCTTCCTATCGATGTGAAACCCAATGAATGGGGAGACGAGTTTTATTTTGAAATTCCGGTCAAGATGCCGCTGGACGAGACCGCAACGACAAAGGTGTCGATCGGCGATATCGGCTACTGGCCGCCGGGTAACGCCCTCGCAATCTTTTTCGGGCCGACGCCAATGAGCAAGGGCTCTGAACCTGTGCCTGCAAGCGAGGTAAATATCGTTGGGAGGATTAGCGGCGACGCGACTATCCTTAGAAAGGCAAAAGGCGCAAGCGCAATTAGACTTGAGAGATACTAATCAAGACATCCTGAGGCAACATCTGGATTAAAGAGAGTTTCTTGAGTGTCTGGCATCCATATCACTCTGATCCCCGGAGGCCCGGCTTCAGAGGGCCACACTGAAAGCTTCGTTGAAATCATCCATGATCTTTAATAAATCCGCAGGGAGAATGCCCCGCACCTTCTCGACGATAAAACGCGGGATGCTTTTATAATATGCCTGGGCGATGCCCCCTGTGATGCAGGCGATGGTATCGCTATCGCCCCCCAGTGATATGGCATTTCTGACAGCATCCTCGTAATCCCGGGATTCGAGAAAGGCGGTGATTGCCTCTGGGACCGAGCCCTGGCAGGTCACATCAAACCTGTAGACCGGCCGTATCTTCTCAAGCTTTCGGTGGAGATTGTATTCAAACCGGTTCTCTATAAACCGCTGAATCCCCTCTTTGCTTTCTTCTTCCCGAGCGAGAAAGACTGCGGCAGCCGTTGCCTGAGCCCCCTTTATTCCCTCCGGGTGGTTATGCGTCACCTCGGCGCTCCTCTTTGCTTCATCCATGACCGCTTCGAGCGAGGGAAAGGCGAACCCCACAGGGCTGACTCGCATCGCCGAGCCGTTGCCGAAGCTATTATAAGGCCTCGGATCGCGAGAAAAAAGCCACTCCCTGAAGAGGCCTCCATATCCGGCATCGGGATATCGCCGGCCGTATTCCCTGAAGGTCGTTGCATATTCCTTTCCGTTGAGGATGCAGTCTGCGACAGCGATGGTCAGCACCGTATCGTCGGTAAACCGGCAATGGGGGCTGAAGAGCTCGAATTCCGTCGTCTTAATATTTCTCCATTCATAAACGGAGCCGATTATGTCGCCTGCTATCGCACCTATCATAGCTGTGTCACAAAAATCGCTGACCCGTGAGACTGGGCAAAGTCGGGTAGGTCCAGGTCATTCATTTTGCTGAAGGTTTATTGTACCAGTTCCTCAAGCTCCTCAAGGCTGAATGAACTCTCGAGAGCCTGTTTCATCCACCGCGCACACCGGTTGGCGTTCAGCGGTATTCCTACGGGAGAGATTCCAAGTTTGATGCAGAGTCTCATACCCTGGGCCAGTTCCGGGATGCAGGCGATTCCGAGCGCTCCGATATCCGGGTGCTCTGCCTTAAGCCTCCTGAAGAGCTTCTCCTGGTCTATCGTTATTGATATATAGGGATGAATATTGTACCTTTTAAGCAGCTCGCTGCCGAGACGGATAAAACAATCCTCAGTACAACCCCTACAAACGTACTCGATGTTCCCGGGTACCGCACTGCACTGAGGTCTGAAATCCCTCAGGCAGTGGGGCAAGAGCGCAAACTTATAACGGCTTTGTCGAAAGGAATCCCGGTAGAGTCGGTTAACGAGTTCTATTTCAATCATATAGAGGTGATACCGTTCCTCCCGTGTTCCGATGATTTTGTCAAACTTCCGAGAAAGTGGAATGCTCTTGAGATGCTCTTTTACGGCACGGGTATACGGATGAAGTGCCTCGTCCAACGTCTTACGGATGAGAGTAATAAGCGTATCATCACGTGCAGAGGGCGGACTCTTCTTGAACTTCAGGCCGCCTGCCATTTGCACATGAAGGAGGAGAACCCTTTGATCGGGACATACGGCTAGCAGGCTATCCGCAATGGCGCGTATGACGCTAAAATATTGATCAGTAGAGGAGTCGACTCCGAAAAGCGTGTACGTCTTGCCCGAAACCGGCTCGTATCGCATACCCATTTTTTATTATAATCCGCAGAGAGAACTCTACGAAAGGAGCGAAACCAAGAGATTTTTGCGCCTATTGACGGTAAGGTTGGCGGAGCCAATTGATTTAAGAGCATAACTTGGATTTGCCTTGCTAAGATCTTGCTGACCACATTGTAGCGATAGCGGAATAAGCATTGCCGGTTGGTAAAGACTCTGCTATGATTTGAGCAAATACTCCTTTAGAATATGGGGGCAGTAGTACGAAAGAGATATCTGCGAAAGAACTCGTCAGTAAGCTCCATGATATGAGTCAAAATGCAAAGGCATGTGTTTACCTTCTGCAGAACGCCCTGATTTATAGTTCTTCAAAGTCACTTGATGTATGTGAGGCGAAGATAAAGGAGATTAAGGAGAACAAAAAGATACTTACGGCTGAATTTATTGAGCAAGCAAAAGAAAATTTTGATCTGAGGGCGTATGTTACCATTCCTGGACATATAGAGAAAATGGCGGAGTTTATTGAGAATATCATTCTTTGTGCGAGGACAAAAATAAGGGAACGTATTCCCTTCAGTGATAGAGCGGCCTCAGAGATAACTTTTCTTATGGAAAGACTGCAGGAAGTCTTGGAAAACGTAAGCGATATTATCTTAGCGAGAAATACAGTCATAAGGGAATACGTGAAAGAATCGGTGGCAGAGATAGGCAGGGGTGCCAACGACTTTGCAACCATGCATGAAGATAGACTTATCGAGGGATTATGTATGCCCCAGGCTTCTCCGCTGTTTCTTGATATTTTGGATGCAATTAAAGTGATAGCTTGGAATGCCAAGGAAATAGCTGAAAAACTGGCAGTATCAACCCATTGATAGGAGAGGGGCTGATAGATGATGCGTTGGGGAAAAGATTCTCGAAATGTTCGTTGAATGCGAATTTCGTGCCATCTCGACCAGTCATTTCGGCCGAACGCGACCACCTCGTATCCGCAAGGCAACCTCTCGCCGGAATGGGGGCGGGAATTAATCGGAAGAAGCTCAGATTGAGTGGAAAAGAGAACTTAATTCATTAGGCTCATCCCTACTGGTGCTGCTCAAATATCTCTTCAAACAAGGAAGCGATCTCTCTAAAGGCAATGAGGACCGCAGGATCAAAGTGTTCCGGCATTGTCCTGCCGTCACCCTCCGTTATAATCTTGAACGTTTTTTGATGGTCAAATGGTGGTTTGTAGGGCCTCTGGCTTCGTAGAGCGTCGTACTGATCGGCGAGCATAACAATCCTTCCCTCAATAGGAATTTCCTCACCTTTAAGCCCTATTGGATATCCTCCGCCGTCCCACCGTTCGTGATGATTTAATGCAATGGAAGCAGCCATTTGAATCATGGGATAGGTTGAACCTGAGAGTATCTTCTCTCCGATAGCGGAATGCGTCTTCATAATCTCAAATTCGTCCCTGGTAAGAGGTTCCGGCTTTAGAAGTATGCTGTCTGGTATTCCTATCTTCCCTATGTCATGCAGCGGACCCGCAAAGGTTATCCTTTCAATAAAGTCTATTGGCATATCCAGCGCCTCTGCGATCTTATTGGAATAAAGTCCTATCCTGGATATATGTTCGCCGGTGTCCGTATCCCGGAATTCGGCTGCTGTCGTCAACCTCCGCATCATCTCGTTGCTCATATTCCGAAGGTCCTGCGTCCTTTCACGGACCTCCTTCTCAAGTATCTGAGTGTGCCTGAGCATAAAGTCTTCGAAGGCCTTTATCTTAAGGAGGTTTTTGACACGTATAGTTAATTCAGTCTGATCTATGGGCTTGGAAAGAAAATCACTTGCGGAAACGGAGAGACCTTTCAATTTCGATTCCCTGTCCTGAAGCGCAGTCACCATAATTACAGGAACGTTCTTTGTTCCAGGGTCTGCCTTTATAAGACCGCATGCCTCATAGCCATCCATAACCGGCATCATGACATCAAGGATGACCAGGTCCGGTCTGTCGGCCTTGGTCTTCTGCACCGCCTCTTTGCCGTTTAAGGCAAACTCAACATCATAGCCCAACGGAACTAACCATTGGGCGAGCAGCCTGAGATTGGTCTCCTCATCGTCTACGATAAGTATCTTTTCTCTCATTTATCCAGAACCTCCCTCACCTTTATCAAAAGGTCTTGCGGTCTCATAGGTTTATGGATAAAGTCAAAGCCGGATTCGGTCAAGTCGTCGTATTTGATAATGTCCATCGTATATCCGCTCACAAAGAGTATTTTTGTCCGGGGGTTCGCTTTCCTGAGCACCTCACTAACCTCTTTCCCGTTTTTCCTGGGCATGATCATGTCAAGCATGACAAGGTGGATCCTGTCCCTGTTTTCCATGAATTTTATGATCGCATCATCCCCGTCCACTGCCTCTATGATACTGTAGCCGAAGGACTCCAGGACTATCCTTGTCAGGTCCCTCAGAGAAGCATCATCCTCAGCCACGAGGACCGTCTCATTTCCGCCCTTGACAGCATCAGGAGCCTCTGTCTTCTTGTCCGGCAATGCCGACTCTTCCAGGAGGGGCAGATATATCTTAAATACAGTGCCTTGTCCCGGTTCGCTATATACCTTGATGTATCCGTTATTCTGCTTGATTATTCCGTAGGAGATTGCAAGGCCGAGCCCTGTTCCTTCTCCAACACCTTTCGTTGTGAAAAAAGGCTCGAATATCTTCTTCTGAGTTTCTGCATCCATCCCGCGCCCCGTATCAGAAACCGTAATAATCGCATACTTTCCGGGTATCCCATATCCATTTAAAGCAATATATTCATCATCTATTTCCTGACGGCCTGTGCCTATCGTCAGCTGTCCACCGTCGGGCATTGCGTCCCTGGCATTTGCGGCAAGGTTCATAAGCACCTGCTCGATCTGCCCGGTATCCGCCATCACTGTTAAGCACCTGTCCGAAAGATCCAGATGAAAATCGATATCTTCACCCATAATCCGGATAAGCATTTTTTGAATTCCGGTAATAATCTCATTGATATTAATAGGCTTCACTTCTGTAAGCTGTTTTCTACTGAAAGCCAGCAGTCTTTTTGTGAGAACGGCAGCCTTCTCGGCAGCTGCCATCACCTCATTCATATGGCCCTTTGTAGGGCTATCGGCTTCCAGCTTGTCCAGTATCATGGAGCCATACCCCATTATCACATTGAGGATATTATTGAAGTCGTGCGCAATTCCCCCTGCCAGCGTTCCGACGGCCTCCATCTTCTGCGCGTGACGCAGTTGGGCTTCCAGGTGCTTGCGTTCAGTCACGTTCCTGAGAATTCCCTCCATCCCGAGGAATACACCGTTTCCATCCTCTTTTATGGTGCTCGATGTTTCGACGTCTATGGGTTCCCCGTTTTTCTTCTTAAGCCTCATATGATAAGCGCTTACAGATTTCTTAATCTTCAGCTCAGCCCTAAAGACATCTCTGTCCCCGGGATCTCTCCAGTAGTCTAGCCCCTTTCTGCCGATTATCTCGTCGGGACTTTCGTAGCCGAACATCCTCGCCCCGGCGGGATTCATCAAGACGAATTTATCGTCGGCATCCATTTGATAGACCCCGTCAAGGGTAGATTCAACGAGTTCTTTATATTTTTTTTCGCTTTTCCTAAGAGCGTCCTCGGCATTCGCCCGCTGAAAGGCTGTCCCCAGCTGCATTGCCGCCCTCTCCAACTGCTCGACCATCTTTAGGGGGACCATGTTCTCCCGATGGTCCGCCACATGGATCAGGCCCAGTATCCGGCCGCCGCTTCGAAACGGCACCAGCGCTACGGACTCATATCCCTCACTGTTGCAAACGTTTCTGGTTTTTTCCTTTTCTTCTTCCGAAACCCTGGCCAGAAATCGGGTCGTGCCATTCATATAAAAAGAACCGCCCTTTGTATAAAACGGCAATCGGGGGTTTGTCGTTCCCGTGATTATGTTAATGCACATGCATTGGTCCGACTTTATGGAAAGAGGGCTCTCCATCTCAACGAATTTTGTGCTGAAACCCTCATGTGCTTGGTAGGGTATGTTTCCAACATCATCCAGCACACGGATCGCGACGGAATCGCAACCCGTATAGTCTTTGATTTCGGAAGCAAGTGCATCAAGGAGCGGCTTGATCTCGGTATGTTTATGTACCGTTTCCAGGAAGTGCAGAGAAGCTTGCTGCGCCTTATCAGCATTTTTGCGCTCAGTAATGTCTGAAAATAGGCCCATGAGTCGGATGGGCTTTCCAGATTCGCTCAAAACAAAACTCCATGTGAGTTCGACTGGAAACAACTTCCCATCACTTCTTTTGGCTGCCAGCTCACCTGTCCAGTTCCCACTCTTTCTCATTGTCTCAATGAGGTCTGCAGAATGCTCGTCCGATTCCAGGAAAACTAAAACCGGATTTCCAAGAACCTCTTCCTTACTTTCATAGCCCCATAATTTAAGGAAGGCATTATTGACATAGGTGAGACGCCCCTCGAGGTCAGCAAAAGCAATGGCATTGGTAGTCGATGCTATGGCGCTGTCTTTTATTCTTAATTCCTCTACCTGTTTTTCCAGAATTGCATTGAGGGCCTTTATTTCTTCCAGGGCTCTTGGCAACCGTGGCAGCGCAATGGCTTTGGGCATGTAGGGAATAAATAAAATAGCCGAACCTACTGAAATAAATGCTGTAAAGGCTTTAACAATGCCTTCAGTCCAGTATTCAGGCTTATATATAATATAGGCCGAGAACAAATGTGTCGTGCCGCAGGAGAAAAAAATAATCCCAAACAAGACAAACAGACCCGGAAAAGGCAGGTCCCGTCTTTTGTACAGGAAGTAGAATATGGCAATGGGGATCGAATAATATGCAAGCCCTATCGCAATATCGGAAATAACATGGAGCCACACTAAGGCAGGCTCCCACAAAAGACAGAATCCATGCGCCATATAATCATTCACACCGTGATGGGCCACTGTTCCTCCTTGTTTCTCCTATTGTCAGTTCTGTTATCTATGTGTTTTCTTCAATTTTCCTGTCCTGTAGGCCCATATCGCTATTCCCCATACTACGAACACCCGAGGAAAATCAAAGAAAAGCCATCTATCTTTTTTGCACTAATTATTAATATATCAAATTAACGGCACTAATAGGCTATTTGCATAACAGCCGTAAGTTCCGGAGAGACCTTTGAAAAGCCCAAGAAAACCGGCGTAACGATTTCCCAAAAGGCATAGGAGGTCCGATATTCCGTTAGGAAGGGCTAGTGGAGACGAGTTGTTAGGAGTTGAGGAACAAGGAGAGGAGATTCATTTTTTTATCAAAAAGAAATAGAGTTACCGTGTAGACACACTACGTTCTCATCGCCACCCTTCGAGTGATGGGGAAGGTGCCTTGACAGCGTTCGTAATGCTACTAAACTTTAGGGAAGGGTGGAGGATTAGCATTCCAAACTGTGACAGAAGGTCATCAGGGAGGCCGAAATGAACTTACAAGAAGAAATAGCAAAGGTGGCTCGTGAACTATATGAAAAAAGTGGGTGCATTGAAGGTCGAGATCATGAAAATTGGGTTGAAGCTGAAAAGATAGTGCTCTCAAGGCATGCTGGCCAGGACATGGAAGAGCCGGAAGGAGAAGAAGCAGTCATCGGGGAAGAAACAATTGCCGAAGAAGTAGAAGGAACAGAGCTAAAGCAAGCAAGTCAGGGGAATAATGAGGGGACAACTGTTATGGAGGAGATCGAGGTTAGGGAACCATTCGTTGCTAAAAAAGGGGGGTCCAGAATTTCTGAAGTGGCAAAAAAAATCATGTCTGTGAAAAAGGGAGGCTCAGTGAAAAAGGCTGATGCGCCAAAAAAGGAGAGATCAAAGAAAAAGACGTGACCTTTACATGTCCGGAACAGCATTTGTGTTTACAGTTGGTGTAAACGCTATTCATAACTTGGCGACCGCGCAACGCACCATCATCGATTACTATTACTTATCTGCACTTCAACGACGCAGGTGAAAATTAGACATCCTTCCTGGAATCCGCACGAATTTCGATTTGCTGAAACTATTTATTTCCATTCAAACTCCGCAAAATAGAGGGGGCTCCGCCGGCGAGAACTTCTCCCTCCTAGTCCGCAGGCCGAATCTCACTGCCACTATAAAGGTTTCACACCGAAAGAGATATTCACCTATAGCACCTTTTCAATCCCGTCTGCGAACTATGAAAGCGTCGTCCGCAGACGGGGATGAAAACGACTATACAAACCTGTGCTTGAGATTCATGATGTCACGATAAGGAACGACACCGAGAATCTTATCTTGATCATCAGTAATGGGGATGGCCCTAAAGCTGTAACGTGAAAACATTTCGGAGACTTCCAGGAGCGTGTTCTCAGGATTCAAGCTAATGACACTTGTAGTCATAATGTCCTCAAGTTTATCGTCAACCTTCGCCTGCAACACCTCTTTTAGGTCAACCACGCCTAACAGGGTGTCTCTTTCGTCGACAATATAGAGGTACATGATCTCATCCTTGTCTTTTGCGATTTCACGGTACTGCAGAAGGACCTGGCTGGCTTGGGTATGAGGAGGAAGTTTGATGAAATGCGAGGTCGAGAAGTTAATAATTTTCTCCTCATGCTTGTCGAGCATATACTGTACCTTCTGTACGTTCTCCTTGTCGATGAGCTTCAAAATCTCATCCGCCTCCTCTGCAGGCAATATGGCAAGGATATCGGCTGCCTGGGCAGGGGTCATATCATTGATCAATTCCGCAGCCCTCTCTTTCTTGATAGAAGAAATTATCTCTCTTTGGACGCGTGGCTCGATCTCTTCCAGAGTATCCGACGCATGCTCTGTCTCCAATTCGTTGAAGATGGCGAGTCGCTGCTCTTCGCTCAGTTCCTCCAGGATGTCGGCGAGGTCAACCGGATGAATCTCCGGCAGTTTCTCCTTTAGGACATTCAGTTTGACATTGCCCTTAAAAATGCCTATGTTTTCGGGAAGTGGCTGGACATATGACCAGGAGAGTGTCTCTTTCTTCAGAAGGCCCGAGATGCCCAGAAGTTTCACAAGCTTTTTTAGCCCGAGCCTTTTCAAGAGGGCGTAGCTGCTAAAATCCACGTCAGTAACATAGAGTATGTTGTTACGTAAGACCAGTTTAACATCGTGGACTATATCGATCTCATTGTCATCCATGTCAAGGACTTTCTTGTCCAAAACGTGGTCATTCAACAGCACTTGGGATTCAGCAGGTTCTCCTTCATACTGTTCAACAGATTCGAGA
>OBEQ010920077.1_pt1 | contig 10988 bp, 10 predicted proteins | sample 1670901 | NCBI WGS metagenome assembly OBEQ01 (sample SAMEA104232315, study PRJEB22302) | groundwater metagenome | biome: forest; feature: aquifer; material: groundwater | place: USA | collected 2011-08-07 | depth 5.4 m | reverse complement strand
GAGCTTCTGCCGCAGGACGGCGTCGGAGCTCATGGCTACCGATCATACGGGCTCAAGCTCGATCGTTGCTATCTTTATTTATTAACGGAGCCTAAGCGTTACCCTGTCCTCCAACGAGCGCCGCAGGTTTGCGGGCTCTGAAGGGTGGGGTCTCGCTACTCGGAGGGTTCGCCCAGATGCAGGCAGACCAAGAACCACGCCGCAAGCTCGCCGCGATCCTCAGCGCCGACGTGGCTGGCTACTCTCGCCTGATGGGCGAGGATGAGGCGGCTACGCTAGCCACGCTCACCGCGTACCGCGAGGTCTTTGCCCGGCTCATCGCCCAGCACCAGGGCCGAGTCGTGGACACGGCGGGCGACAGCGTGCTGGCCATGTTCGATAGCGTGGTCGAGGCCGTGCGGTGCGCCGCGGAAGTCCAGCAGGCGCTGCAGCCGAGAAACGACGCACTGCCTGCAACGCGTAGGATGGCGTTTCGCATCGGGGTGAACCTGGGTGACGTGATCGAGCAGGCCGATGGGCCGATCTACGGCGACGGGGTCAATATCGCGGCCAGACTCCAAGCTCTCGCCGACCCCGGGGGGATCTGCCTCTCGGGGACGGCCTACGACCACATCAAGAACAAGATCCCGCTGGACTTCGACTCCCTCGGCGAGAAGTCGGTCAAGAACATCGCCGAACCGGTCCGCGTGTACCGGGTGCGCTCTACGGCAGCGGATGCACCGCACTGGCTGCGGCCTGATCGGTCTGCGATGCCGCGCGTCTTGCGCAAGTGGATATTGGCTGCGGCGGCGGCGGTGCTCGCCGTGGCAGTCGTACTCGGCATGTGGAAATACTCGTACCGCGACGGCTCGCCATCGACGCAGGTGGGCACCGGGCCGGCACCCGCTCTCCAGATGCCTGATAAACCCTCCATCGCCGTCCTGCCCTTCGTCAACATGAGCGAGGATCCGAAGCAGGAGTATTTCAGCGATGGCATGACCGAGGATCTCATCACCGGTCTGTCGAAGCGTTCCGGACTGTTCGTGATCGCGCGCAACTCCGTGTTCAGCTACAAGGGGCGCGCGGTCAAGCCCGAGCAGATCAGGCGTGAGCTGGGGGTGCGCTACGTTGTGGAGGGCAGCGTTCGAAAGGCCGACAACCGTGTGCGGATTACGGCCCAGCTTATCGACGCGACCACCGGGTATCACCTATGGGCCGAGAACTATGACGGGGAGCTCAAGGAGATCTTCGCGCTCCAGGATCGCATCACGCGGCAGATCGTGGCCGCTCTGGCGCCCAAGCTCACGGCGGGAGAGCAGTCCCGCTCGGGGCGCCAGGAGACAAACAGCATCGAGGCCTATGACCACTTCCTGCGCGGTGTTGCTCTGTTCTACGAGTATAGGAAGGAACCCAATGCGATGGCGCGTCAGATGTTCGAGCGTGCGATCGCTCTGGATCCGAACTATGCAAGAGCCTATGTCTGGCTGTCCTGGGCCTACTTCGTAGACTGGGAGTTCCAATGGACTGAGGGTCCGGGTGCGCTGGATCGGTCTCACGAAGCGGCAAGAAAGGCCGTTGCCCTGGATGATTCTTCATCGGACGCCCACACCGTGTTGGGCTGGAATTCGCTCTGGAAGAAACAGCACGATGTCGCGATAGCGGAGCTGGAGCGGGCAGTGTCTCTCGATCCGAACTCTGAATGGGCATACGGGTTCCTTGCGGAGGTGTTGAACTTCTCCGGCAGGCCGGACGAGGCCATCGGGTTTGTCAAGAAGGCCATGCGGCTCGATCCGAATTATCCACCCTGGATGGTCTTTCATTTGGCTGAAAGCTACTCTCTGCTACGGCGGTACGACGAGGCGATCGCCGCCCTGCAGGACGCGCTGCGCCGCAATCCGGATTTCGCACCGGCGCGCCGGTGGCTCGCCGTCGTGTACGCGGAGCTGGGCCGGGAGAAGGAAGCGCGGGCTGAAGTGGTGGAGATCCTGCGGATCAGCCCGGAGGCGTCGCTGGCGCGCTGGCGCGAGAGGATGCCCTACAAGAATCAGGTCGACCTGGAGCGATTCATCGCGGGGCTGCGAAAGGCGGGGTTGAAGTGAGTTCTGATTGCGACTCACGATGCTGGTCGGCCACCTAACCGAGTCTAGAAATCACTTCGCCCCGGCTCTTGACGCGGGGTGCCACTGTCGTCTTGCTTCCAAGCGCACGCGGCCCAACAAGGCCATCCAGCGGACGCGCCGATCAGCGCCGTTCTGCTTTGCTGGCGTCGCCGCGGCGCGCCGCTGATGGCCGGCGTTGGGCCCCATGGGAGTCCTTGGCGCCGCGGGCATTCTCTTCAAGTCGACGGCTGGCGCGAATGGAGTAACAACTTGATCAGGTTTGTCGTCCACGGGTTGCTCATCACTTCCCTAGCGATGGGCCCCGTGCTTACCTCCGCAGACGAAGGTCGGAAGCTGCCGACCATCGGACTAGCCATTCCCGTCGACCCCGCCACAGACGCGCCCTACCAGAAGGCGTTCCGAGATGGGTTGCGAGATTTAGGTTACGTTGATGGTAGGAATGTGAGCCTGATTGTGCGTTACTCGAACGGCGACCCCGCGAAGTTACGCGCGTTGATCCAAGAGCTTATCGCATTGCGCGTGGACGTCCTCTTGGGCGAAGCGTCAGCCTTGCAGGAAGCCACAACAACGATTCCAATTGTGTCTCCCACCATGGGCGATCCCGTAAGAACCGGACTCGTTGCGAGTCTCGCGCGACCCGGGGGTAACCTCACTGGCGTTTCGGCGCAAACCTACGACATCTGGCCAAAGCGATTGGAGTTGGCGAGGAGACCCACCGAACCAGAAGTGATGGCCAAAGGCGGTCGCATGGTGGAGGGCAGATGGCGGATCGTCGAGACGGAGCTGTGGGATCGAGAGGCGCTTGATCTTGTCCTTCCCGCTCACATCACCCTCGAACGCAACGGTATGGGCGAAATGCAGCTGATCGCGATCGGCGCCTCGATCGACTACCGTGTTGAGGAACGCGGCGGTGCGCCCGTTGTTGAATTCTCATGGCTGGGCTTCGACGAGATGGACCCGACAAGTGGGCGGGGCTGGGCAAGAGTGGAAGGCGACATGATGCACGGGAAGCTCTTCATCCACCAGGGAGACAATTCCAGCTTTACAGCGAAACGCGAGCGCCAGGATCGAAAGCGGCCGGAATCTGACAAGCCGGTACAGCCGCGGGCCGCGAAGCGGAGGGGCCGCAATCCGATGCGACGCCCGGGTCTCCGCGGCCCCGGCTGAGCCTCCGCGTCAACCTCACCGGTGCGGGAAAATAGGCCGTGAAACGACGAAAGCGCCGACTCCAGACGCGAAAGATTCGCTGGGAGGAAGTATCGATCGCCGGGGAGGGCGACTACATCGTCGCACGAGCAATGGCTGGGGACGCTCGGGTCGTTTCGTTGCAGCCGTTGGTGTTCTTCTCAACCGAGACCGGCGACGCCTGGGTGCTCGACGCCAAGGACAATCTGGCCCTCCCGCTGGCGGCGGCGGGCACGCGGTTGCCGTTCGTGATCACCGAGGCACCCGAGCGCTTCGCCATCGAGTGGGCCGGCAGGTTCCGAATCGAGGGCGAGCACATGATCTTTACCGACAACACAGGGACGTTGCGGACGATCATCGGGTACCCAACTCGCGAAGTCGCCGCAGCCCTGAATCGCGCCAGGCCATGACGCGCTCAGCGGTTTGCGGCGGCGGCTTTAACAACATGGTGGAGCGGCCCGGCTCAGAGCAGCCGGCCGCTCACCGCGACCGTTATACGGAGGTGGAGTGTGCGACGATTCATCGATAGAGTGGGTGTATGCCTGAGATCAGCCGCTTCCTCGGTATCGTGATCGCGATCCTCTACCGCGATCACGAGCCGCCCCACTTCCACGCGACGTACGGTGAGTACGAGGTCACGGTGCGCATCCGGGACGGCGTGGTCACGGGCAGGTTCCCGCGTCGGGCACTCGGACACGGTCATCGAATGGTACGCGGCCCACAAGCCGGAGCTCGAGGAGAACTGGCAGCGGGCGAGGGACCGGCAGCCGTTGAAGCCGATAGAGCCGCTGGAGTAAATCAAGGGGGGCACCCATGATCCACGTCGTTGAGGCTCGCTACGTTCGGGACTACGTGATATGGCTCCGCTTCAGTGACGAGCTTGCGGGTGAAGTGGACTTGCGCGAGGAACTTGACGGCCCGGTCTTCGAGCCTCTGCGCCAAATCGAGGCATTTAAGTCCGTCCGCCTGCATCCAGAGCTACACACGATCGTCTGGCCGAACGGCGCAGATCTCGCGCCGGAGTTCCTGCACGAGCGGGTGCGCGGTCCCGCATAACCCATAAGCCGCTACTGGATCAAGGCGAGGTGATGATGAACGAAGTGATCTTCGTCGTCGAAGAAGCGCCCGAAGGTGGCTTCACAGCGCGGGCCGTCGGGGAGTCGATCTTCACGGAGGCCGATACTCTCGAGACGCTCCATGCAAACGTTCGGGACGCGGTGCGCTGCCATTTCGACGACCAGCACATGCCCAGGCTGATCCGGCTGCACTTCACTCGGGATGAAATCATCGCTGTATGAAACTCCCCCGCGACCTCGCGGGGAACGACGCGACACGGCGGCCAGCTTTTCCCAGCGCCGATCTCAGTCGAGATCACCGGTTCAGGAACTTCAGCACGCTCCCGGCGATGCCGGCGGGGTCGAGGCCGTGCTTGGCGTAGAGGCCCCCGGCATCGCCCGACTCGCCGAAGCCCTGGACGCCGAGCCGCTTCAGCGGCGTGGGGAGGACCTCGGACAGGAGCTCGGCGACGGCGCCCCCGAGCCCGCCCGCGAGAGAGTGGTCCTCGACCGTCACCACGTGCCCTGTCTTGCCCGCCGAGCCGAGGATCAGGTCCTCGTCGAGCGGCCTGATGCTGGCGACGTTGATCACCTCGGCCCGCACGTCCCCGGCGGCGAGCCGCCGGGCGGCCTCGAGCGCGTTGAAGACGGTGCCCCCGGAGGCGAGCACCGTGACGTCGGTGCCCGGCTGGAGCACGACGGCCTTGCCGAGCTGGAAGCGATAGCCGGGCGGCGAGACCGCTTCGAGGCTCTGGCGCGTGAGGCGGAGGTAGAGCGGGCCCCGGTGCTCGACCGCGTAGGCCACCGCCTGCTTCGTCTCCGTCTCGTCGGCGGGCTGGATGATGGGGATGTCCGGCAGCGCGCGGAGGCACGCGATGTCCTCGAGCCCCATCTGGCTGTAGCCGTCCTCGCCGATGGCGATGCCCGCGTGGGTGCCCACGATCTTGACGTTGGCGCTCGTGTAGGCGACGGAGACGCGGATCGTCTCGAAGCGACCGACGACGAAGCACGCGAAGGAGCAGACGAAGGGGACCTTGCCCGTGAGGGCCAGGCCCGCGCCGATGCCGAGCATGTTGGACTCGGCGATGCCGACGTTGAAGGCGCGGTCCGGGTAGGCCTTGGCGAAGCCCGCCGTCATGGTGGACTTGGAGAGGTCGGCGTCGACGGTGACGATGCGATCGTCCTTGGCGGCCAGCTCCAGGAGGGCCTCCCCGAACGCGGCGCGGCTGGCTTTGGCCGGCATCACTTCTTCTCCAGGCGCCCCAGCTCGGCGGCGAGCTCGGCGGTCGAGCGGTCGGTCTTCAGGTAGTCGGGCCACGCGGCCTCGCTCACGCCGAGGATCTCGCGGATGGCGCGGATCGCCTCCGCCGGCTTCGGGGCCTTGCCGTGCCACTCGGGGTCGTTCTCCATGAAGGAGACGCCCTTGCCCTTGACGGTGTGGGCGACGATGAAGGTCGGCTTGCCGCGGGTGGCCTCGGCCTGGTCGAGCGCCTTGTCGATCTGCGCGACGTCGTGGCCGTCGATCTCCAGCACGGGCCAGCCGAAGGCCCTCCACTTCTCCACCACGGGCTCGAGGTCCATGATCTTCTTCACGAGCCCGTCGAGCTGGATCCGGTTGTAATCGAGGATCACGCACAGGTTGTCCAGCGGGTGCGTTGGCTGGCCGAGCTTCGGCGCCGACATCGCGGCCTCCCAGACCTGGCCTTCCTGGGTCTCGCCGTCGCCGAGGATGCAGTAGACGCGGGCAGGGGAGCCGGCCAGCCGGAGGCCGAGCGCCATCCCGATCGAGATCGAGAGGCCCTGGCCGAGCGAGCCCGTCGCCGCCTCGATGCCGGGGAGCGCCATGCGGTCGGGATGGCCCTGGAGCGGCGACCCGAGCTTGCGGAGCGTGATCAGCCGCGACTCGGCGAAGAAGCCCGCCCGCGCCATCACGGCGTAGAGGGCGGGGACGCAGTGGCCCTTGGAGAGCACGGCCCGGTCGCGATCGGGCCAGTCCGGGCGCTGGGGATCGACCCGGAGGCGGTTGAAGAAGAGCGCGGTGAGGATGTCGATCACCGAAAGCGAGCCGCCGGGGTGTCCGGAGCCCGCGTGGGCCAGCATGCGGATGACCTGCACCCGGCACGCGGTGGCGATCGCCTCGAGCTGTACGACGTCCGGCTGGGCCATCAGGGAAGCTCCTCCATGAAGCCGGCGATCTCGTCCACGTGGATGCCCGCGCAGGCGATCTCCGGCGTGTACACGACCGCGTCGGCCGCCCACACGAGCGTGCCCTTCGCGTCCTTCGTGATGCCGACGATGTTCTGGAGCACCGTCGCGATGTTGTCGTTGATGCGCACCGTGTTGGCCTTGAGCGGCGCCGCGCGCCGGCCGTCGCGGATGACCCAGGAGTCGCCGACCACCGTGCAGGTGAAGTCGCCGGCGCGCAGGCCGTTGATCGGGTAGGTGTACCAGATGCGGCCGACGTAGAGGCCGTTCTTCACGGTGGCGATCAGCTCGTCGAGCGGGACGGGATCGCTCCCCTCCACGATGACGTTGGTGGGGCTCGGGGCCGGCTGGGCGTCGAACTGCCGGCCGCCGCCCGCGCCGAACCGGAAGCCGCTGCGCGGCACCAGGGCGGCCCGCACCGCCGCGGCGTCGCCGCCGAGCTTCTCCGGCAGCCGCGGATCGCGCAGGAGCCGCTGCGTCTCGTACCAGCTGGAGAGGCAGCCCGCGAACACGCCGTTCTTGATCAGGTCCGTGCGCCCGGTCGCCCACCCCTCGCAGGTGATCCCCTTGGAGCCCATGTAGCCCGGCATCGCCCCGTGGTCGTAGACGGTGAGGAGCGGAGAGGCCACGCGGCGGCCGAGCTGGCCGAGGAAGGGCGAGCTCATGGAGTAGATCGCCCCGGCGGTGCAGGCGGGGACGACGATGTTGTTCAGGAGATCGGCGACGGGCTGCTTGCCGAAGATCACCGTGTAGTCGCCGGAGGGGACGCGCTCGCCGTCGGTGGCGCCGATCGCGTTGGTGGCGGCCTCGAGGCCCGCCTCCTCCGTGAAGTGGTCCAGGCGCGTGCCCGTCGACCAGCCGGAGCCCTTGGCGTCGCGCGCCTCCACCATCGCGGTGACGAAGCCCATGATCAGCGTCGACTCGTCGGTCTGGACCCGGGGCATGTGGCTCGAGGCGATGGCGATCCGCTCCTGGAGGATGCTCACGTCGCCGCTGACGATGAGGCCGAGCCGCCGGAGCCCGCCCTCGCCGCCCGCGAGCTCCACCAGCCGGGACGAGGCCACGAAGGTGCGCAGCGCGCCGTTGACGACCTTCCACCCCGCCTCCACCAGGTCCGCGTCGCCGACGTCGAGCAGGCGGGGGTCGTGGTAGTCGCGGAGGGTCCGGGCCTCGCCGGCCGCCTCCGGCAGCGAGACGAACGCGGGATCGGGGACCGCGCCGGCGCGCGCCTTGTCGAGGGCCCGCCGGACGCCGTCGAGCGAGAGGTCGCTCGGCTCGGCGCCGAACCCGGTCCGCGGGCCGTCCGCGCCCGCGAGCACGACCCGCAGACCCAGCCCGAAGGACTCGGTCGACTTCGGCTCCTCGACGCCGTTGCAGGGGATGTGTGAGCTGTAGTTGAGCCGGGCGAGGAGGCTGCCGTTGGCCGCCACGAACGCCTCGCACTCGGGGACGCCCGGCTGCGCGCGCACGTGCTCGAGCGCACGGGCGGCCGCGTCGGCCAGCTCGCGGGTCGTCACCATCTAGTGCTCGGGCTCGATGTGCGGCGCGGTCCCTCCGACGGGATAGCCCTTGTCGATCCAGCCGGGCAGGCCCTCGAAGAGGACCCGGTGATTCCGCCACCCCATGTCATAGAGAATGTTGCTGGCCCCCCGGGACAGCGCGTGGGGGCAGGTTCAGTAGAAGACGACGAGGCCCGTCTTCTTGATGGCCATGGCGCCGTCGGGGAAGGTCTGCAGGGGGATGTTCCGCGCGCCCTTGATGTGCTGCTGCCGGTACGCCTCGGGGCGCCGGACGTCGATGAGGTCGGCCTTGACGCCCTTGTCGAGGAGCGTCTTCAGCTCGTCGACCTGGATGAAGTTCACCGGCGCGTCGGGGATCTCGGCGCGGGTGGCGCCGAGCAGGAGGACGGCGAGCGCGACTGTGGTGACGACCGTGAGGCGCATGGGGCGCTTACCCTCCCGTGATCCGGGCCCGCGACCGCATGGTCGGGCCGCCGTTGCCGAGCTTCTTGGTCTGCATGGGCTGTCCCTTGCCGCAGTTGGCGATGGGGTAGAGGCGGAAGTCGGAGCCGACCGCGTCCACCTTCATCAGGTAATCCTTCGTGTCGGCCTGGATGCCGCCGTCCCGGTAGAGGCGGCCGAGCCGTCCGTGCTCGATCTCGTAGACCTTGCGCGCCGAGATCCGGAAGTTCTCCCGGCTCTCGGCGATCGACGGGATGCGGTGGCCCACCAGGTAGTAGCCGTGGTCGACCTCGGCGATGATGTCGGCCGGATCCCGCCGCCCCGGGGCGAAGACGGTGTTCGACATGCGGATGAGGGGGACGAGCGACGCGTCGGTGGCCTTCCAGTGCCCGTTGGGCTCGCCGCCGAAGATCGCCGCCGTCTGGCGGCTGTTCATGAAGCCCTTGAAGACGCCGTCCTCGATGTGGACGACGCGCCGAGCGGGCGTGCCCTCGTGGTCGTACGCGTAGTGGCCGTAGCCGGGGAGCGAGGGGTCCGAGTAGGCGCTGACGAGGTCCGAGGCCACGCGCTTGCCCACCTGGTGCTCGTCGAGCCCCCGGAGGAGCCAGGAGCGGCCCGCGTACGCCGTCTCCATCTTGAGCGCGCGGTCCAGCTCGACCGGGTGGCCGATGATCTCGTGGGAGACGAGGGTGTTGTAGTGCGGATCGGTCACCACCACGACCTCGCGGTCGCGGGTGGGCAGCGGCGGGGGGTCGGCGAGGGCGGCGCCGTCGCGCGCCAGCTCCAGCGAGAAGTCCACGAAGCCCGGGAAGCGCATCGGCGGATCGTCGACGCCGTCGAGGAGGATCTCCCAGCCGCGCTGGTGCCCGAGGACGTCGTACAGCTCGTGGCCCCCGGCCACCAGGTAGCAGACGCCCTGCGTGAGCGCGAAGGACTGGTCGATCAGCGCGCCCTCGGAGGAGGCGAAGAGCTCGCGGGCGAGCTGGCTCATCGCGGAGACGTAGTTGTACGGCACCCGCCCGTCGACCGCCGCGACCTGCTTCGAGACGTCGGTCGTGTAGCGCACCATCTCGCGCAAGTCGAGCGCCCGTGGGTCGACCTCGTACACGGCCGGCACGGTGTCCTGGCGGACCGCGACGGGGTGGAGGCGCGTGTCGGCCAGCGCCTCGCCGAGCACGCCGAACTTCTCCCGCGCGCCGGTCTTCTGCTCGGCGTTGGCGAGGGCGCGGCGGTAGGCCTGCTCGATGCCCTCGCGCAGGAGGCGCTCGAGGTTCTCCACGTCGGCGGCGCTGAGGGCCCGCCCGCTGTAGCCCGACGCCACCATGCGGTCGCCGGCGAGCACGCGCACGCCCGCGGCGAAGGCGTAATCGTCGCCCGCGGACCGGGGCGCGCCGTTCTCGGCGGCGGCCACCTTGCCCTCCGTGACCTCGAGGCGCACGTCGGCATAGCGCAAATGCGGGAGGGCCAGCGCCCAGTCGGTGACCAGGCCGCGCGCCAGGTCCTTGACGCCGTCGATCAGCGCGACCGTCAGCCGCTGGGCCATGGCCTCAGCACTCCGCGAACGGCTCGACCCAGACGCTCTCTCCCGCCGGCACGTCCCCGCGCTCCTCCTCGATGACGATGAGGCAGTTGCCGGCGACCATCGAGCTGACGATGCCCGAGCCCTGCGGCCCCGTGGTCCGCACCTCGAAGGCGCCGTCGCGGTAGGTGAGGACGCCGCGCTTGAACTCCCGGCGCCCGCGCTTCTTGGGCAGGGCCTCGGTCGCCCGCGCGTGGAAGCCGACGGGAAACAGCCGCCGGCGCCCCGCGAGCTTGAACAGGAGGGGGCGCACGAAGAGCGCGAACGTGAGCATCGAGGCCACGGGATTGCCGGGCAGGCCGAAGAAGTGCGCGTCGCCGATCCGCCCGGCGGCGAGCGGCCGCCCGGGCTGCATGGCGACCTGCCAGAAGTCGATGGCGCCCACCTCGCCGAGCACCTGCTTCACCAGGTCGTGGGCCCCGACGGACACGCCGCCCGAGCTGATGACGACGTCGGCCGCGCGGCTGGCGGCGAGCAGCGTCTCGCGCAGGGGCGCGTGGTCATCGGGAACGATGCCGAGGTCGACGACGGCGCCGCCCGCCTGCTCGATGGCGCCGTGGAGCATGAAGCGGTTCGAGTCGTAGATCTGCCCCGGCCGGCGCGGATGACCGGGCTCGGCCACCTCGTCGCCCGTCGACAGCACCGCGACGCGCGGCCGCCGGTGCACGAGGACCTGGGGCAGGCCGAGCGAGGCGAGGAGGCCGAGCTCCTGCGGGCGCAGCGCGCGGCCCGCCTCGATCACGACCGTTCCCGCGCTCACGTCCTCACCGCGGAGCCGGACGTTGGCGCCCTTGGCGATGGACCCGATGCGGATTACTCGGGCCTCGTCTCGCGGCGGGCGCGCCCGCGCCGCCCCGCCCCGACCGGCCCCGGGCCCCCCCTCCCGCCGGGGTCCGCGGGGGCG
>OBEQ011437387.1_pt1 | contig 10989 bp, 6 predicted proteins | sample 1670901 | NCBI WGS metagenome assembly OBEQ01 (sample SAMEA104232315, study PRJEB22302) | groundwater metagenome | biome: forest; feature: aquifer; material: groundwater | place: USA | collected 2011-08-07 | depth 5.4 m | reverse complement strand
TGCTCTTTTGAAGCCTTTTAGTAAATGGTAGGGTCCATACAATCATGGCACTTCAAAATGCGAAGGTGAGCACTCAGATTGCAAGAAGTTAACATGTTTTGAGTGAGAAAAAACGCAGGAATACTTGCGGTATTTCGAGTTTTTTCGATTGAAAAACATTTTAAATTCGCCGCAAGATGAGATGCTCACGTTCGCATCTTGAGGTGTAATGGGTATAGATCATCATCATTAAATAAAACCATCAATAGACAGGAGGTGTCACATGATTAGCATTGAAAACGCTCAATATTTTATTCCTAACCATTTTCTTGATCTTGAAGAAGTCGCTGCTGATTCAGGTAATTTATATCATTTATCACGAAATGAATTAAAAGTATTTAACCGTATCTATGGATTAAAAAAAATTCCGATGGCAAATGGCATGAGTTTGAGTGAGTTATTGCATATTCCCATTAAAAAACTATTAGATAGTGAACGGGTTCATCCTGATAATGTGCGCTTTATTATTTATGCACATACTTCAAAAGTAGTCGTACCATTTTCTAATGCATTTTTGCGTGACATTAAAAAAATATTTCATTTTCAAAATGCAACGATATTGGGTACTTCGGTGAATAATTGCGCATCAACCTTGGCCGCCTTAGAAATGGCTGATGTGTTGTTACAAGAGATGGATGAAGATGCCAGGGCGATTATTTTGACAGGGGAAATTGCATTTACTCAAACGCAAAAATTAATTCCTGCTGTTTCTATTTTGGGAGACGCGGCAACAGCGATGCTGGTGAGTGGCGAAGCAGACCAACATCAGTTGTTAGCATTAAAAATAGAAACACACGGTGCCAGTGCGGCAGGTATTTGGATGACGCCGGAGGAGAGTAGGCAATTTGAAAAAGAGTATACGATTTGTTTTTCTAAAGTGATATCAGACGCCGTTCAACAAGCAGATATTGATTTTTCTATGGTCAAATATATTTTTCCACATAATGTTAATTTACCATCGTGGCATAAAATAGCGGATTATTTACGGATTCCACGTGAAAAAATTTATTTAGATAATATCAAAAAATATTCTCATTGTTTTGGTTCGGACATTGTTATTAATTTTGTAGACGCCATGCGCCACGATTTAATTCAACCTGGTGATTATTACATGATGGCCACTGTTGGGTTGGGATCTGTGTATGCAGCAGCGGTTTTTCAGTATTAGCGGAAAATAGTTAATTGTCATTGTCATCTCGAGCGCTTCGATTTTTCGATAAACTCAGGGCTTAGGGCTGAGAGTTCAGCGCTCAGCGCTCGAGATGACAAATAACAACAATAATTAACAATAATAATTAATCACGATAATTAATATAGGAAGAAAATATAATGTATGATCATCACGGCACAATAAAAAATTTAGCAGCATTTTTTGTTGAGAATGCGCTGTTATTTCCTGATCGGCCAGCCATTTTTGTAGATGACCAATTTTTTTCATATCGCGAATTATTACAAAAAGCTTATCAGCTAGCCGCATGTTTGGTGCATTATAATATTTATGAAACGACACCGCTTCATTGTGTTATTTTAACGGCGCGTGGAATAGACAGTTATATAGGATTATTAGCTATTTTATTAGCAGGTAAAACCTGTGTGCCATTGAGTATAAAAAGTCCGCCACAACGTAATGCGCATATTTTGCAATTTTCTCAAACTAAAATGTTAATCATTGATACTAAAAATATGCCGGATGCGATTGCTTTATTGAATGCTTGCCAAAGACCTTTATTTGTTTTTTTGCCTAATCGTAAAACCTTACCCATCGAGTTTACTTTTCTTCCACATTATTTTATTTTGCAAGATGAGATTGATTCCATGCCATTATTGCGTGATCACATCACCAATGAAAATGCTTACTTATTATTTACTTCCGGTAGCACTGGCACTCCCAAAGCAGTGATGACACGCCAATGCAGTATCATTTCTTATTTAAAACACATGTTATTACGTTATCAACTCAATGAGAATGATCGATTTACACAATTAACTGATTTGAGTTTTGATGTTGCTTTTCACGAATTATTTTTATGTTGGGCGCATGGCGCATGTTTATATGTGATGCACGATCAGCATTTGACACATTTAGTTCCATTCATGCATAAACATCAATTAACTTATTGGACGTCAGTGCCTTCTATTATTAGTTTGTTAAAACAATGGCGCCGGTTGTCTGAGATGATTTTTCCTTCTATTCGTCACACTGTTTTATTAGGCGAACCATTAACAGAAGAATTAGCCACTTTTTGGCATGCAATCGCGCCTCATTCCCATATTGATAATTTATATGGTCCGACGGAAGCAACAATTATTTTTACTGGATATCGTTGGCAACCATCACATCCACATGTTTCGGGTTATGTGCCTATTGGCAAACCCATGCCGGATCAGCGTGTTGCTATTTTGAACGAACATCGTCAACCCGTGCCGCCAGGAAATATTGGCGAACTTTATTTGTCAGGATCGCAAGTGGCGGAAGGGTATTGGCGTTATCCCGCGATGACAGCAGAAAAATTTGTGTATATAGGCGACGATAAAAAAAATTATTGGTATAAAACTGGAGATTTTGTGCAGTGGGAAGAACCATTTGGTTTGATTTTTAAGGGACGCGATATAGACATATTAAAAGTGCGCGGCGGCCGCATTGAACGTTTGGAAGTGGAAATGGTGTTACGTGATGTTGCAAAAACCAACATGGTGGCAGTGATACCGACGCAAATAATGGAGGAGGGCGTTGTGATGAGCTTGACAGCGTTTATCGGGTATTCAGCAGTAAAAAGCCCTGACATTCTTAAAATGAGTAGAAAGAAATTACCAGATTATATGGTGCCAGCAAAAATTATTCGCGTTGAATCATTACCACTGAATAAAAATGGCAAAGTAGATTATGCGGCATTGCAGGCGTGCTTCGAGATTACAACTTAGTATTACAACAGAAAATAAATTAATACGATAAAAGGAAAAAAATAAAATGCCACCACAGCAAAGAAATACCGATCCCAACGAAAATAAAAAAATAAATATCAAAAAAAAAATAAAACAACTCACTCAACCTATTCGTTTTTTGCTTTTTTTAATCGGCGTGCTGATGTTTTTTTATTTGATTTACATCGTATATCTTTTTATTTTTCCACCCAAAACCAGCGATAAAAAATTCACCGGTCTAGCGGCGCCAGTTGTGTCAGTGATGAAATTACAATTGCGCGATTGGTCACCGGCACTGCAAGTCACCGGCAATATTACCGCCGCAAAAAGTGTGCAAGTGAGTAGTGAAACAGCAGGTATGGTGGATGTTATTCATTTTGACTCGGGTCAATGGGTGTCGCAAGCACAACCGCTGGTAGCATTAGAAGATAAAGAAGTGAAAGCGGCTTTACAAAAAGTGGAAGCTAAATGGCAAGGCGATTTAAAATATTATAAAAGAATAAAAACATTATTAAATTCTCACGTTATTTCTGTTGCGGATGTTGATAATGCCTTAACAAAAGTTAAAGAAGATGAAGCAGATGTGGCGGCGCAAAAAGCGTTGTTAGCACAACATCACATTGTCGCACCTTTTTCTGGTGTGGTGGGAATACGACAAGTAGAAAAAGGTCAATACGTTAATGCCGGACAACCATTAGTTAATCTCGAACAACTTGATCCAGTCTATGTTGATTTCAATGTACCAGAGCGCTTGATTAAACAAATTGTTGTCGGCGCAACTGTTCATGTCAAAGTGATAGCTTATCCCGATAAATTATTTACGGGCGCAATTGCGGCCACGTCTAATGCGTTGAATGTAGAAACGCGCAGTATGACGGTACGCGCTACGATGGCTAATCCAAAAAAAGAATTGCTATCAGGCATGTCAGCACAAGTGATGGTGATACAACCCAGTCGCAATAATATTGTTGTGCCGCAATCGGCATTAGCCTATGACCCGGGTGGTGTGGGTGTGTTTGTGGTCGATGAAAAAAATATTGCGCGTTGGCGTTATGTGACGGTGGGTCCGCGATATGGTGAAGATGCCGTGATTTTAGCTGCATTAAAACCAGGAGAAAAAGTGGTGATTGCGGGACAACAAAAATTACAAGATGGGATTGAAGTGGCGGTGAGGTAGTAATTTTTTTTAGCTGTCATCCCAACGCAGCGAAATTTTTTCCAGGATATAACCAACATAAATAAAACAGGACTTTAAATTATATGTCTCTCATAGAAAAATTTATTCACCGCCCCGTATTAACCACGGCGCTTAGCATATTTATTTTATTACTAGGATTATTTGGCCTCATCACCATGCCATTACGCTTTTTGCCGGAAATGGAACAAGCCGTCATTGATATTCAAACAACTTATTCGGGTGCAGATACACAAACAGTGAAAGGATTTGTGACAACAAAAATTCAAAATGCCATTGTTGGCGTTGATGGTATTGATTATTTATCGTCGAGCAGTGCAACTGGTGTCAGTCATATCAAAATTTATTTATTACCTGGAAAAAATGCAGATGTCGCACTCACCAATATCATTGAAAAAGTAAATAGTATTCGCGGTGATTTGCCGCGCGAAGTAGATACCCCAGTGATTTCTAACCAAAATGCAGATAACAGACCTATTCTTATTTTGGGATTTTCTAGCGAAAAATTAAAACGCGCTGACGCTGCCGATTATTTACGCCGCGTGATTGCACCGCAACTTGAAGCTATTGAAGGCGTGTCACAAATTCAAGTGTGGGGTGATCCGTACGTGATGCAAATTTGGTTAAATCCTGATGCCTTAACGGCTTATCATTTATCTCCGCAAGATGTCGTTAATGCATTGCGTTCGCAAAATGTATTAGCATCTCCTGGAAAAACCCAAGGAAAATATTTTAATTATACGTTGAATGCGACAACCGCATTGCACACCGCAGAAGAATTTAATCAATTAGTCATTAAAGTGGTGAATAACGTTCCCATTTATTTAAAAGATGTGGGTGAGGCACGCACGGGTGAACGTGATGAAGATTTTATGGTGTATTACAATGCTAAACCGACCACGATGCTAGGGGTTTCAACCTTACCAACCAGCAATCCCATCACGGTGGTCAATGCAATATTGAAAAATTTACCACGCATTACTCAAAACATGCCCAGTGATTTAAGCATGCACGTCGTCTTAAATCGCACTCTTTTTATTAATAATTCATTACATGAAGTCATTAAAACTTTAATTGAATCGATGATCATTGTAATCATCGTATTATTTTTATTTCTAGGAAATATTCGCGCAGCGCTGATACCGGCCATTACAATTCCATTGTCTTTGATTGGCGTATGTTTTTTAATGTCAATATTAGGTTATTCAATTAATACTATTACGTTATTAGCGATGGTATTAGCAGTTGGATTAGTTGTCGATGATGCCATTGTAGTCGTTGAAAATATTGTGCGCCATCTTTCTGCAACTGCCATTCCTATTCAATCAACTATTATTGCGACACGCGAATTAGTGGTGCCGGTTATTGCTATGACGATCACGTTGGCGGCGGTGTATTTGCCGATAGGATTTACCAGCGGATTAATCGGACAATTATTTAAAGAATTTTCATTTACCTTAGCAGGTAGCGTAATTATTTCTGGATTGATTGCGTTAACATTATCGCCAATGATGGGCGCGCGTTTTATTCGCGCTGAGCAACAACCGCAATTTTTTTCGCGTTGGATTGAAAAAATCATGTATGCATGTCAAGAATATTATCGTCGCTTATTAATTATTCTTTTTAAATATAAAAAATGGATGATGTTAGCTTGGTTGTTAGTCGTGATTGCGGCGGTCATTTTCTATGTGAAAACCCCTAGCGAATTAGCGCCCACTGAAAACCAAGGATTTTTATTAGTGGTAGGGGAAGCACCAGCAAGTGCTAATCGTGCTTACTTGGAGCAATATGCCGCTGCTGCCCATCAAATTTTTCAACAAAATAAAACGGTTGATGATTACGCCACCGTGTTGTCACCCGATGAAGGTTATACTTCTTATTTGATTTCGCAGCGGCAAACTAAGCAACAACCTTCTTTGTTGGCGCAAATGAAACCATTACAAATTGCATTGGAAAATGTGACTGGTTTGAGTTTGCGTACCATTGCTCCGAGTATATTTGGTGGTGGCGGGCCGCCGATTCAATTTGTTTTGCAATCCACAGAAAATTACAAAGATTTATATTACATGGCAAAATTAATTGAAGAAAAAGCCATGCAATCAGGCATGTTTATGTATTTGTTCGATAATTTAAATTACAGTAAACCAGAAGCAAGCATTGTCGTAGATAGCAATGCAGCGGCGGCAGCGAATGTGTCCATGGAAAATATTGCGAGTGCGCTTTCTTCACTCATGAGTAATCGCCAAGTACAACAATTTAGCGCCAATGATCAAAGTTATGATGTCGTGATTAAAACATTGCCGCAATATCAATTAAACCCTGAAGATTTGCAAACCATTTCGGTGCCAACCAATCACCAATCAGTGGTACCACTTTCGAGCGTGGCTTCATTACGCTATCACGTCATGCCGACAGCCATGAATCAATTTCAGAAAATGAATAGCGTGACCATCATGGGGAATGTGTTACCGGGTCGAACTATTTCAGAAGGATTGAAAATATTAAATCAATTAGCCGCAGAAAATTTGCCCAAACAAATGACGATGGATTATGCGGGTAGCTCGCGGCAATTTTTGCAAGAAGGAAATCGCATGCTGACAATTTTTGTGTTGGCGATGTTAGTGATTTTTTTAATTTTGAGCATGCAATTTGAAAGTTATCGTGATTCCTTGATTATATTGTTAGGGAGCGTGCCCATGGCGTTGTTTGCGGCGTTGTTACCTTTGAAATATGGTTTAGGTTCTATCAATATTTACACGCAAATTGGCTTGTTAACCTTGGTGGGATTAATCAGCAAGCATGGTATTTTAATTACGCGTTTTGCTAATGAAATTCGCGCTGAAAAAAAATTGGATAAAGAAGCAGCGGTGATTGAAGCTGCTATTTTACGTTTTCGTCCTATTTTAATGACCACAGCGGCGATTTTGTTTGGCGCATTGCCATTGATTAATGCCTCCGGTGCGGGCAGTGAAAGCCGTTATGCGATAGGCATGGTCATTGGTTTTGGCATGGGAATAGGGACATTATTAACATTATTATTGCTACCGGTTTTATATACCGTGTTTGTGCGCGAGAAGTGAGCAGCCTATACCTATGACACCGCAAGATGAGATGTTCACCTTCGCATCTTGAGGTGTAATGGGTATATATCAGATCACCAACGATGACGTTTTGTTTCTTGTGTTATTCTTCTGTTGGTATCGTTATATAGTTTGTCGTCTCGCCGTTGTGCTGCCGTATTATCAGATAGCGGTGGAGAATTTAAAACAGCTTGTATCTCACCTAACGTTCCATAAAGTGCTACTAACTCCTCAGGTAGCTGACTTGAAGAAATGTTAGTTATTTGTCGTTTTTCTGCTGTTATTTCTTCGTTATTATTATTGTTGAAAATAGATAAAGTAGTTAACCATTTCAATGGAAGAGGGGTGGAACTAGGGTTGTTGTGACGATTTAGCGGGTCGAGCAATGTTGGAATGATTGATCTATACAAAGGATATTGTTCAGTGAGGAGATTGTGAATTCTTTTATTTCTCACCACTAATTCTCTTATGTCGGTAGCGGTTTTATTTAAACCTAGGTCGTCACTATTATGTTTTATATCTCCTTTCGTTATTTCAAATAAAGAGAAACTGCCGCTTTGTGCTGTTAGTGTTACAATTAAATGTTCTAACTGTGTAACAGTAATATTACTTACTAATGCTTGCTGAAATCTTTCTGCACCTTTTTTAGTGAGGATGAGATTAGAAAAACAAATTGTCGGGTAAGAACTTTTATTTAATTCTTTAAGTGTATTAAAGAATATTTCACTAAAATATTCACTCATTATAGAAAATCTGAAATTTATATTGATAGCTACCTGATTATTTTTAATTTTAAATAGTGGAACAATTATTGGCGCTAACTGATCAGGTAATTCCCCACAATGTAAATTAATTTGGAGTCCAGCAGGATAATTGTTATTTGTAATGATTTTTCCCACAAAATCACTAACACTTTCAATGCTAAAATTGGTGTTTTCAATGTTGAGTTGTAATCCTGTAGGGCAACGACTGTTGGTATCTGCCAATTCTTGTGCGATGGCTTGCATCTCTTTCCCATATTCACGATCTCTTAAAATAATAAATTTATTTTTTAGAGTGTCATTAGGTAAATCTTGGTTTTTTTGAAACAGTTCTAGAATAGCTTTTGCCCCAGCGGTGCCGATTTGATTATGACCTAAATCGAGTAATACAAAAGCAGAACATTCTGGATGTTGTAGTGCTGCTAAAAAATATTTGACGCCTTCTTCGCCTATTTTATTATTTTTAAGCACTATACTTATATGCTGGCAGTTATTTTTTATTAATAATTTCGCTAAATGACAGGCACCTTGATTGGTTATATTATTATTGTTTAATTCGAGGTAGATAGATTTGCATTCAAGTATTTTTAATGCATTAGCAATAGAATATATGTTTGGATCAGTGAGAGAGTTCTGGCTGAATTCAAGTTGTAAGCCCTTTTGTTTTAAATCAGGATAATTATTATTTAGAGTAAAAAGAACGTCTAAATTTTGAATGGTTATCATATTTATTCTCCTAGCATTTGTTACTTATTGTTTATGTCGTTGACTATAGCAATTTTATATTAACATTATCTTAAATAAGTGCTTAAAATTTTTGCTCAGGATGATAATATACTTTCTCGATAACATAGATAATAATAGCGATCTTACTTAGAAGAGAGCTTTTTTTAGAAATTTTCTCTAAACAATAATTAACTCATTTTAAAGGTTATTCAGGAATTTTATGAACTTATATTTTTTAATAATATCAGTCTTGGATATATTGAAGCATTTTAATCAAACCAGTCACATGATGGATTATCACCGCGAAAATATAGAAATGTATGCGACAGGTGAGAAAATTTTGCAGTTATTGCCACCAGAATATAAAGCACTCTCATTAGCAGATCTCAATAATAATGTATTTAATAAATTAAATAAGCTTGGTTTGATTCGTTATATTTATACCACCGCAGGCAATTTTATATTTTTATCAGAAATAGGAAAAAAGATAGCCAATGACCCTGCCATTATGAATATGGCTAAAAGGATTTCTGTTCGTTTGATTATTGAGAATCAAATGGAAACGATAACACTGAAAATAGTTGATATAAAAATTTTATTTTACATTTTAAAATTGGCACTTAATCCTTTTTGTACTATTGTAGAGTGTTACGAAAAATTACCTTCCTACGTGACCAAGGAAATAATAACAAGGAATTTAAACTACTCTGATTGGATGCTAAAATGGGCACTCTCTGAAAAATTCATATGGGAAGAAGAAATAAAATCAGAAATAAAAAATATTTGTTCTCGGTTAATTAAAACAGGATTGATTATTGAAGTAAATTATGGTTATCAATGGACTGAAAAAGCATTTAATTTCATTAATTCAATGCCTGCGTTATTGCATCAAGCTATTATTTCAAATAAAGAATTTACCATAGAATTGAGTGAAACAATATTGAATATACCCACATATAGTTTTACAAATACAAATACTCAACTCCCTCAGCAGCTTTTGCTAGATTATTTTGAAATGCTTGATGGGGTTCCGTCATTTACTTACATCAAACCACTCAGCACAGCATCCAGCACAGCATCTAGCGCAGCACAAGTATTACCGCAAACTTTTACCATTTCAAACGCAAACGCAAATAACCTTGTTCCTGCTATGAAAAGAATAATATATAGAAGGAATAAAAAAGAGATAGAATTGTTCGATTTTGAAATAGCTAGCGCCATCGCTGAAGGACATCATTATTTGGAGGATTTAAATCGATATATGTACAATAAAAAAAATCACGATGAAAGTAATCAACATGCCAAAATAAATAAGCAAAAATTTGCTGAGTTTAAAAAACAAAATACGGCTTTCATTGAGCTTATTCAAGCCACTTGTTATCGATTACGTGATGACAAAAGAGTTACTTATAAACAAAAATATTTAACTAATGAAGAACGCGGAGATAAAAGAAATAGTCCTTATGCATGGTTTACCTTAACAGAGAGTGGCAGAACGTGGTTAGATCAAATAACAAAAAAACATGAAAAGCAATCTCAAACGCAAACAAAAAATTCGTATCCACCGGCACAAAAAAATCCAGAAGTGATTGTGATAGAGGATGATGACAATATGGAGATGTTAGTGCCATCGCTATCAGGAAATGTTTCTGTGGTAAATAGTAAACTTGTTAATTATGAAATTGATAATAACATTGATAATAACGTTACTAATGATCACGAACAATTTAATGCGGCATTAGCGGAATTAGAAAATGATTTAAGATTAGACCCATTAAAACCATTAGCATTAGTAACAGACCCCATCTTATCATTACCCACTAAAACAACAGCGTATGACGAACAGTCTGATGAAGATATTTTAAATCAATATCTGCAAGAGAATATTGCACATTATTCTGATTTCGCGGGTTTACTTTTTTCTCAGGAAAATTTAAAAGATAATAATTCATTACGTAGAATTAACATGATTCCAAATGCTACTGGGGATGAAACCAAAGTGACGGAGGAGCTGAACAGCCACTCGACTCCTTTTTCTCCTCATTCTCCTCCGTCTCCGCATTAATCATTCAAAAAACGTTACCTTACCGGTATTCAAATCTTGCATGCCGCCAATGATATTTACTTTTCCTTCTTGCATTAATTTTTTAATCGTCGGACTACGTGCTTGAATTTGTTTAATCACTAATAACACATTATCTTTGGCAATTTCATCAATATAAGTTGCTTGATTACAATCATGTGTTTTTGCTATTTTTGCTGCTTT
>OBEQ010180395.1_pt1 | contig 10989 bp, 10 predicted proteins | sample 1670901 | NCBI WGS metagenome assembly OBEQ01 (sample SAMEA104232315, study PRJEB22302) | groundwater metagenome | biome: forest; feature: aquifer; material: groundwater | place: USA | collected 2011-08-07 | depth 5.4 m | reverse complement strand
TTTTGTGTCCCCAGAGGGAATCGAACCCCCATCAACAGCTTCGAAGGCTGCTGCTTTATCCGTTAAGCTATGGGGACAATATATGAAGATATTTTATCACAAATTCAGAATTTTTCAATTCTTTTTATACCTCTCCCTTAAGTCCTTAATTATTTTAGGGAGAACTTTGAGTGCATAATCTAAGTCTTTTTTTGTAGTCTCCCGACCCATTGAAAAACGTAGAGCCCCTGAAAGATATTTTTTATCTACGCTGATTGCTTTCAGAACATGTGACGGCTCAACAGAACGGGAAGTGCAGGCCGAACCGCTACCGGCACAAATTCCGTGTTTATCAAGCTCAAGAAGCAAGTTCTCACTATCCAAGCCGGATATGGATATGTTTACATTATTCGGGAGCCTGTCTTTGCCAATCGAGCCGTTTAATTTTATCTCCGGATCTATCTCTTTAATTTTATCAATAAAGTAATCTCTCAATTTTGTAAGTCGAATTGTTTCCTTGTTGTCAATCAACTCAATAGCCTTAGCCAAACCAAGTATCGCCGGTAGATTTTCAGTTCCTGCCCTTAATCCTCTCTCCTGACCCCCACCCAATACAAAAGGTATCAGCTCGGTTCCTCTTCTTTTATACAAGACACCGATACCCCTAGGGCCTCCCATTTTGGATCCATTAAAGGTAAGTAGGTCCGCTTGGAGACTATTAGTATTCATGTTTAAATACCCCGCCGCTTGGCAAGCGTCTATGTGAAATAACGGAAATCTTGTTCCTTTTTTTCTTAAAGCCCCGATTATCTTTCCTATTTTATTTATCGGCTCTATCGTTCCAATCTCATTATTAGCATACATAATTGATATCAATAAAGTTTTACTATTTATTTTAGAAGCAAGATCCTGAACATCGACAAAACCATGCTGGTCCACTTTTGCAAAAACAATTTTAAATCCCTTTAATTTTAAATGTTTAATTGGCTCCAAAACCGAGGGATGTTCTATAGGTGTAGTAATGATCTCATTCTTATCTTCAGAACTGATTGAAGCCGAACCTATTATTGCCATATTGTTTGCCTCCGAACCGGAACTGGTAAAGACAACTTCATCCGAATGAGCGCCCAAAAACCGAGCAACCTTCAGGCGTGCCTTGGTTAATTCGTTGGCAGCTTTTCGTCCAGAATCATTAAAAGAAGAGGGATTGCCGTATATTTCCATTCCCCTATCTACCCCTCTTTGGACCTTCTGATCTATCGGAGCCGCAGCCGCATTGTCTAAATAAATGGTTTTCATGTAAACAAAAATAGCTTTCAGAGCTATATGGTTTTACTTTAGCATAAATTAGCGGTATTTGCTATTGGTGAAATCTCTGCCGAGGCCAAAATATAAGTGACAAAAACGCACCCATCAATCCTATATCTCTCACAAGAACTTCACTAAAGCCGTTAAAAAACATTATACTGCCCATGAACAACACGGCCAATGACGAGAAGAAGGCAATAAAAATATTTGTCACCAAACTGATTCCGACAAAGACTTCAAAGACGCCTGATATGTAAATGATGTCTATCGGTCGGATTTTAAAACTCGCCGCAAATAAAGATACCGATTGAGGAACCCAGGCGTTGACCCAATAGTCTGGGTGAAAGAATTTATCTATGCCAAACCAGAAAAATACGATGGCCAAACTGATACGAAGAACCAAGTTGGAATACCTTAAGGATTGGAACATGTTTGGCTTTTATTTATGGCAAATTAATCTAACTACGTAACTATTGACAAATAAGTTGCAATAGTATATAATATAAATACTGTTACTGAAGGTTACGTTTCCCTTGTGGCACCAAAAGTTACCCTCCGGGGTAACTCATACTTCTTTATTATAATAAAGAGACCCTATTTGCCACAAGAGGATATCGGACCCCTGGTTAAAACCCCCCGCCAATGGCGGGGTGTTTTGTTTCCTAAGCAGAACATGTTTTCTCCAAAAAATCGAGAACCCTCTCGTTTGTTATACGGCTGGAAATATTATCACGAAGACTCTCTATGTCCAGATTTGTCTTATCTGTCTCCCCTCTCATCATCATGGCCTGAACAGTGGTGCTCAAGGCCTCATCCACCTCTTCATGCGAAGCCGAGATTTTGTTATCTTTGGCTACCCTATGAAGAATCATGACTATTTTTACTTGTTTTTCAGCTTCATCACGCCACTCTTTCCTTAAATCATCCTGTGTTTTGCCCATCTGAGCCAAATATAAACCCAGTTCCATTTCATTGGCATGTAAATCCCTATCAAGATTACTTATCATAACATCCAACTGCTGACTTATAAGAATTTCCGATATTATCGTACTAGAATTTTTTACGAAATGGTTCACGATCTCCAAACGGACTCTTTGCTTTTCTTTAAGTTTTTTCTCTTCTGTTATCCCGTCTTTAATACTATCTATTAACTGGTTCAAGTTTTGAAAACTACCCAAACTCTTAACAAATTCCTCGTCAACTTTAGGTAATTCCACTGATTTAATATTATTGACCCTAACGGTAAAATCCAATTTTTGACCGGCAATCTTTTTTACATAATAATCCTTCGGAGCGATCAACGAGAAGGCTTTTTCTTCATCTTTCTTCATCCCCAAAAGATTATCTTCAAAACCGGGTATAAAATTCTTTCCCCCAATTATCAGGGGGTGGTTTTTGCTTATTCCTCCTTCCAACACTTGCCCATTGTGTCTAACCTCAAAATCAACCTCCACCCGGTCGCTATTTTGAACTGTTCCCTCTTTATCATGCAAAACACTCCTTGAAGCTTTTATCGTCTCCAGTGTATCGTCTATGTCTTTCTGCTCCACTTTAATATCGCGTTTGGCCACTTTAAGTTTAGAAAAATCTTGGATTTTAATTTCCGGAAAAAGAGTGAGAATAACTTTATAGACAAGCTTGTCCGAAGTATTCTCTTTAATCTCCAGTTGGGAAACATTCAGAACATCCAACTTTTCTTTATCTATAGTCTTGGCCAAACTGTCCTTCATGGCCAAATCCAATGCAGATTCAAGAACTTGTTTTGCGTCAAGATTCTTTCTTAGTAGGTCTTTCGGCACCTTTCCCTTTCTGAATCCATCCAATTGCAAGCCCTTACCGAGTTCGGATTCTGTTTTGTCTATGTATATACTGAGATCATCTCGAGCTAATTCTACAACCAATTCTGTCTGGTTTTGGTCAATTTTTTTAAGAGTGTGGTTCATCTTGTGATTCTTCTTGTGTCTCAATTTCTTTATGGCTTAAATCTTCTTTAGGCGAACGAACGTCTATTTTCCATCCGGTCAGCTTAGCAGCCAAACGAACATTTTGTCCCTTCTTTCCGATAGCGAGAGAGAATTGGTCGTCAGAAACTTCAACCAAAGCATGCCTTCTGGATTCATCGATAATTATAACATCCAAAACCTTGGCCGGAGAAAACGAATTAGATATAAAATCTTTTGCCTTGTCGCTCCACAAAATAATGTCTATTTTTTCCCCGGACAACTCATTGATTACCGTCTGAACACGAACACCTTTTTGCCCAACCAATGAGCCAATCGGGTCTACCCCTTCTTCGGTTGATGTAACGGCTATTTTTGTTCTTGAACCAGCTTCTCTTGCGATAGCTTTAACCTCTACGGATCCGCTGTCTATTTCTGGAACTTCAACTTTGAATAACCCCAATACAAGTTTAGGGTGTGAACGGGAAAGTAAAACTACTGGTCCCCGAGGAGTTTCTTCGGCTTTTAATATCATAAATCTGAACCTCTGACTTATTCTATAATTATCGGTAGGTATTTGTTCGGCCGGAATCAATAAGCCATTTGTTTTTCCAAGGTCTACAAAAACCAGTTGGCCCTCTTTCCTTTGGACAACACCGCTGACTATTTCACCTTCTCTTCCTTTAAATTCCGAAAATATGGCTTCTCTCTCTGCCTCTCTTAAGCGCTGAATAATGATCTGCTTCGCGGTCTGGGCGGCAATGCGGCCAAAATCTGTATGCGTTTCAAGTTTGGTTATAATTTCGTCTCCTACTTTAACTTTTTTGCTTTTCTTTTTAGCTTCTTCTAGCAAAAGGTGTTTTTCAGGATTATATTTTATTTTTATTATATCGTCGTCTCCGGAAGTTTCCCTTTCTTTGTAATCATTTCTTCTTGATCTCGAATCAAAGTCCTGCGGGTCGGGCTTTTCTTCTAAAACTTTAATTGGCAAAGTTCCAGTCAAATAACCTTCCTCGTCAACACCTTCAATAACATAATGGAGCTGGGTCATGACAAGATCTCCGCTTTCGGTATCAAGTTTGGCTTTGATTATCTGGCCCTTCTTTCCATAGTCCCTCTTATAGGCAGCGGCAATAGCCGCCTCTATGGTTTCGATAACACTTGCCTCCGGTATCCCCTTCTCTTCGGAAATCTGTTTGATTGCCGACATGAATTGTTTTGTATCCATGACATGTTTCTCAACGAGACAAGCAATTCTGATTGCGACGCTGAGTTGTTAGAAAATTGTCACCCTCACACCTACTGGGCTTATAGTATAAAGTAATATACAAATAGAGCCGTGAGGCGACTACGTCTCGAGTCTGGTGTAAAATCAAACTATGATTCCAGTAGGTGTGAGGGTAAATATTTGTTCCTGTGCTCATTTCACTGCGCTCAGACAACTATTTAAACAAATGACCGCCATCGGCGGACATTCAGTAATAGTCAATCTATATAACCATATTATCAGATTCTTAAAATAAAGTCAACAGTCCCTAATTTCAATAGCTCACACAACCTCTAAGCATACGGAGGGAGACGCCTTTTTTAAAAATCTATCCCGCCTTAGCGGGACCCCGATGTGGCGGGGCTAATTTTAAAGAAAGACGTCTCCCTCCGCTGGTTGATTGGGTTGATAGGTGTAAATTGGGCATGCCGAAAGTTAGCTTGAATTGCAAGAATTCCAGCCATATCAGCTAAGTGCAGATTGGCATTTTGAAAATTAGCCAGTATACACTTGCAACCGCTTAAGTTCGTCCATTCTAAATTAGTATTCTCAAAATTTGCTCCCGGAAAATAGATACCGGAAAGATCCAAGCGAGATAAGTCCAGATTACTCAAGTCGGCGAAACGCATATCTACAAACCCAGCTTCTCCTTTTTTTCTTTCCCATTGAATTCTATCTTCCTGAGTCCCATTTTTGCCTATTTCTCTAAGTTCTTTGTAGAGTTTGAGGTTTATAATCTTGCGTAATAAAAAAGTACGATTTCTCGTACTCGAACTCTAATAAGTGCTTAATTATTTTTTAGCTTGTAAGCTGCCGTATTTATTTTTGAGATCAATCAAATAAATAGCGGCAGGGAGTCCAAATCCCCAAGTAAAAACGACGAAGAACGTTACAAAAACATTCAATACAATACCCATATTTCTACTACCTAAATATGTATACACAACCAGTAATAGTGCTACTACCACAAGCCCGAAAAGTCCAACCTTGGAACGACCCTTACGATCTGGGCCGAATAAGAAGTTTTTCCAGATATCAATCATCGAAAACGGAATCAGTTGGATATTTTGCCAGATGGTCATGAAATTTCCTGTAGATGAAATGATCCTTGGCCATGCTAACAACATATCTTTTAGATGTCAATACTAATTAGATAGGGTTGAAGTTGTTATCCACAAATTTATCTTTACAAAAGGGTGGGGTTCGCTATGTTGGCTCTATAATTGTTCACAAACTGAAAGACATAAAATGTTAATATAAAGACATGTCCCAATCAACCCAAGACAAAAAAGAGGAGGAGTTAGAAAAGAAGCTGTCTGAAATTCAGCTCAAAAGAACTGAAGATGATTCTGTGGCTTTAGCTAAGAAATTTAATCTGCCGTTTTCGGATTTAAAAGCAGCTCCCATTGACAATGACGCTCTGAACCTAATTGATGAAAACACAGCTCGTTCCTCAAATTTAGCCATAATCTACAAATCCGGAAATAAACTGACTATAGCTATCACCGATCCCGGAAATTCAGCGGCACAAAATACCTTAGATGTGCTCAAAACAAAAGGGTTTATTGTTAATCCCGTTGTTACTTCTCCGTCCGTTCTTGAAAGCATATTGAGCCGATATAAATTCACCAGGACACAGGAGATTTTTGAGGTCGGAGCAATAGATATAAAAGAAGAAGAACTTAACAAAATACAAGATGAAATAAAAAATATTGGAGATTTGAAAGATAAGGTCACCAAAATTTCAGCTACCCAAATGCTCGAGACCTTAATTGCCGGAGCGCTCAAGATAGGTGCCTCCGACATTCACTTTGAACCGGAAATTGAAAAGACCCGCCTTCGTTACAGGTTTGACGGTGTTTTGAATGATGTTACCTTCCTGGATAAACCTTCGTACGAGAAACTCCTTAATCGCATCAAAGTATTATCCAAACTAAAACTAAACATCCATAGTTCCCCTCAAGATGGCAGATTCACTATCAGACAAAAAACCGCCGACATTGAGGTAAGGGTCTCTATTCTTCCCAGCGAATTCGGAGAGACTATTGTAATGCGTTTATTGGATCCACGAACTATCAAGGCAAAATTAGAAGATTTAGGAATGAGGGATGATCTCTTAAAAATAGTTAAAGAGCAGTTAGGCCGATCTACGGGCGCAATTTTAACTACCGGTCCTACCGGTTCCGGTAAAACCACAAGTTTGTATGCTTTCGTTCAATATTTAAATTCATCCGGCACAAAAATAATCACCATTGAAGATCCCATCGAATATCATATCAAGGGTATTTCACAGACCCAGGTTGATACCAAAAAGGGATACAGCTTCGCCAATGGTTTAAGAGCCGTAGTCAGACAGGATCCGGATATTATTCTTGTGGGAGAAATACGAGATGAGGAAACCGCTGATATTGCCCTCCAGGCGGCCCTAACTGGACATTTGGTTCTGTCCACAATTCACACCAACGACTCAGCTGGAACTATCCCCCGTCTTATTGACTTGGGTATCCAACCCCAAATCATCGCTCCAGCTATTAACATGGCCATGGCTCAACGGTTAGTAAGAAAGCTCTGCCCCAGTTGCAAGATACAAAATAATCTTGAACCGGAAGCGTTGGAAAAAATACAAAAGACTTTATCACCAATAAAAGACTCCTTTAAACTGCCTAAACTGGACTCATCGCTGAAGATTTACTTCCAAGGAAAAGGCTGCAAAGAATGCAATGAACTGGGATACAAAGGAAGAATTGGGGTTTATGAAGCGTTCGTGATTGGAAAAGAGATGGAAAGACTTATCTTGAAATCACCCGCCATTTCCGATGTTCAGGATTTAGCCGAAAAAGAAGGTATGGTGACCATGTTACAAGATGCTTATTTAAAATTATTGAGCGGAATTACTTCAATTGAAGAAATAGAGCGAGTTTTAGGTTAACTACAGGCAAGACCTATATATACAGGTCTTGCCTGTAGTTAAAAAGGACCTTTATAATCTGTAGGCAAATGCCCGAATTTACAAAACGCGGGGCAGGATAATTCCGAGGAGTAGCCCAGTCGAAACCAAACTATCCAAACTAGATAGTATCCCGATTGGACCAATGTATTTAAATACTCCGACCCAATTGCCTACAGACTATAAAGGTCCTTCAACAGTCTCCATATTTTAGTTCAAATCACCATGAATGTCAAGCCTAATTCCATGACCCCAAAACCAGTACCCGAAGACCAATTACTTGATCAGGCTTTAAGACCCAAAACTTTTGACGAGTATATCGGTCAAAGTAATATTAAAGAGAACCTTAAGGTGGTAATCGGAGCGGCAAAAAAGAGAAAAGAGCCCATAGAACACCTGCTCCTGCACGGCCCGTCCGGCTTGGGAAAAACTACCCTCGCCTACCTCATCGCTAAAGAGCTGGGAGCAAGTATTAAGATAACTTCAGGCACCGCTTTGGAAAAAGCCGGCGATGTCGGTTCAATTTTAACTGGTCTTAATGATGGGGATATTTTGTTCATAGATGAGGTTCATCGGCTCAACAAGATGGTAGAAGAGGTCATCTATCCGGCGATGGAAAATTTCAAGCTTGATATAGTCATAGGCAAAGGCAACTCAGCAAAGACCCTTCAGATAGACCTGCCAAGATTCACCTTGATAGCCGCAACCACCAAGATATCTCTCCTCTCGGCGCCTTTCCGGTCGAGGTTCGGAGTAAGTTTCCGTTTGGATTTCTATAAAAATGAAGACATCGAGAAAATAATTAGCCGTTCCGCTGATTTATTGGGTATAAAAATAGACAAGCAAGCAATAAAAATAGTAGCCGCCTCGTCTAGGTTCACTCCCCGCGTAGCCAACCGTCTGTTAAAGAGAGTCCGGGATTACGCTCAAATGAAAGATTTAGATTATATCAACGAGACCTTGGCCTCAGAGAGCCTCAAGATGCTGGAAATCGACCACAAGGGTCTTGAAGAGACCGACAGGAAGATACTCTTGGCTATAGCAGAAAAGTTTGATGGCGGACCGGTAGGGCTCAAATCAATAGCTGCAGCTATATCAGAAGAAGAAGGAACAATTGAAGATGTCTATGAACCATATCTAATGCAGATGGGTTTTCTGTCTAGAACACCCAAAGGCCGGGTTATAACTACGGGTGGGCTAAAACATCTCGGCTTGCCGACCAAAGAAACACTTTTATGAGTGGGCACTCCAAATGGTCGCAAATAAAGCACAAAAAAGCCCTTACCGACAAGAAGAAGGGGCAAATATTTTCTAAGCTTTCAAGGTTGATTACTTTGGCTGCCAAAAAAGGCGCTGACCCAAAATCCAATCCTTTTTTGGCTCAAGCAATCGAAAACGCCAAGAACGTGAATATGCCCAATGAAAATATTGAGCGGGCAATCAAAAAAGTTTCCGACAAAGATCAGATGCAATTGGAAGAACTCTCTGTTGAAGCATTGGGCCCAGGAGGAGTTGCTCTTAAAATCAAAGCCATCACCAACAATCGAAACCGAACAATGGCCGAAATTAAAAAAATATTAACAGAGCATGCATCTAAATTGGTTCAGCCCGGAAGTCTTGCTTGGATGTTCAGTCAACCACTATCGATCACTGATTTGATAATCCAAGGACAAATAGAAAAACTTTTCGAAGCGTTGGATAACCAGGATGAAGTTGAGGATGTCAGTTCTAACTTAAAAGAATGATAATTATTGGCATCGACCCGGGGACTACACAAATCGGTTTCGGGATTATTAAGAACGAAGGTAATCGCTTCGAATCTTTAGATTACGGGATAATTAAAAACCTGGGCAAAGATAAGCTGCTTGATTATAAAAACACATCCCAAGCCATCTCGAAATTAATAAAAAAATACAGTCCAGATATCGCTTCGGTGGAAAAACTATTTTTTTTTAAAAACCAAAAAACCGTCATGTCAGTCGGAGAAATGAGAGGAGTTATAATGTTAACCTTCGCTAATCATAACTTGCCAGTTCTTGAATTCACTCCCCTGCAGGTAAAGCAAGCCTTATCAGGATATGGCCGGGCTGATAAAAATCAGGTCCAAAGAATGGTCCGTTTAGTACTGGGCATAAAGGAAGAAATTAAGCCCGATGATGCCGCCGATGCGTTGGCTATTGCAATTTGTGGAGTAAATAATAAAATAGGTTAAAGTTTTAATAAATGTCTCGTTTGTACAGTCTGGTAGCCCTTTGGCGACCCGTCAATATAAACGAGATAAAATAAGGCCAGTATGGTAATAAATGAAATAGTGGATCCGCTATATATACTAAAAGCGGATGAAGTAGGCGGTGGAAAAGAAGATAAGGATGAAGTCGTTGATGATTTAGATGAAGAAGAGGAAGAGAAAGACGATGAAGAAGATGATGACGAAGAAGAGGAGGAAGTATCAACTTCGTAAGTTAAACAAAAAACGGCGATCTGCCGTTTTTTGTTTAGACTACTTTGAGAAACTTTCTCGGACCGACTCGGACAACATCCCCCCTTTTTAAGATATAGCCCCAATCTTTGATCACGTCTTCATTTATACTTACTGCCCCCTGATCCAATAATCTTTTCGCTTCCGAAGAAGATGTCGCAAGAGCATGTTCCGTTATAAAATCCACAAGCTTCATTCCTTCTCCCGGAACTTCATTCATCTCCTTAGGGAGCTCACCTTTTGAGAAAACCCTCTCCCATTCGTCCCTAGCTTTTAGAGCATCTCTCTCTCCTTGATACATTCTTACCAATTCAAAAGCTAATTCTTTTTTGAATTTAAGAGGATTATTTTTAATGTTTTCTTTATTATTTTTTATCCACGCCCAATCTTTTTCTGTGCATAATTCAAAAACATTCACAATATTTTCATCAGGCACAGTCTTCATTGTTTTTCCATAAATATCTTGGGCTGAATCAGCCAACGAAATCAGTCCCCCCTCGGTCTTACTCATTTTTCTTCCCGATTCAGCATCAACTAATAGTCGCGTCGCAAAAACAAGTTTATCCTTATTTAACAATTTCTTTTCCAAGTCTCTGCCAACCAACATATTAAAAGTCTGATCATTCCCTCCAACTTCTCCGTCTATCTTCATGGCAACCGAATCATATCCTTGCATCAGTGGATATAGGAATTCGTGAATTCCAATGGGTTTTTCATTTCTTATTCTCTCTTGAAACATTTCTCTAGCTATCATCTGCTGAACTGTCACATGGCTTGCTAACTTAACTACGTCTTCAAAAGACATTTTAGAAAGCCAGGAGCTGTTATATTTAACCTCAAAAGAACCCTTGGGCAGGATTTTATAGACCTGGCCTAGATAATTTTTCATATTACCTTTTACCTCATCTTCCGTAAGCGCCTTTCGAACAGCCTCTTTGTCAGTAGGGTCTCCTATCTTTGCAGTAAAGTCACCTATTACTAAAATGGGGGTATGTCCTAATAACCACAATTGCTTAAGAAACAATAAAGGAATGGTGTGGCCAAGATGAAGGTTGGGGCCAGTAGGATC
>OBEQ012576655.1_pt1 | contig 10991 bp, 10 predicted proteins | sample 1670901 | NCBI WGS metagenome assembly OBEQ01 (sample SAMEA104232315, study PRJEB22302) | groundwater metagenome | biome: forest; feature: aquifer; material: groundwater | place: USA | collected 2011-08-07 | depth 5.4 m | reverse complement strand
TCTCTAGCAGCACTTGATAGCGCGGTCGACGCACTTTGCTCCCTGGCCAAAACTTTTAAAATGCCCTTTATTTCCGGTAAAGATAGCCTGTCTTCAACTTACAGATACCCGGACGGAAGAATTTTAAAAATACCTCCGGTCGTTTTAATCTCCGTTTTTGGAAAAATTAAAGATGTTACCAAAACTGCCAGCTCTGATTTCAAAAAAGTCGGGTCAACTATTGTACTGGTTGGTAACCCCGACGTTAAAAACCTCGGCGCCTCCACTTATTTTGATATCACAAGCGCATCTTCATCAAGTATTCCTAAAGTCGACAGTAAAAATCTTAATAAGGTTTTTGCCAGTGTCTCCCACGGAATTGAAAGCGGAAAAGTTCTTTCTTGTCACGACATCTCCGAAGGCGGTTTGGGAGCAGCTCTCGCCGAAATGGCTTTTGGCGGCGGGTGTGGAGCGATCATCGATATCGCCAAAATTTCCAAAGGAAGACCAGACTTTGTTTTATTTTCTGAAACGGCCGGAACTTTTTTAGTAGAAGTCGAAAGTGTCAAAATTGCCAAAAAGGTTTTTGCCGGTGTTTCCCACAAAATAATTGGTAAAACTCAAAAAGAAGAGACAATCAAAATTAATGCCGGCCAAAAGACTTTACTCGAAACATCAGTCAAAAAGTTAAAAAAAGCTTGGCAAAAACCAATGAGGGAGATTTTCCACTAATGGCAAAACCCAAAGTTTGTATCCTCAGAAGCGATGGAGCTAATTGCGACGAAGAACTTTTTTATGCATTTGAGAAATTTGGCGCTGTACCAGAGTTTATCCATATCAACCAGTTGAGAGATAAAACCAAACACTTAAAAGGATTCAGTGTCTTGGCATTACCCGGCGGTTTTTCTTATGGAGACGACGTCGCCTCTGGAAAAATTTTGGCAGTTGAACTCGTCAGTTTTTTAAAAAAAGAAATAGAAGATTTCGTCGCCAAATATGGACTTGTCCTCGGCGTCTGCAACGGGTTTCAGACTCTGATCAGAACTGGCCTCCTGCCATTCACCAAGTTTGGCCAAATGGATGCAACTCTTGCCCAAAATGAGAGCGGCCATTTTGAATGCCGCTGGACTAGGGTAAAAGTCCAAAAGAGTAAATGCGTTTTTTTACCGGAGTCAAATGAAATCTTTGACATTGCAGTCAATCATGGTGAGGGAAGAATTTATGCCCCGGCGAACGTTATAAAAAAAATTGAAGACGAAAGCCTCGTAATTTTAAGATATGTCGACTCGAAAGGTAATCCTACCCAAGAATACCCGCAAAATCCTAATGGCTCTACAAATGCCATAGCCGGTCTTTGTAATCAAACGGGAAGAATAGTTGGTCTCATGCCCCACCCGGAAAAATTTATTGATAAAACCCAATTTCCCAACTGGAGAAGATCTAGTGGCGGTAATTCTCCCGGCTTTATTATAAAAAACATGATAGACTTTGCAAAACAATCATGAAAAAAATAACTTACGGTCAAGTCGGGGATAACTACATGACCAAAGACCCAATAAAAAAGCTGGCACAACTCGCTGCTGGCCGTACTGCTATTAATCTCAAAAAAAGAGGATTCTCAGAAGTATCGGATAGCCGCGGTGAATCAGCATTCGTTTGGAAGCAAGGCAATACCTATATGGCTTCGATGATTGAAGGCCTGGGAACCAAGAATTTAGTTGCAGACGAGACAAGAAAAATAACAGGCAAAACTTATTACGATATCATTGGTAATGACACAATCGCCTACATAATCAATGATCTTATAACGGTTGGTGCAAAACCCTTAGTTATCCATGCCTACTGGGCAATTGAAGACAATAAATGGTTGCTAGATAGTCAGAGGATGAGAGATTTGATCCGTGGATGGAAAGAAGCCTGCAATTTGTCGGGAGCAACATGGGGAGGCGGAGAAACGCCAACCCTCAAACAAGTAATGATTCCAAATACTATCGATATAGGAGGTTCTGCCGTTGGCATCATTGGTCCAGAAAAAAGATTAATTACTTACAAAAAATTGAAGGCAGGAGATAGAATCTTACTCATTAAAAGCAATGGCATTAATGCAAGCGGAATATCTCTTGCCCGTGCCGTAGCAAAAAAACTTCCCAGAGGATACGCAACTAAATTGAAAATTGGGCAGATATTTGGGGAAGCAGTTTTAACCAAATGTAACATCTATGCAAAAGTTATTGAGGAGCTATTGGATGCTGGTGTTGATATTCACTATTTAAACTACATCTCCGGCCATGGTTTAAGGAAAATCATGAGAGCGAAAGGTAACTTTACATATATAGTTGAAAAATTATTTGAGCCGCAAGAGGTATTTTTATTCATCCAAAAACATGCAGAACTTTCCAATTACGATGCATATGATACATACAACATGGGTCAGGACTATGTAATATTTCTACCGAAAAAGGATGTTAAAAAGGCACAATCAATAATTACTAAAAATAAATTTGAATCCCTGGATGCAGGCTTCATTAAAAATGGTCCTCGTCAAGTTATCATCAAACCGAAAAACTTAATTTTTAAATCCGAAACTTTAGATCTTAGATAAAACTACTTATTTGAAGGTGAAGCAGAAGGTGTAGCGCTTTCTTTAGCAACGATACAAGGATCCAATTTTGATTTTTCCTGATCAGTCAAACCCGAAGCGCTACCATCCTGTAAAATCTTTTGAATCGATTCTTGGCTCAATGCTTGTTGAACACAAGCAATATTCACCATTCCAATTCCTGGTAGTTGAGCTTCAGTTTGCGGTTGCGTCTGTGTCTGCGCCGGCCTACTTTTGGCAAAAAGACCGCTTAGTAAACCTTGTTTTACGCTTTGTACGATAACAAGAAGTGCAAAGATTCCAATAACGATCCACAAAATTAAGAAAATTGTAGAGAGATAAACGTTTGAACCCTTTAAGGCTCCTGTATAATCTCTTTTAACACCTTTTAATAGAGGTATGGAACTTTTTGTTTTAGAACCTTTCTGTGGCATTCTTAGTTAGGGGCAGAATGAATTTGTTCTGCACACTTTAACTTATAGACGAAATAAAATCAAGCACGGACTATATGAAGGTTTATAACGAAGACAAAAAGAGTTGGCTCACAAAAAACCTAAAAGTTACAAAATCATTTTCCGAAAGATTTTTAGGTCTTCACAAAAAATCATTGCCTCGCTCATTATTATTTAACACCCGTTTTGGGATTCATACCTTTTTTCTGGAAGAGTCAATAGATGTCGTGGTCCTAGATAGAAAAAATATAGTTGCGGAAGCATCCAGTGTTTGCAAAAACAGCATTTATATTTATAACCCAAAGCATAAAACTGTTTTAGAATTTCCAAATGGTGTAATTAAAAAATCGAAAACCAAAAAGGGCGATAAACTAAATTTTATTCTTTAACACATATCGAATTTCCAGAAGAAGCTTCTTTAGTAATACGCAAGAAGCTTTCTTTAATAAATATCAAATTTCTCAAGAAGCTTCTTATTTCCCGCTATTTGAAATTTTAAGAGATCAGAATAAATTCCTTGACGCTTAGATAATTCCTGTGGTGTTCCGGTGTCTACTATTTTTCCTTCATCAACAACGATAATTTTATCAACGTTTTGAATAGTACTGAAACGGTGAGCGATAATAATTACTAATTTATTTCTCATCAAATTCTCAAGAGCAGTTTGCACTTCTTTTTCGCTTCTTGCATCCAAGCTACTGGTTGCCTCATCTAAAATTAAAATAGGGGAATCTTTAAGAATTGCTCTTGCCACCTGGATTCTTTGCTTTTGTCCGCCCGAAAGCCTAACACCTCTTTCGCCGACCTCGCTGTCCAGTCCTTGAGAAAGTTTGCTCACGAAATTCCACGCGTTTGCCTTTTTAAGTGCGTCGATTATCTCCTTTTCCGATGCTTTGATATTACCATAGGCTACATTCTCACGAATCGTGGACGAAAATAATTCACTTTCTTGGAAAACCAAACCAATATTATTTCTTATAAACTTGTGTGAAAGCTTTTTATAACTTTCATCCTTCAAAAAAATATTTCCAGCAGTCGGTTCATAAAATTTTAATATCAAGTTAACAATTGTGGATTTTCCAACACCGCTATGTCCAACCAGTGCGACTTTTTCGAATTTATTAATTTTAAAGGAAACATCAGAAAAAATAACGCCAGACTTTTCATATTTGAAAGCCACATGCAAAAATTCAATATCTGGTTCTTTTATCTTCTGGACAGGAACCCTGCCACTAAATTGCTCTTTTGATTTCAAATCCAAAATTTCAAAGAACTCGCGACTTCCGCTTTCCGCTGTCTGAATATTTGTTAATATAAACGACATAGCAAAAAGTGGTCTTCTGGCTTGGCTAAAAAGCGTTAATATCAAAACCATGTCTCCAACGCTCATCCTCCCGCCAAAGGTGTTATAAAAAACTATGATATTAACAATTAGCAGAATTATTTGTAAACTCAAATTCCTGGCAAAGTCGAAGATATGGAACGCATTGCTCTGATGTGCATAAATCTTATTTACTCCAATTAAATTTCTGGAAACTATTTTAAATTCACCCAGCTCATTACTAAAACTCTTGACCAGCTTAATATTACTAATCACTTCGGTAATTCTTCCTCTTGTGTAATCTTCTATTTTATTTTTTTCTACCTCATGCTGGCCCCATTTCTTCGCCGATATATAACTAAGGATGAAATAAATGGGAAATAGCAAAAAGGTAAATGCGGCAATTGGCACATTAAACTTTGCCATGACAATTATTGTGAATAAGCTTTGAAGAAAAAGTGGCAAAATAAAGTTTGTCCAGCTATTCAATAAATCCTGAATTGTCACTATTCCCCGATTCAGTTGATTAACAATTTTGCCCGAAATTTCGTTGTCAAAATAACTTTGAGGCAAAGTTAAAACTTTGTAGTAGAATCTCTCGGTTAAAAATTGTCTCAGCTTCCCCGCTAAATGGTCCCCAAATCTGTTGCTAATTGAGGTAAGAAAGATCCCGAGTAAACTTGCTACAAATGCAAACGCAATTAGCACTGTCAAATGCCCAATATTCCCGCTTTTATTACTAATTTGAGAAACAATGTCGTCAACAATGTATTTTGTAAGTACTGGGGCAACAAGGTCCAGCGCAGAAGTTAAGAGAATCAAAAATCCAATTAACAGTATCAGCCCATGAAGAGGCTTAGATATTTTTATTATTTTAAAAATGTTTTTCATCTAATTATCCAACTTTAGCATTTTTTTGCATTTTTTGATAAATCAGAGTAGAATACATGGATGGCGACACGTTTTGCATACAAAATTGCAACTCTCGGCTCGCACTCCGCGCTCCAAATTTTAAAAGGCGCCCACGACGAAGGTTTCGAAACGCTAATTGTTAATACCCCTGACCGTAATTCTTTATATCGACGTTTTAAATTCATCGATAAATTTATAGAAATTCCGACATACTCCGATTTCCCCAAAATTGAACAAAAGCTAATCGACCAAAAAGTTATTCTTATTCCTCACGGCTCTTTCGTATCCTATCTTGGTATCGAGGAAAATAAAAAAATGAAGGTGCCATATTTCGGCAATAAAAAAGTATTAGATTGGGAATCGGACCGACTGAAACAAAGAGAGTGGATGGAGAGGGCTAAAATTCCTGTTCCCAAAAAATACAATAAAGGAAGTGATATAGATGCGCCTGTGATGGTCAAAAGTTTTGGCGCCGCAGGTGGGGAGGGTTACTTCTTTGCCAAAAATAAAAAAGAGTTTGCTGCAAAAATTAAAAATTTCAAACCGAAAAAGTACCTTATCCAGGAATATGTCATCGGTGTTCCTCTTTATATCCACTATTTTTATTCACCGCTTACTGGAAAACTCGAAATTCTTTCCATCGATAGACGCTATGAAACAAACGTTGATTCTCTTGGGAGAATCCCATCCCAAAACCAGAAGGGACTCGGAATTGAGCCCTCGTTTGTTGTAGTCGGCAATAGCCCATTGGCACTTAGAGAGTCGCTTCTGGCCGACGCATTTGAAATGGGTGAAAGAGCAGTAGCTACTTCCAAAAAATTAATGTCCGGTGGTCTATGGGGACCATTTTGTCTGGAAACGATTATTACGCCTCAACAAAAGTTTTCTATTATTGAAATTTCTTGTCGTATAGTTGCCGGGACTAATCTTTTTATTAACGGCTCGCCATACGCATCCCTTTATTATGATAAAGAAGTTTCCACCGGTCGCCGCATTGCTATGGAAATAAAAGATGCCATTAAATCAAAATCATTAACAAAAATATTAGATTAATGAATAAACATCTTAAAAATTGGCAAGGGACAGCAGCAGTCATCGGTGTGGATTGGGGAGATTCCGGCAAAGGCCGCATTATAGACGATCTTAGCCAAAACGCCCGTATAGTCGCACGCTTCAATGGCGGTTCAAACACCGGGCACACAATCCAAAACCATTTGGGCAAATTCGCTCTGCATATTATGCCCTCGGGCATTTTTAATCCCAACGCTTTATGTCTCATCGGTCGCGGCGTCGCTTGCGACTTGGAATCGTTAATAGAAGACGAATTTAACCAATTGAAAAAGGCAAACGTTCCTTGGAAAAATTTGAAAATTGACAAACAAGCAACCTTAACAATGCCGTGGCACAAATTAAAAGATGGACTGCGAGAAAATCAAAGAGCATCAAAAATCGGCACCACCGGCAGAGGAGTTGGCCCAAAGGTAGCAGATCTTTTCGCTGGCGAATTTAAAAAATTACTAAAAGAGGAACTTGATTTTCAAAATAAACACTTCGGTCTTGGTCTTTCGTACACCAAAATCTTATCGCAGTTTCAAAGTTACGCAAAAATAATAAAACCATTCATTTCCCAAACAATCCCCATCGTCCAAAAAGCAATTCAAAAGGGCGAGAATGTGCTTTTCGAGGGCGCCCAAGGTTGGCTACTCGACATCGATGCCGGAACATATCCATTTGTTACTTCATCAAACCCCGGCCTTGTTGGTATCATGCGTTCTTTTGATCTTCATCCATCCCAAATCAATTACATGATCGGGATTACGAAAGCCTACACAACAAGAGTGGGAGCTGGCCCCATGCCCACAAAAATTAATGGGGCAGAGAGATTGTCAATCATCGAAAAAGGGCATGAAGTCGGTACTACCTCTGGCCGAACTCGCGACCCAGGATGGTTAGACCTTGTGCTATTAAAAGCTGCAGCGCAAGCAAATGGCGTAAATAATTTAGCTGTAACTAAAATAGATGTTCTTTCCGGTTTCAAAAAAATTAAGCTTTGTGTCGGTTACACGATAAACGGCAAAGAAGTAGATTACCTTTCCGGTAGTGCCGACTATCTTTCCAAATGCAAACCTATTTATCGCGAGGTCGATGGATGGGATGAAGATATTTCAAAAGTTCGCGAATTGAGTGGTCTCCCAAAAGCGGCTCAAAGATACATTAAGACAATCGAAGAATTCATAAACGTCCCGATCACTTTCATTGGCGTAGGGCCAAAAAGAGAAGAGGTAATTTATGTCTAAAAAAATAACAGTGGTAACTATTGGTAGTCATAGTGCTCTTGATGTTTGCAGAGGCGCAAAGGACGAAGGCCTTGCAACTTTGGTCGTCGTTGAAAAAGGCAGAGACAAAACCTATGCAAAGTATTTTAAATCGGGCAGCGGTGTCGGTTGTGTCGACGAAGTTATTTATGTTGACAAATTCAAAGATATTCTAAAGGCGGATTTTATTAAAATCTTAAAAAGCAAAAACGCAATTTTTATTCCTCACAGATCTTTCGAAGTTTATGTTAACTCTTACGACGCCATCGAAAAAGATTTCGACATTCCAATTTTTGGTAACAAATTTCTACTGCGGCTTGAAGAAAGAACAGAGAGTCCAAACCAATACGATTTACTGAAAAAAGCCGGAATCAAGTTTCCAAAAATATTCAAAAATTTTCAGGAAATTGACCGGCTCGTTATTGTCAAAGTTCCCGAAAAAGAGCGCAAATTCGAAAGAGCCTTTTTTCTTGCTACCTCTCCTTTGGAATTTAAATCGAAGTCAGACGAACTCATATCCTCGGGCAAAATCGTCAAAGAGGCTCTGGAAAACGCAGTTATTGAAGAATTCGTTTTAGGTGTTCAAGTCAATTTCAACTTTTTTTATTCTCCACTGAAAGACCGCCTCGAGTTAATTGGGACTGATACTAGACGTCAGACAAATCTCGATGGAATCCTGCGTCTCCCAAGTTTTTATCAGGACCAGATTAAAGATAAATTAGACCTAAAATATGAAGAAGCAGGCCATATAGCTGTCACTACTCTTGAATCGCTTCTTGAACCTGCTTTTGAAATAGGCGAAAATTTTGTAAAGGCCGCAAAAGAAATGTACGCACCTGGAGTCATTGGACCATTTAGTTTGCAGTCAGTCATCACTCCCGGTCCGCCCAAAAAAGAAATAGTAGTTTTTGATGTTTCGCCCAGGATGCCGGGAAGCCCTGGAATATTTGCTACGCCCTATTCAGGTTACCTTTATGGTCATGCAATTAGCATGGGCAGGAGAGTTGCGATAGAAATTAAAAATGCTATAAAAGGAAATAAAATCTCTTATATCACAACATGACAAAAACAAACTTTGATTCCTATCAATCGCCTTTTTCTTGGCGCTACGGCTCGCCCCAAATGCGCGAAATATTTTCTGAGGTTAATAAACGCAAAACCTGGAGAAAAGTTTGGGTTTCCCTGGCCAGTGCCCAAACAAAAGCTGGGCTCTTAACAAAACAAGAGTTCGAATTAATCAAAAAAAACGCCAATTCGATTGATATTGAGAAAGCTCACGAAATCGAAAAAGAAATATATCACGATCTAATGGCGGAAATTTTAACTTTCGCCGGCCAATCCGGTAAAGCCGGAGGCAAAATCCATCTTGGTTCAACCAGCACAGATATTGAAGATAACGCCCAAATAATAAATATCCAGGAAGCGCTAAAAATTATCGAGGAAAAGTTAATTAATCTCCTTAAAACTTTCTCAGCTCAAATTAATAAAAACAAGGGCCTTGTTTGTATGGCCTACACTCATCTCCAGCCGGCAGAACCAACAACACTCGGCTATAGATTCAGCTCTTACGCTCAAGATCTTCTAAATGACTTAAAGACGCTTAGGTTTTATAGCGAAAATTTGAAAGCCAAAGGCATGAAAGGAGCTGTTGGCACAAGTGCCTCATACGAAAAATTATTAGAAGGTAAGAAAATCGACGCTTTCCAAATGAGTGCCCAAGTCATGGAAGAGTTGGGTCTTACGGAAACGACTGTCAATTATCAAACTTATCCAAGAAAAACCGATCTTCATCTAACTTTTGTCCTTGCCTCAATCGCTCAGTCGCTTCATAAATTTGCTTTCGATTTAAGAATCATGCAATCGCCTAATTTTGGTGAATGGTCAGAACCCCGAGGCAAAAATCGAGTAGGTTCTTCCGCCATGCCATTTAAAAGAAATCCCGACAAAGCAGAAAAAATCTGCTCCCTTGCAAGATTTGTTTCTTCTACCATCAGTCTTGCTTGGAACAACGCCGCCAATGCCCTTCTAGAAAGAACCCTAGACGATAGCGCCAACAGGAGAATATTTATTCCGGAAAGCTTTTTGGCAACTGATGAAATTATTGATACTACCCAAGAGCTTGTAGAAAATATTGTCATCTTTAAAGAAAATATAAAAAGGAATTTAGAAAAGTTTGGACCATTTTCCGCAACAGAAACATTAATGATGGAAGCAGTAAAAAATGGAGCAGACAGACAAAAATTTCACGAGGCAATTCGGCAAATTTCGATGGAGGCTTGGAGAAGTTTGAGCATAGGAGAATCTAACCCCTTGGTTGAAATGTTAAAAAAAGATAAAATAGTTACAGCTTACGTAAAGCGCGAAAAAATTCAAGAACTGCTCGACCCTGCCAAACACGTTGGTGTTGCCCAAAAGCGATGCCAAATGTTTTTAAAAGAATTAAACAATTATTTAACAAAATGAAGCCGCAAGTTGGTATTTTAATGGGATCAGATTCAGATCTTGAAATCATGGCAGAAGCTGCCAAAATTTTGGACGAACTGGGAGTCGGAAACGAAGTATTAATCCTTTCCACTCATCGCGCTCCGGATCAAACAGCCCAATACGCTCAAAGTGCCAAAGCAAGAGGCATAAAAGTTATCATCGCCGGAGCTGGCGGCGCAGCCGCACTTCCCGGCTCAATTGCTTCTCTAACAACCCTTCCCGTGATCGGTGTTCCAATAAAGTCTAAAACTTTGGAAGGAATAGATTCCCTGCTTTCCATCGCCCAAATGCCTCCAGGTGTTCCTGTTGCCACGGTTGGAATAAACGGCGCAAAAAATGCGGGAATTTTGGCAGCCCAAATAATAGGCATACAAGAAAATAATGTATCGGCCAAAATCGTAAACTACAAAGACAAATTAAAAAAAGAAGTTCTTGCAAAAAATGATAAAGTCAAAAAAATTGGTTGGAGCAAATATTTAAAAGAAAAAAAATGATTAGCCAAAAGTTAATTATTAAAAACATCCCAAACGCCATAGAGACAGTCAGTTTACCAAAACTGGGCAAAAGAGCCAGCGGAAAAGTGAGAGATTGGTACGTAAAAGATAATTTCAGAATACTTATAGCAACCGACAGAATTTCCGCCTTCGACAGGGTTTTGGGCTTAGTTCCATTTAGGGGTGCTGTTTTAAATCTTCTTTCTAAATTCTGGTTTGAAAAAACTAGAGATATTGTTTCCAATCATATGATTGGCATAATTGACCCAAACGTTATGCTCGTTTCGGAATGTCAGGCACTTCCAATTGAGGTCATCGTCCGCGGTTACATAACAGGTGTAACCAATACGTCTCTATGGAGACAATACTCAGAAGACAAAAGAGTGATCTATGGAATCAAGTTTCCCGAAGGACTTGTTAAAAACCAAAAACTGC
>OBEQ012956296.1_pt1 | contig 10993 bp, 10 predicted proteins | sample 1670901 | NCBI WGS metagenome assembly OBEQ01 (sample SAMEA104232315, study PRJEB22302) | groundwater metagenome | biome: forest; feature: aquifer; material: groundwater | place: USA | collected 2011-08-07 | depth 5.4 m | reverse complement strand
ACGACCCGGTCCCCGAGCGTCATGGCCTCGACCTGGTCGTGGGTAACGTAAATAACCCTCGTCTCCAGGCGCTCGTGCAGGCGCTTCAGCTCGACCCGCATCTGGACGCGGAGCTTGGCGTCGAGGTTGGACAGCGGCTCGTCGAAGAGGAAGACCTGGGGGTGCCGCACGATGGCGCGGCCGACCGCGACGCGCTGGCGCTGGCCGCCCGAGAGCTGGCGCGGAAAACGATCGAGCAGGTCGGTCAGGCCGAGGATCTCGGCCGCCTTGCGCACCCGCTCGTCGGCACCGGCCTTCTCGCGCTTGGCGAGCATCAGGCTGAACGCCATGTTGTCGCGCACCGTCATGTGCGGGTACAGCGCGTAGTTCTGGAACACCATCGCAATGTCGCGTTCCTTGGGCGGCATGCGGTTGACCACCCGCCCGCCGATCAGGATCTCGCCGGCGCCGATTTCTTCCAGCCCCGCGATCATTCGCAACAGCGTCGACTTGCCGCAGCCCGACGGGCCGACCAGCACCGTGAACTGTCCGTCTTCCATGTCGATGTCGACACCGCGGATCACATGCGTGGTGCCGAAGTGTTTTTCGACTCGTCTGATCTGTACCGCGGCCATCAGGACTTGCCCTCCACCACCACATAGGTCGGCCGCCCGCGCACCGACCAGTCGACCAGGTTCTGAGCCGCCTTGCGCCGCAGCTCGCGCTCGGCCTCGACCGAATAGAACGCCGAGTGCGGCGTCAGCAGCACCCGCGGGTGCGCGAGCAGCGGATGCGCCGGGTCGGGCGGCTCGATCGGCAGCACGTCGAGCGCCGCGCCGTCGAGCCTGCCGCTCTGCAACACCGGCAGCAGATCATCGATGTTCACGACCGCGCCGCGAGCGGTGTTTACCAGCACGCTGCCGGGCTTCATGCGTTCGAGCAGCGGCGCCGCGACGAGTCCGCGCGTCTCGGCATTCAGCGGCACATGCAGCGACACCGCATCGGCCTCGCTGAACAGGGCTTCGAGATTCACGCGTTCGACATAGGCCGGGAAGTCGCCGTCGATGATGTACGGGTCGCAGGCGATGACGCGCTTGAAACAGTTGCGTGCGATGTGCGCCATGCGCTTGCCGATCCGGCCGAGGCCGAGGATGCCGAGTGTCATGTCGCTCGCGCGGCGGATCGTGCCCGCGGTCGAGTAGTGCCAGCGCCCGGCCTTGATGTCGCGGTCGTAGATCGCGAGGTGGCGCAGCAGCGCCAGCGTCATCGCCAGCGCATGCGTCGCGACTTCGCCGACGCCGTAGTCGGGCGAGTTGGCGACCCACACACCGTGCGCCTTGGCGTCGGCGACGTCGATGGTGTCGAAGCCGGCGCCGTAGCGGCTCGCGATCCGGATCTCCGGCCGCGCGGCGAACACGCGGGCGGTGACCGGCGCGTATTGCACCAGCACGCCCTGGCAGCCGGCCGATGCCGCAATCACCTCATCTTGGCTGCGGCATTGCGCGGTGACGAGCTCGACACCGGCCGCGCCGAACAGCGCGCGCTCGAGCTCGAGGTCCTTGAAGTCGTGGTCGGTGATGAGGACTTTCATGCGCGGGTCAGTGGTTGTCGCGTGGCACCGCAGAGCCGCTCTTGCCGACCAGGAAGTCGAGGTCGCAGCCGTCGTTGGCCTGGTTGACGTGGTCGACGTAGAGGCGCGTGTAGCCGCGTGTCATGGCAGGCGCCGGCGGCTTCCAGACCGCGCGCCGGCGCGCCAGCTCGTCGTCGGACACCAGCAGCTGCAGCCTTCGTGCCGCGACGTCGAGCTCGATCATGTCGCCCTCTTGCACCAGCGCCAGCGGACCGCCGGCGGCCGCCTCGGGCGCGACGTGCAGCACCACCGTGCCGTAGGCGGTGCCGCTCATGCGTGCGTCGGAGATGCGGACCATGTCGTTGATGCCGCGTTTCAGGAGCGACGGCGGCAGCGGCATGTTGCCCACTTCGGCCATGCCGGGGAAGCCGCGCGGGCCGCAGTTCTTCAGCACCAGCACGCTGTTCTCGTCGACGTCGAGCTTGCCGTCGATGCGCCGGTGGAAGTCGTCGATGTTGTCGAACACGACCGCCCGGCCCTTGTGTTTCATCAGCTTCGGTGTCGCCGCCGACGGCTTGATGATGGCGCCGTCCGGGCACAGGTTGCCGCGCAGCACCGCGATGCCGGTGTTCTTCTTGAACGGCTTGGCAAACGACATGATCACGTCGGGGTTGTAGTTCGGCGCTGCCTTGTTGTTCTGCCAGATCGTCTTGCCGTTGGCGGTCAGGGCCTTCTTGTTCAGCAAGTCGTTTTCGCCGAGCTCGCGAATCACCGCCGGCAGACCACCCGCGTAGCAGAAGTCCTCCATCAGGTACTTGCCGTTGGGCATCAGGTTGACGAGCGTGTGCACGTCGCGGCCGAGCGTGTCCCAGTCTTCGAGCGACAGCTTGACGCCGATGCGGCGCGCGACCGCAATCAAGTGGATCACCGCGTTGGTCGAGCCGCCGATCGCCGCGTTGACGCGGATCGCGTTCTCGAACGCCTTGCGGGTCAGGATGCTCGACAGCACGACGTCGTCGAGCACCATCTGCACCGCGCGCCGGCCGGCTTCGCGGGCCAGCAGGTTGCGCCGCGCGTCGACCGCCGGATAGGCCGCGTTGCCGGGCAGGCCGACGCCGAGCGCCTCGACCATGCTGGCCATCGTCGAGGCGGTGCCCATCGTCATGCAGTGGCCGTGCGAGCGGTGCATGCAGCTCTCGGCCTCGTGGAACTCGTCGCGCGTGATGCGCCCGCCGCGCAGGTCTTCCGACAGCGAGAAGGTGTTGGTGCCCGAGCCGATGCGCTCACCCTTGTCCCAGCCCGACAGCATCGGCCCGCCGGAGACGCCGATGGTCGGCAGGTCGACACTCGCCGCACCCATCAGCAGCGCCGGCGTGGTCTTGTCGCAGCCCATCAGCAGCACCACGCCGTCGAGCGGATTCGCGCGCAGGCTCTCCTCGACGTCCATGCTCACCAGGTTGCGGAACAGCATCGCGGTCGGGCGCAGCAGCGTCTCGCCGAGCGACATCACGGGAAACTCGAGCGGAAAGCCGCCCGCTTCCCAGACCCCGGTCTTCACATGCTCGGCGAGCGTGCGGAAGTGCGTGTTGCAGGGCGTCAGCTCGCTGTAGGTGTTGCAGATGCCGATCACCGGCCGGCCGTCGAACTGGTCGTGCGGCACGCCGCGGTTCTTGACCCACGAGCGGTAGATGAAGCCCATCTTGCCTTCGCGTCCGAACCATTGCTGGCTGCGGCGTGGCTTCTTGCTCGCGGGCATCTGCACTCCTTGATGGACGACGGGACAGCGTAGTCCCGATGCGGCCGCAAGGCTATCGGGCAGACCCGAATAGGTCAAGTGGTCATACCAATTAGACTGCGCGTCTCGCACCGTCCTGGAGTCGCGACGATGAACCAGTTGGACCTGAAAGGCCGCAGCGCCGTGGTCACCGGCGGCGCCGCCGGCATCGGGCTCGCGATCGCATCGCGGCTGCTGGCGTCGGGCGCGCGGGTCAGTCTGTGGGACCGCGATGTGCAGGCCTTGAAAGCGTCGGCAAGCCTGCTCGGCGAAGGCACCCACACGGCGCAGCTCGACGTGTCCGACGAGGCCGAGGTCCAGGCCGCTTTCGACACCAGCGTGAAGGCACTGGGCCGCATCGACGTGCTGGTTTGCAGCGCCGGCATCACCGGCCCGAACTTCCCGACCAAGGACTATCCGCTGGCCGATTGGAAACAGGTGCTCGACATCAACCTGACGGGGGTGTTCCTCTGCAACCGCGTGGTGGTCGCGCACATGGCGGCGAACGGGCATGGGCGCATCGTCAACATCGCCTCGATCGCCGGCAAGGAAGGCAACCCGAACGCGTCGGCCTACAGCGCGTCGAAAGCCGGCGTGATCGCGCTGACCAAGTCGCTCGGCAAGGAGCTCGCGGCGAGCGGCGTGCGGGTGAACTGCGTGACGCCGGCCGCCGTGAAAACAGGTATGTTCGCGCAGATGACACCCGAGCACATCGCCTTCATGCTGTCGAAGATTCCGATGGCCCGCTTCGGCGAGCCCAACGAGGTGGCCTCGCTGGTGGCGTGGCTGTGCACCGACGAATGCTCGTTCAGCACCGGCGCGGTGTTCGACCTCTCCGGCGGACGGGCGGTGTACTAGGATGACACCGATCGATCGAACAGGGGCGCGGGATCAGGCCGCTGGGGCGCTCTGCTCCGCTCATGTCCCCCGGCGCCGGCCTGCGGCCGCCACCTCCTCCTTTACTTCGCTACGCAGAGCACCCCACCGGCCTGATCTGGCACCGTCGTGGCTGTTCAACCGTCGTAAGCCAATGCCGGTTCGAGCCAAGGACGGCGGGTGGCGCGGAATTGGAGCGCGGCAGTGCGCAAAGGGCCACCTGGTATGACGACACGCCATCACAGCACCGACCTGACCACCTACACGCGCCGCCTGCTCGAAGGCGTGGGGCTCGACACCACCATCGCCGCCGACCTGGCCGAGGTGCTGGTCGAAGCCGACCTGATGGGGCACGACACCCACGGCCTGCAGCTGCTCGCGTCCTACCTCGCCGAGCTCGAAAAAGGCAACATGACGCGCAGCGGCAGCCATGAGGTGCTGAACGAGCGCGGCGCGACGGCGTTGTGGGACGGCCGGCGCCTGCCCGGGCCGTGGCTGGTGTTGCGGGCGATCGAAACGGCCACTGCCAAGGCCTTGCTGCACGGCACCGGCACGGTGGTGATCCGGCACAGCCACCACATCGCCTGCCTGGCCGCCTACCTGCGCCGGGTCACCGAGCAAGGGCTCGTGATGCTGCTGCATTGCTCCGACCCCAATGCCGCGAGCGTCGCGCCCTTCGGCGGCACCCGTGCCGTGTTCACGCCCGACCCGATGGCGGTCGGGTTTCCGACCGAAGGCGACCCGGTGCTGATCGACATCTCGGCCTCGCTCACCACCAACGGCATGACGAATCGGCTGCACAGGCAAGGCAAGCAGCTCGATCACGCCTGGCTGCGCGATGCGAACGGCGGCGTGTCACGCGACCCGGCGGTGCTGTTCACCGACCCGCCGGGCACGATCCTGCCGCTGGGCGGTGCCGACGCCGGTCACAAGGGCTACGGCCTCGCGCTGATGATCGAGATGCTGACCGGCGGCCTGGCGGGTTTCGGCCGCGCCGACCCGAAACAAGGCTGGGGCGCGACGGTGTTCGTGCAGGTCATCGACCCCGATGCGTTCGGCGGCCGCGCGGCGCTCGCGCGCCAGATGCAGTGGATCGCCGACGCTTGCCATGCCAACCCGCCGGTCGATGCGGCGGCGCCGGTTCGGCTGCCCGGCGAAGGCGGGATGCGGCGGCGGCGCGAGCAGTTGCGCGACGGGGTGAAGCTGCACCCGGAGATCCTGCCGGCGCTGGCGGCTTGGGGGAAGAAGCTCGGGGTCGAGGCGCCGACGGCGGCTTAGTTAGCTCGGAACACCCTCACCCCAGCCCTCTCCCGCGAGCGGGAGAGGGGGCAATACCGCCGCATTTCTCCCTCTCCCTTGTACTCGGGGGACAGGGTTGTTGGGGTGAGGGGCTCCCGGTTCGCGCCGCGACGCCACCACTTCACGCCCACCATCACCGTTTCATCGCATTCCGCTCGCCCCGCCCGGGGCCACTCGGCACAGTGCCTCCATCGCCGCATCAACGGCGGATTCAAGGAGCGCACCATGGCCCTCACGCAACTCTCTCCGGCAGTCATCGTTCACCTGTACTTCGCGCTCAGCGCGCTCGTGCTCGGCCCGATCGCACTGATGGTGAAGAAGGCGACCCGCCTGCACCGCGCCAGCGGCTATGTGTGGGTCGCGCTGATGCTCGGCGCGGCCATTTCGAGCGCCTTCATCCGCGACTTCGGCCTGCCCAACATCCTGGGCTACACGCCGATCCACCTGTTCACGATCGGCGCCATCGTCGGCGTCGGCGCGGCGCTGCTGTTCATCACCCGCGGCAACGTCGCCGGACACCGCAAGACGATGTGGAGCGTCTACATCGGCGGCTGCATCGGCGCCGGGCTGTTCGCGCTGCTGCCGAGCCGCTTCCTCGGCGACCTGGTCTGGCACCAGTGGCTCGCCTTGCTCTGACCCCCCAATCCAACAACCCCAGGAGAATCGTCATGTCCGCCAGCCTCGTCATCCTCGAAATCATCAAGCGCACGCCGATCTGGGTGTGGGCCATCCTCGCCGCACTGATCGGCGTTGGCCTGATCAACCTGCGCGAACGCCTCTACAGCCGCACCCGGCTCGTCATCGTGCCGATCGCCCTCGGCGCCTATTCGTTGTGGGGCGCGACCGCGGCCTTCGGCGTGCGGCCCGAGGTCATCACCGCCTGGCTGGCCGGTCTCGCGCTCGCTGTCGCCGCCAACCGCATGCTGCAATGGCCACGCAACGTGCGGCCCGACGGCAAGGGCAACTTCAGGGTGCCCGGCAGCGTCTGGCCGCTGGTGCTGATGCTGGCGATCTTCAGCCTGCGCTACGTCGCCACCGTGACCCTGGTGCTGCACCACGACTGGGCCGCCGACGCGCAGTTCAGCCTCGGCATGGCACTCGCCTACGGCACGCTGTCGGGGCTGTTCACGGCCCGCGCGCTGCGCATTCTCGACAGCGAGCGCGGCACGATGTCGCTGCGCACGGCTTGAGCCGAACCGCTTGCGCCCGTTAGACTGACCCGTCACACATTCGGAACCCTCGCGATGTCGCCGATCGAAAAATTCCTGCTCTTCGTCGCCGCGCCGGCCACGCTGCTGTTGGCGCTGGTCGAGGCCGTGGTGCTGTCGCTGCGCCAGCGCTACGACTGGCGCGCCTTCGGCGTCTCGTTCTTCGACTTCGTGCTGCGCATCGCGGTCACGATCTTCATGCCGCTGACGATCGCCGCACCGCTGATCGGCTGGGTCCAGCAGCACCGACTGACCACGCTGCAGCTCGACGGCTGGGGCAACGCGCTGCTGCTGTTTATCGTGCTCGAGTTCTGCTACTACTGGTTCCACCGCTCGGCCCACCGGGTGCGCTGGTTCTGGGGCAACCATGCCGTGCACCACTCGCCCAACGAGCTCAACCTGGCCGCAGCGTTTCGCATCGGTTCGTTCGGCAAGCTGACCGGCAACGTCGTCTTCTTCCTGCCGCTGGTGTGGCTGGGCTTCGACCTGCGCGTCGTGCTGGCCGCGTTGTCGCTGAACCTGCTGTACCAGTTCTGGATCCACGCGACCTGGATTCCCAAGCTCGGCTGGCTCGAATACGTGCTCAACACACCGTCGGCGCACCGCGTGCACCCCGCCGCCAACACCGAGTACCTGGACGCGAATTACGGCGGCGTGCTGATCGTGTTCGACCGCCTGTTCGGCACCTACATCGAAGAGCGCGCCGACCTGCCGTGCCGCTACGGCCTGGTCACCCCGATCACGAGCTACAACCCGTTCTACATCGAGTTCGCGCAGTGGATCGCGCTGGCGCGCGACCTGGCCCGCGCGCGCAGCCTGCGTGCCCTCGCCGGCCACCTGCTGATGCCGCCGGGCTGGGCGCCACACGGCGAAGGCAACACCACCGAGGAATTGCGTGAGCGCCAGCGCCCCAGCCTTGCCGGCTCCTGAGCACCCGCTGCGGCTGTTCGCGCTGCGCGGGGCGCGGGTGCTGGCGGTCGGCGCGATCATCAGCGCGCTGGTGTCTTTCGCGTTCTCGCGCACCGTGCTCAACAGCTTCGCCTACGGCATGTCGATCACGATGATGTGCTGGTTCTTCATCGACGGCGGCCGGCTCGCTGTCGCGCGCTGGGTCCACCGCAACGCACCGCCCGACGCCGACCCGGCCAGTCTGCGCTGGCCCGGCTGGCCCTGGATGCTGACGGTCATCGTGATCGGCACCTTCATCGGCTTCAGCCTGGGCAACGGCCTGGCCAACTGGATCACCGGCCGCGATTCGCCCGGCATCCTCAGCAGCAACCTGCGCCAGGCGATGGGCCTCATGCTGATCTCGCTGGTGCCGGGTCTGATCGCCACCTACCTGTTCTATTCACGCGGACGCCTCGCCCGCAGCGAGGCCCTGGCGCAGACCGCGCAGCGTCAGGCCGCCGAAAACCAGCTCAAGCTGCTCGAGTCGCAGCTCGAGCCGCACATGCTGTTCAACACGCTCGCAAACCTGCGGGTGCTGATCGGCATTGATCCGCCGCGGGCCCAGTTGATGCTGGACCTGATGATCGCCTTTCTGCGCGCCACGCTGAGCGCCTCGCGTGCCGCGACGCATCCGCTCGCGGCCGAGTTCGCGCGCGTCGCCGACTACATTGCGCTGATGCAGATCCGGATGGGCGATCGGCTCCAGCCGCAGCTCGATCTGCCGGCCGACTTGGCCGAGTTGCCGGTGCCGCCGCTGCTGCTGCAGCCGCTGGTCGAAAACGCGATCAAGCACGGCCTCGAACCGCATGTGAACGGCGGGCGCCTGATCGTCAGCGCGGTGCGCGAAGATGGGCAACTGCTGCTGCGGGTGCGCGACACCGGTGCCGGCTTGTCGACCGCACAGTCCGCGCCGTCCGACGGAACCCGCTTCGGCCTGCAGCAGGTCCGCGAGCGGCTGACCACGCTGTACGGCGCGGCGGCAAGCCTAGCGCTCACAGCCGCCGATGATGCCGAAGGCGGCACACTCGCCACCGTTCGCATCCCAATCGCATCGCCATGACCCCGACCGCTCTGATCGCCGAGGACGAACCTCTGCTCGCCGCCAACCTGCAAGCCGAGCTGGCCCGGCTGTGGCCCGAGCTGGAGATCGTCGCGACGGTCGGCCATGGCGAAGCGGCGGTCGACCACGGCCTGGCGCTGCAGCCCGACGTGATGTTCCTCGACATCCGCATGCCCGGCATGAGCGGCCTGGAAGCCGCGCAGGCGCTGGCCGAAGACTGGCCCGACGAATCCAAACCCTTCCCGCTGATCGTCTTCGTGACCGCCTACGACCAATACGCGCTGCAGGCCTTCGAACGCTCCGCGGTCGACTATGTGCTGAAACCGGTCCAGCCGGATCGCCTCGCGCAGACCTGCGCCCGGCTCAAGTCCGCCCTGCAGCAGCGCGCGCTGCCCCAGGCGGTGCCCAACCTCGGCGCGGTGATGGACCAGCTGCGCGGCCTGCTCGGCGCGGCCGCCGCGCCGGCTGCCGCGGCACTGCGTGTGATCCAGGCGGGCGTCGGCAATGCGATCCACATGGTGCCGATCGACGAGGTGCTGTACTTCGAGGCCGCCGACAAATACGTCCGTGTGATCACCGCCGAGCGCGAGCACCTGATCCGCATTTCGCTGCGCGAGCTGCAGCCGCAGCTCGACGCGCAGCGTTTCTGGCAGATCCACCGCGGCACCATCGTGCGCTGCGACGCCATCGCCAGCGCGCTGCGCGACGAGTCGGGCAAGCTCACGCTGATCCTGCGCGGCCACCCCGACAAGCTGGGCGTGAGCCGCCTCTACGCGCACCTGTTCAAAGGCATGTAGGGCGTCGCTTACCATTGGCGGTTTCGCCCGCGCCTGCCGCCAACCTCTGTGAACCTTGGCATTCCGAAGTCGTCCGGCACCCTCAAGAAGGTGCTGGTCATCCAGTATTCGCAAACCGGACAGTTGACGGCGCTTGCCGAGCAGATCGTCGCGCCGCTCAAGGCCGACCCGCGATGTGCCGTCCATGTCGAAACGCTGGTGCCGCTCAAACCCTTCGCGTTCCCGTGGTCCTTGTTCGCCTTTCTCGATGCGTTTCCCGAATCGGCCCACCTGGTGCCGCCGGCGCTGGCGCCGCTGTCGCTCAAAGGCGACGAAGACTTCGATTTGGTGATCCTGCCCTACCAGGTCTGGTTTCTCGCGCCGTCGCAGCCGATCACGGCCTTCCTGAAACACCCGCTGGCGCAACGGGTGCTGCGCGGCAAGCCGGTGGTGACGGTGATCGCCTGCCGCAACATGTGGATGTCGGCCCAGGAAAAGCTGAAGTCGCTGCTGGCCCACGCCGGCGCGCGACTGATCGACAACGTGGTGCTGACCGACCCCGGACCGACGCTCGCCACCTTCATCACCACCCCGCGCTGGCTGTTGAGCGGCAACAAAGCGGGCTTCTGGGGCATGCCGGCGGCCGGGCTCAGCGAAGCTCAGATCCACGATTCGCGCCGCTTCGGCCTGGCGCTGCGCGAGGCCCTGGGCAACGATCGCGAAAAGGGCAGCGAGCCGCTGCTCGCCGGCCTGGGCGCGGTGAAGGTCGACCCGCGCCTTTACTTCAGCGAAAGAACCGGCACCCGCAGCTTTTTCGTCTGGGGCAAGCTGCTGCTTGCCGCCGGGCCGCCCGGAAGCTGGCAGCGCCGGCCGCTGTTGGCGCTGTACGTGGTGTTCCTGATCGCGATGATTGTCACGCTCGTGCCCGCCAGCCTGGCGCTGCAGGCCGTGTTGCGTCCGTTCATGGGGCCGTGGTTGACTAAAATACAGGCCCAATTCGAACAGCCCTCGGGCTCGTCCACGGAACGCAGCCAACTCTATGAGGACTGAAGTATTTCTGACCCGCACCGGCGCCTTTCTGCCGTTTGCGCCGGTCGGCAACGAAGAGATCGAAGACGTGCTCGGCCGCGTCGGCGGCAAGCCGTCGCGAGCCCGGCGCATCGTGCTGCGCAACAACGGCATCCAGTCGCGCCACTACGCGATCGACCGCGCGACCGGCGAGCCGGCGATGAGCAACGCGCAACTCACCGCCGCCGCGATCCGCGCGATGGGCGACATCGGCCATGTCGATTGCCTGGTCACCGGCACCTCGCTGCCCGACCAGCTGATGCCCAACCATGCGGTGATGGTGCACGGCGAGCTGGGCTGGCCGCGCCTCGAGGTCGTGTCCTGCGCCGGCATCTGCCTGGCCGGCACCGCGGCCCTCAAACACGCCTGGCTGTCGGTGCGCGCCGGCGACGCGCAGCGCGCCGTGGCCACCGGCTCGGAGCTGGTTTCCCCCTT
>OBEQ010904470.1_pt1 | contig 10993 bp, 10 predicted proteins | sample 1670901 | NCBI WGS metagenome assembly OBEQ01 (sample SAMEA104232315, study PRJEB22302) | groundwater metagenome | biome: forest; feature: aquifer; material: groundwater | place: USA | collected 2011-08-07 | depth 5.4 m | reverse complement strand
TTCTCTCCTTTAATCGCCGCGAGGGCGATTTTCGCTTTTTGCTCGGGGGTGAATATTTTCTTCATGGTTTGTGGATTTTGTCAAAATTATTATTTGGCTATCCACTGATTATACCTGTCCGAATTTCCCAGTCCATTATATCAAGCAGGAAAATTGTTTGACATTCGTCCACTTGAGATGTTTATGGAAACTGTAACAAAAGATGGCGTTATTGTCCCGCGCTTTCAACGCATTACGGACACTGCCACAAAGGATCAGTTACGGTTCATCAAAGAACAAATAATGTATCCTCACGGTTAATCATAAAAGCAGAAAGAGCGGACACCATGCCGCTCTTTTATTTTTTCTATCCGCCATTCCGCCATATTTTCCAACTTCTGTATACGGCAATACTTCGCATATGCGAAGTATTGCCGTATGTGATATGATGAAGAAAAAAACATGAAAGCAAAAACGCAATATCCAAAAAACAAGACTGAGCAAGAATTTCACCGGGAGCTTGCAAGAAAAAAACAGGTGGAACGGGAAAAAGCTGAAAAAGTGGCGCGTCTTTCATGGGAAAAACGGGCGAAGAATTTTCTTGAGTCGGATTCCACAGCGTCTCAAGCAACAAAAATCGCGCTTGCTTTAGTCGTCGTGGCGGGGGTTTTGACTGTTGTTTCCGTTGCCCCCGGATTAACGGTTTTGGCGCGCTACTATAAGCGTTCGCAGTATTACTCTGAAAAACAAATTCGCGATGCGTCAAAAAATCTAAAAAAATGTCACTATATAGAATCGGATACGTATCGCGGCAAACCTCGCGTTCGTCTTACAAAAAAAGGAGAGGAGTATTTTCAGAAAATGATATTTGAAGAAGCGCGGCTGTCTTCGCAGGAGAAATGGGACGGGAAATGGCGATTTGTGCTTTTTGATATCCCCGTCAATCATACGAGGGCGAGAGATGCGCTCAGGTGGAGGCTTCGCGCGCTTGGGTTTTTCCAATATCAAAAAAGCGTCTGGGTGTATCCGTATCCGTGCAAAGATGAGATTCTCTTCGTTGCCGACCATTTTGGAATCGGCAGGTTTGTGGAGATTCTCGACGCAACGGGGCTATCCGATGATACCGTTCTTAAAAAACACTTTGAATTGTTATAGGAGCATATCGTCCATGAAAATTTTTATGTGAAAAAATGTATGCGGCAAAACTTCGCGTATGCGAAGTTTTGCCGCATACAAAATTGTTTCTGAGAAGACCTCATATTTTTGTTCGTTTCGTTTTCTGCTTGTTTTGTTTTTAGTGCGGAGTTTGGTATACTTGATGACATAACAGTTTAATTTTTTCTATTTTATGGCTATCAAAATTGCAATCAATGGTTTGGGGAGAATCGGGCGCGCGTTTTTGAAAAGCGCGCACGCAAGAGAAGAAATTGAAATTGTCGCGGTGAACGATTTGGGCGACCTGCCGAATCTCGCGTATCTTTTGAAATACGATACGGCGTATGGGCGAAGCGGGCTTGATGTCGGCACCAAAGAAGAAGATGGCAAAAAATTTATCATCGTGAACGGAAAGCGGATGCGCGTCTTCGGCGAGAAAGACCCGATAAATCTTCCGTGGGGCGAGCTCGGCATTGATATTGTTTTGGAATCCACGGGATTTTTCACCACCTACGGAAAAGCGAAAGTGCATCTTGATGCCGGCGCGAAGCGGGTGGTTATTTCCGCTCCGGTAAAAGGAGATGCGCCCGAGGGGGTTGGCTGCTCCACCGTGCTTATGGGCATCAACGAAGAAAAACTCGCGACCTGCCAAATTTCATCAAACGCTTCCTGTACCACGAACTCTGCCAGCCCCTTGGTGCAGATTCTCCATGAAGCGATTGGCATTGAAAAAGCGATGCTCTCAACCGTGCACGGCTACACCGCATCGCAAAAACTCGTGGACTCCCCCGATGCGAAAGATTTCCGCCGCGGCCGGGCGGGTGCGGCGAATATCGTGCCTTCCACGACCGGCGCGGCGGAGGCGGTTACGCAAGCCATCACGGAATTGGAAGGAAAGTTCGACGGGCTCGCTTTCCGCGTGCCGATTATCGCCGGCTCCATTGCGGACATTACTTTTGTGGCGAAGCGCCCGACGAGCGTTGAAGAAGTGAATAACATCCTGCGCGAAGCGGCGAAACAAGACCGTTGGAAGAAAGTGTTTGCCGTTACTGACGAACCGCTCGTCTCTTCGGATATTGTCGGGCAGCCGTTCGCCTCCATCGCCGACCTCGGACTCACGAAAGTGGTCATGGGCGACCTCGTCAAAGTCTGCGCGTGGTATGATAATGAGGTGGGCTACACCGCGGCGCTCGTGGAGCATGTTGTTGCAATGGGAAGTCATTTATGAAAATCTACATCGGCACAGATCACGCGGGGTTCGAGCTGAAGCAAAAGCTTGTTCCATTCATTCAGTCTCTCGGGCACGAGGCGATTGATTTCGGCGCGCATGAATATAATGAAGTGGACGATTATCCCGACTTTATTACACCGGTCGCGAAAGAAGTTTCCGCCAACCCCGCTGCGCGCGGGATTATCCTCGGCGGGTCCGGGCAGGGCGAAGCGATGACGGCGAATAAATTTCCGCATGTTCGCGCGGCGGTGTATTATGGGGGGACATTTGATATTGTTCGGCTTTCGCGCGAGCATAACGACGCAAATATCCTTTCTCTCGGCGCGCGATTTTTGAGCGAAGACGAAGCGAAGGAAGCTGTGAGAATTTGGCTCAATACGCCTTTTCCGTGTGACGAGAGGCACGTGCGCAGATTGGAGAAGATAGAAATTACCAAAGAATAAAGATTTATGATTTAAGATTTATGAAGACGACCGGCGTATTCTTAAATCTTAAATCATAGTTTTATGGAAATAATCCCCGCAATTATGCCGAAAGACTTTGAGGAAATCACCGCAAAAACGGCGGCGGTTTCACTTTTTGTAAAAACGATACAGATTGACATCATGGATGGCAAGCTGACTCATTCAAGAAGCTGGCCGTATTTTGAGGGGCAGGAAGAAAGCTTTGAAAAAGTGGCGAGCGGCGAGGTCGGCTTGCCGTCTTGGAAAGATGTCGATTACGAGGCGGACTTGATGATTCAAAATCCGGAAAAAGATTTCGGCAGTTTTGTGAATGCGGGGTTTCATCGCATCATCGCGCATGTTGAATCCACCGGAAAATTTCGCGAGATTCTTGAAGAATGGAAAGGCGCGGTGGAGATTGGCGCGGCGATAAATATCGATACGGAAAATGATGCCCTCTTCCCGCTTATTGAAGACGGTTTGGATTTCGTGCAGTTCATGGGTATTGCAACTATCGGTTTTCAGGGAAGTCCTTTTGACAGCCGTGTTTTGGGGAAGATTGAGAGTTTGCGGAAGATGTATCCGAAAGTTATAATAAGCGTAGACGGCGGAGTCAGTTTGGAAACTGCACCGCTTCTTCTTCGGGCGGGGGCAAATCGCTTGGTGGCGGGTTCGGCGATATTCGCAAGCGAGAATGTGGAAAATACGATTGAAGAATTTAAAAAACTTTCAACAAGTTAAATTGTTTATGATGCAGCATCTTCACGACGAAAAAATAAAATTTTTGGAAGAAAAGGCGAACGAGATTCGCATGACGATCATTGATATGCTTCTTGCCGCAGGTTCGGGGCACACGGCAGGCCCGCTCGACATGGCGGATATTTTCACGTTGCTCTATTTCCATATTTTGAAGCATGACCCGCACAATCCGTCATGGAATGACCGCGACCGGCTCGTTCTCTCCAATGGACACATCTGCCCCGTGCTTTACGCGACGATGGCTCATGCGGGATATTTTCCCGTGGAAGAGACGCTGACTCTCCGAAAGTTCGGAAGCCGGCTTCAGGGGCATCCTCACCGCGAATTCCTTCCGATGCTTGAAACGAGCTCGGGCCCGCTCGGCTCGGGGCTTTCACAAGCCGTCGGCATGGTGCTTGCGGAGCGGATAAATGCCGGCAAACATTCCTCAAAATTCTTTTACTGCATGCTGAGCGATGGCGAGCTTGATTGCGGGCAGATATGGGAAGCGACGATGCAGGCGGGAAAAGAAAAGCTTGGAAATCTCATCGGCGTCATCGACCGCAACAATATACAAATCGACGGCTTCACCGAGGACATCATGCCGCTTGAGAGTTTGAAAGCGAAATTCGAAGCGTTTAATTGGCACGTTCTCGAAGTGGACGGGCATAATTTCGCGGCGATACATACCGCTATCGGCGAAGGACAGGCAATGTTCGACAAACCCACCATGATTATCGCGCACACCATCCCCGGCAAAGGCGTTGATTTTGCGGAGAGGCGATTTGAGTGGCACGGCAACCCGCCCGGCAAAGGCATGGAAGATGTGGTGAAGAAAGCTGATCAGGGGAAAGCATTTTTGGATGAACTGCGGACGCTCGGGGGGAGGATTAAGAGCGAACACCAGTAAAAAAGAATCAGGAATAAGGAAAAATCGCCATAAAACTGGCGGTTTTTAACAAAAAACTTGACAATAAATATAGAGTATGATAATATAACCTTGGATTGAAATTCCGTTCACTCCTTCAAATAAACAATAGAAAACAGTAGAAAACAATAGAAAACAATCGAAATCACAGGAGAATAAATTATGGACATACTCGCAATGCAGATGGAAGAGAACGCCCGCACAATAAAGTTAACTCTTCTTTTCAGACCAGGCGGTGTCTGGCATAACACCGAAGTTGATCGCTTGGTAAACGGACTCGTGACTGAGACGAGCCAGCATCCGAAACATCCTTCGCATATTGTTTTGTTCGGTCATTTCACAAAAGCGCAGACATTAGAAGCTCTGCTCGGTGGTGTGGCGTATACCGCCACACAGATAACGGGGATAGCCCACAAGGAGCTGCCTTTTAGACCTGGGTTCATGTAGAACAAAATTATTTGGAATTACCCCGCACGAGTGAAAACTACGGCGGGGTTCAGTTTATGTGGTGATTTTCTAAAAAAACGGTATAATCAAAAATATGCAATCCAATCGTCAACAGATGCCGACACTATCGTCGGCGGAAATTCGCGAGCGATTTTTGAAGTTTTTCGAGAAGCGCGGGCATACCATTATCCCGAGCGCTTCTTTGGTGCCCGAAAACGACCCTTCCGTGCTTTTTAATACCGCCGGCATGCAGCCCTTGGTGCCGTATTTGCTCGGGCAACCACATCCGACAGGGGCGACGCGCATCGCGGATGTACAGAAATGCGTTCGCACAAATGATATTGATGAAGTGGGCGATAATACTCACGACACTTTTTTTGAGATGCTCGGCAATTGGTCTCTCGGGGACTATTTTAAGAAAGAGGCGATACTATGGAGTTTTGAATTTTTGACCTCAAAAGAAGAAGGGCTTGGGCTCGACCCGAAGCGGCTCTACGTGACGGTTTTTGAGGGCGATGAAAATGCTCCGCGCGATGATGAGGCGCATGTTATCTGGAAAAAACTTTTTGAGGACAACAAAATTCCGGGGGAGAGAATTTATTTTATGGGCGCAAAATCCAACTGGTGGAGTGCGGGAGAGAACGGACCGTGCGGCCCTGATTCGGAGATGTTTTATGATGTGACCGGGAAAATTACTGAGGGAATGACGAAGGAAGAATACGTGGTGGCGGATGACCGGCAGGACGTGGTGGAAATCTGGAACGACGTTTTTATGGAGTATGAGAAACTGGACGGTAAGGTAATCGGGAAGCTTGCCAACAGAAACGTTGATACGGGTACAGGGCTCGAAAGAGCTACGATGGTTGCACAGGGGAAGAATAATATTTTTGATACGGATCTGTTTTTGCCGATTATTGCAAAGATGAATGAATTTGGCGCAGGAGAAGGTAAACGTGCGAAGCGCATCATTGCCGACCATATTCGAGCATCAATTTTTTTGATTACAGATGGAGTTGTTCCCGCGAATACCGACCAAGGCTATATCTTGCGACGGCTTTTGCGTCGCGCGGTTCGCTATGCTGATTCGCTTGGAATGGAAGGCGGGCTTGTAGCGCTTGTCGATACGGTTGTAGAAATATATAAAAGTGCTTACCCGAATCTTTTGGTTGCGGTACAAAAAATAAAAGAGGAAATACAGAAGGAAGAAGAAAAATTCAGGCTGACGCTTTCGCACGGAATGGCCGAATTTGAGAAGTTCTCCCGTCAGAACATCTCAGGAAAAGACGCTTTTGATTTGTATCAAAGCTATGGATTTCCGTTTGAGGTAACAAAAGAACTCGCGAAAGAAAAAGGAATCACGGTTGATGAAAAAGGTTTTGAAGAAGAAATGAAAAAACATCAAGAAATTTCCCGCCAAGGTTCCGAACAAAAATTCAAAGGCGGGCTTGCCGACCATTCCGAAATGTCGGTGAAGTATCACACGGCAACGCACTTGCTCCATCAGGCGCTTCGGACGGTGCTTGGCGAGGGCGCGGGGCAGAAGGGAAGTAATATCACCCCAGAGCGACTGCGTTTTGACTTCGTGCACGATACGAAAATGACCGATGAAGAAAAAAAACGAGTGGAGGATCTGGTGAATGAGAAAATCCGCGAGGCGTTGCCGGTAACCTACGAAGATATTTCAATGGAAGAAGCGAAAAAACGAGGAGCGATAGGGTTGTTTGAAGAAAAGTACGGCGATACTGTACGCGTGTATCAGATAGGTGATGCCGACAAGAAATTTAGCATTGAACTCTGTGGCGGCCCGCACGTAAAAAATACTTCGGAGCTGGGACATTTCAAGATTGTTAAAGAAGAAGCCTGTTCCGCCGGAATCAGACGCATAAAAGCAATACTTGATTAAAATGACTTTTAGACATAAAATTTAGACATAAAAAAACATGAAAAAAAGACTGCATTTTCTCTCCGGCATCCCGCGTTCCGGCTCCACCGTTTTGGCGGCGATTCTCAATCAGAATCCGAAAACGCATGTGAGCACCACATCGGGCTTGGTTCATGCGCTCGACGGCATAGCGAACACATGGGCAGGCACGGGTCTGCTCAACGAGAACGACCCCGAGCGCAAAAAACTTGCCGCCACCATGCGGGGCATGGTTGACGCGTTCTATGAAGATACCGACAAACCGGTGATTATTGATAAGTCCCGCGGCTGGCCTATTGCGCAAATCATGCAGGCGATGGGCATGGTGCTGGAGCGACCGCCAAGAATTATTGCAACCGTGCGTTCGGTGCCGGATTGCGCGGCGTCTTTTGTACGGGTTGCCAAACCGAAAAATCTTGATGAATTCATACACTCCGGGCAGTTGATGGACCACCTGAAAGCGGCCTATATTTCTCTCCAAAACGGCTACCTTGCCGCGCCGGAGAATTTCCTGTTCGTCGAATATGACGATCTGCTTGCCGACCCAAAAGCAGAGCTCAAGCGTATTCATAAGTTCCTCGAGTTGCCACCTTTTGCCTACGATTTCACCCGCATTGACGGTTCTTCCGTGAAAGAGGACGACGAGAATCTGCACGGCTATGCCGGGATGCATGATGTCAAACCCAAGCTGGAACGCCAGCATAATCAGAATTCAAAGGATGTGCTTGGGCGGCATTATTATACGTTCTGCCAGCCGGAGTTCTGGCAGGCGGTGCCAAAGACTCGCGCCGAAATTCAGCCGCTTGATCTGCAGCTTTCCGCATCCACCGCCGGCGACTTCAAAGAAGGCTGGAGGCTGGCGCAAGAGATTGAAAAGAACGACCCGCTCAACAACCGTGCGGCGTACAATCGCGGCTGGTACTATTTGAGTCAAGGCGAATTGCAAAAAGGGTTTCATTTGTTGAATCGCGGACGCATCGAGGGCGTGTTCGGCAACAAGTGGCCGGATGTCCCCACACAGCTCTGGGACGGCAAGAGTAAGGGAATTATTCTGCTCTACCTTGAGGGGGGGTTGGGAGACCAGATGCACCAAGTGAGGTTTGCCAAGGCGATTGCCGAGCGCGGTTGCAAAGTTATCGTCGCCTGCTCCGGGCAGCTGGCATTGCTTTTTATGGACGTGGAAGGCGTGTCGGGCGTTGTTCAGCATGAAGCGATGTTCGGCGTTTACCATGATTTTTGGGTGCCGGGAATGTCGGCGGTGGTGCCGCTCGGATATGAATATGACGACATCAGCGGGAAGCCGTATATCTCGCGGCCGAAAATTTCGAAAAATATAAAAAACAAGAAGGGAGGGAAAAAAAGATTGCGCATCGGGTTGCGCTGGCTGGGCAATCCGCGTTTCGAGCACGAACAGCACCGCGTGTTTGACCCGAATTTGATGTTTGACGCCGTCCGCGGAATTGACGCTGACTTCATTTCGCTCCAGCGCGATGCCGGCACCGAAGCGCGGCCGGCGTGGTGCAAGGAAGTGCCTCTTACTCATTGGGGCGAGACACGGGAGGCGATTGCTTCTTGCGATTTGGTTATCACTTCGTGTACGAGTATCGCCCATCTCGCCGCCGCCATGGGTATTTCGACATGGGTTATAACGCCCGTCATGCCGTACTATTTATGGGCATTGCCGGGACAGAAAGCGCCGTGGTATGACAGCGTCCGCCTCTTTCGGCAAAAAACATTCGGCGATTGGAAAGCGCCGTTTGATGAAATAAAAACGCAGATTAAGAAAAAATACAAGAATGGCAAAATTGTCCACATGGGGCGCCGCAAAAAATCATGAAAGAAAAATTACTGACATTGCCAAGAATACACCTCACCGACCGCCAGCTGTTTGACCTTGAAATGCTCGGGGTCGGCGGTTTTGCGCCGCTTTCGGGCTTTATGAATGAAGACGACTACGAGGGGGCGGTGGAAAATATGCGCTTGGCGAATGGCGAATTCTGGCCGATGCCGATCGTACTCGACGTTTTTTCGCCGTCTCCATACAAAGAGGGGGAACAAATTATTCTCTGCGACAAATACGGCAATCCGGTTTCTTTTTTCAGCATCACCTCTGTTTACACTCCGGATAAAAAAAGAGAAGCGCGACTCGTGTACGGCACGGAGGATGAAGCGCATCCGGGAGTTCATTATCTTTTTCACAATACGGGCGACATATATTTGGGCGGGTCACTGGAAATTATTGCGCTTCCCGTTCGGAGCGATTTTTCAGAGTGGCGCTTTACCCCTGCCGAGCTCCGAAGCTGGTTTAAGGAGCATGCGTGGGAAAAAGTGGCGGCATTCCAAACGCGAAACCCCATTCATCGCGCTCATTTTGAATTGATGAAAAGGACTCACGCGGAACATGGGGCGCATATTCTCATTCATCCGGTCGTCGGCATAACCAAAGAGGGGGATATTGATTATATTACGAGAGTGAAAAGCTATATCGCAATACACGAAGCGCGCATGAAAGATTTTGCCAAGCTCGCTCTTTTGCCGCTTGCCATGCGCATGGCGGGCCCGCGCGAGGCGCTCTTTCATGCGCTGATTCGCAAAAATTACGGAGCCACTCACTTCATTGTCGGGCGCGATCATGCCGGTCCGGGAAAAGATTCCGCAGGGAAGCCGTTTTATGAAATGTACGCCGCTCGCGATGTGGCGGTTTTGCACGAAAAAGAACTCGGCATAAAAATTATTCCCCAAGAAGAAATGGCATACGTTGACGAGGAGTACGGGTACATGCCCGCACATGAAATGCCGGACGGAAAAATGTCGCAAAACATTTCGGGGACGCGTTTTCGGGAAATGCTCGCGAATGACGAAGAAGTGCCCCCGTGGTTTTCGTTCCCGGAAGTATTGGATGAACTGAAAAAAGGAATACAGCGCCATCGCAACCGCGGTTTCACCATATTTTTTACGGGATTGTCGGCATCCGGCAAGTCCACCATCGCTCTGCTTCTCCACAGCAAGCTTCTTGAACAGAGTGATAAAAAAATCACCCTGTTTGATGGAGACGTTGTGCGGCAGTACCTTTCCAAGGGGCTCGGTTTTTCAAAAGAAGACCGCATGGCTCATGTCGAGCGCATCGGATTTGTCGCGAGTGAAATTACCAAACACGGGGGCATCGCTCTTTGCGCTGTTATTGCTCCTTACGAAGAATCCCGCCAAAAAAATCGCCGCCTTATTTCAGAGCATGGAAATTATATAGAAGTGCATATAGCCACCCCGCTTGATGTATGTGTTGCGCGAGACCCGAAAGGGCTGTACGAGAAAGCGAAGCTCGGACTCGTAAAAGGATTAACCGGCATTGACGACCCATACGAGACGCCGGTGAATCCAGAAATAACAATAAATACCGATGGAGAAACCCCGCTTGAATCGGTGGAACATATACTCGGGTTCTTGAGAACGAGAAACCTCATTTGATTTATTGTATGCGCAAAAACAACACCGTAAAATTAAATCTCGGATGCGGCTATAACAAATTAGCCGGGTATGTAAATGTGGACAAAGACAGGCGCTGCAAACCTGATGTTGTGGCGGATTTGGAAAAACCCCTGCCTTTCAAAGATAATTCCGTAAGCGAAATAGTGCTTGTCCACGTTCTTGAACACCTCGGGCAGGATACCAAAACGTATCTGAATGTCTGGAAAGAGTTTTACCGGGTGCTGAAAGATCAAGGCGTTATCAAGATAACCGTGCCGCATTGGCAACATGAGAATTTTCACCACGACCCGACGCATGTGAGGAAGGTAACGCCGGTCGGGGTGGATATGTTCAGCCAAGAACGCAACGCTCACACCATAAAAACAGGCGGCAGCGAAACGACGCTTGGTTTGCAGTGCGGGATTGATATCGGAGTAACCGAGGTGGGGTATGATCTAATGCCAGATTTCAAACGCGAAATGGAGGGCAAGCCGCGGCAATTTATAGAAAGGGAGATGAGCAAATACAACAACGTGTGTTTTCAAGTGCAGATTAATGCGAAGGCTCACAAACCGGCGCGAGGCGGATAAAAAACTCAACGCAAGGACTACCCTAGGAATTTTTCCCCCTAGGGTAGTCCTAGGAAAAAAAGTAAAAAACCGGAAAGACCGGAAAGTTGTCCACAC
>OBEQ012719143.1_pt1 | contig 10994 bp, 12 predicted proteins | sample 1670901 | NCBI WGS metagenome assembly OBEQ01 (sample SAMEA104232315, study PRJEB22302) | groundwater metagenome | biome: forest; feature: aquifer; material: groundwater | place: USA | collected 2011-08-07 | depth 5.4 m | reverse complement strand
GCTCCCCGATTGAAAAGCCTTCGAACATTTCGTTTATTCTACCACATAGCCTCTTAGATAAAAGCCGGTTCAGATAACAACATCGTAGCAACATCGTACCTCTTAGACACGGTATGTATTTGTTTTCAGGCCCCACGCGTGCACAGAATAATTTCCCGGTTTGGGAATTTTCTAAAGGCTTCAAAATTTTGGAAGTCCTAAAGAAGAAACAACGCCAACAACACTAGCGTCAGAAGACAAAGCCAATCGATCCAGGATCAGCTCTCACAAGCTAACATCAAACCCAACGCCTCCTAAAGAAATTCAAGAGCTAACTTTAAAAAATTTAAACTTTCTATAACCTCCCCAAATAACTTAACTTCTGATGGCCGCTTCGCGGCCCAACAACAACCCGGCCTCTTCGCAATCGGACAGGAGGGCTTGCTGCCCCGCTCCGCCTCGGCTTGGGCCTCAGCTCCGCTCCACCGCTCGCTAGGCGCTCGCTCACTTGTGGCCCTAGGCCGGGCCACCGCCGCTTGGGTCAGCGGCGGACTCGACTCGGTGCTTTGGTTTGTAGTTCTTTAGTACAGGGGGGTGACTCCTTAATGCTTTTGGGGCGTCGGGGTTCACGGTGCCCTCGCGTGGGACTTTTGTGATTTTTTTCAGTCTGAGACGCCCGCCTGCGGGTTGGCTGACAGGAAGCTGTTGTTTGATGGAAAAGTTTGGGTTTGGCGGGGGCTTTGGTGCGACCCCCTAAGCCGGGGCGCCGTCGGATTGGATAGTCTTTGGACAAACTCTGCGTAGGTAACGGTGGGAGGATTTCGAGGGACAATAACGGCCCCCGCGCAGGGATGGGAGTGATTTTTTGCCTACGACAAATTAAAAATAGACTGTTAAATAGTGACACAATATTCAAATAATAGTTGACAAATATTTATAAACTATGTATTATATATTTTATAAAAAAAGGAGAATGAAATGGCTAACCCCTCTGTTCAGGAAACAAAGGATCAAAGATTTAAAAGAATTGCCGCTAGACGGACTCAAACAGTTTTAGAGGCTTTACGCAAATTAGGCAATTGCTCAAATAAGGGCACGTATGCCTATTCAAGCGATGATATTTCAAAAATATTTGAAGCTGTTGATTCGGAGATCAAAAGGATCAAATCTCTATTCAGTAGCAAGACTAAATCGAATAAATTTAGCCTGTAGACAGAGAGCCATAGGCGAATAACCCTAATATATGAATTTCTTGAATTCAAACAATAAACACGGCGCATGGGACTTTCAGGATAAAGCCATAGCTAATATAACTAGGGATTTTAAACAAAATATATCGGGGCGTTTTTTATTGGTTCTTCCTACTGGCGGTGGGAAAACAATCACCGCTATGAGATCTGTGAGCAATATGATCAAGAACGGAATGATCTCAAAACAAGATAAGGTTTTATGGATTGTGCATACCCTTTCTCTTTATTCTCACGCAAAGAGGTATTTAGACAATCGCGATAATTACTCAAAATTCGGCTTATACGAGGAGCTGACATCAGTTATTCTTGTCAGAATGAAGTCGGAAGCTGTAAGAGAGCTTGAAAATGGATTAAAGTGCAAATTGATTATCATTGATGAAGCCCACCATGCAGTGGCTAGTACGTATGAAACTTTTTTTGACTATCCGATCGGCATTCTTGGATTAACTGCAACGCCGCATAGAATGGACCATCGCAAATTACCATTTAATAAAGTTTCATACTCCATAACATTTCGTGAACTAGTTAGACGAAAGGTTGTTCTTTTGCCAAAATTTCTACCCGAAGTTAGCAGCAATATGACTATTGAAGCCGCCTCTCTTCAGGATGATAACCAACTAGAAAAATTCAATAATGAAGAACGGAACAGATTAATAGCGCATTACATTTTCAGAGAAGCGGCTAAACATAGCATAAAAAAAATAATAGTTTTTGCTGGAACTAATGCGCACGTTAAGGACTTGTACGAAATCATTAAGAAAATCAATGGCCTTTCGAAAGATAAGTTTACTCATATTGGATATATATTTGGGGGAGACAACAACGAGCGATCAATGCCAAACGATAAATATTTAGACTGGCATCGATCTCAGAATTCATCCATTCTTGTGAACTGTAGGATTCTAAACGAGGGGTACGACGATCCAAGTATAGACGCTGTTGTTATGGCAACGCCTACCAGCTCAATTCTTTATTATTTGCAGTGCGTCGGGCGAGTTGTTAGAGCCCCTGAAAATAACCAGAACGCGAGAGCGTATGTAATAGAGATAGTTGATAAGCTGCCAAATATTTCATACAGAATTGATAACAGATGGCTATTTGCGGAGATCTCAGATTATCTTGAGCCTACTATTAAGGATATAAAGAGCTACTGGCCCCTAAATTCAATTCGAGTGTGGCTTTATTTGCTTGCTTTAAAAGCTGAAATATCAGATTTATCAAAGAATGAGATCATATCCTTGTTAATCGGCAAAAAGATCAATTTGCTGCTTTTTAATGACGTGCCACACAATTCATTCGGCAAATGGAGAATATTAACTATGCCGGAAAATCAGATCGAAAAGATAAAATTGTTTAATGAGCTATCCGAAAATATAGAAGATTATTACAGTAAAAATCACGATTATCTGTTTGAACAGAAATTTCAAAGTTCGATTCAAGAAGCACCATTAAACGGACGATCATACCGTTCAAGCCTAATGGCTGCGCTATACAGAGCGTTTAAAAATAAATCGGAAAGAAAAAAAGTCGACTCGTTGGCATACGTATCACTTAATTGAAAGGGACAAAAAATGACGATAAATGAGCTTCTTAAGGAAAAAGACATCGATATCAATGAAATAATTCTGGATCCCAACAATCCGAGGTTTTCAAAACATTTTGATGAAATAACGCCGGAGAACAGGTTTGAAGATGCCGACGTTCAGGAAGATGCTTACAAGCGCATGACTGATCCGAAGAATAATTTCGAAATCGATGTCCTTATGGAAGCAATTAAAGCAGATGGTTTTATTCCTGTAGACAAAATATTTGTCAGAAAAATTAATAAGAAATACCTTACTATCGAAGGTAACCGCAGAATCACAGCAATTAAAAAATTACTCAAGAACCACAATAATAAGGTAAAAAATTGTGAATTAAATGATGTACTTCTGAAGCAAATAACTAAGCCTCCGTGTGTGTTGCTCGAAGCAAATGGGAGAGAAGCAGAGGAACAAATTCAGAAAATTCTCGGTCTTCGTCATCACGGCTCTATATTGCCGTGGAAACCTTTGCCTGCAGCTTTTAACTTATATAAAAGATACATGGTCGAATTTTGTTCATTAAACAAAACTGATCATACAAAACCAGAGAATTTTTTCTATGAACCATCAATTGCAAAAAAAGTAGCAGCGATATTTTCAGTTAAGTGGACAGACGTACGCGATCATGTCAAACTTTATAGAATATATCTGCAATTGCTCGAGGAATCCCATTATCACCCGAATGTTGAAAGTCCAGAAGCATTCTCGAAAATAGAAGAAACTTTAAGCAAAAAAACACTTCTAGACTTGTTTGGCTACGATCCCAATACATCAGTATTCTCTGACGAAGGGGTCGAAAAAATCCTCGATATATATTTTGGAACGAAGGGTAAGCCTGCCGTGATAACTCAGGCCTCTACCGGAACATCTAATATTAGAGATTTTGCGTATGTAGTAGCGGAAGGTAAGGCCGAACATATTCGTCGAATAGTTGAAGATGGGGAAGGAGCGCAGGCAGTAAAAGCAACAGTTGTTGCCATAAGCTCTCACGAAAATCTTCAAAATACGCTGGAGTTAGTTATGGAAAAGTTAAATCAGATTAATTTGGGGGATATTAAATCCGATGGATTTGCGCCAAACGAGAAGGACTATATTAATCGTATTGATAAAAAACTAGAGCAACTTAAAAAGGCGGCTGGTCTTTTATAACTTAAATGGATAACAAGCAAAAATACTTAGGTTTTATTCAAGCAGTTATTAATAGAATGGCTGGGAACTCGTTCTTAATAAAAGGATGGGGCATTAGCTTAATATCAGCCCTATTTGCGTTGGCAGCTAAAGACGCAAATGATAAGTACGTCGTGGTAGCTTATATACCCGTCTTCATTTTTTGGATATTGGACGGGTATTATTTATGGCAGGAAAAACTATTTAGAGCTTTATATGATCATGTTCGTCTACAGGATGAAAATATCGTCGATTATTCGATGAATACATCCCAGTTTTCAAAAGACAAGAATACATGGATATGTTCTATCTTTTCAAAGACGCTAGGTTTATTTTATCTGCCCCTTATCAGTTTAATGATAATCGCTATGTTTTTTATTCAAAACTAAGCTATGGCCAAACAAGTATTTTTTAGCTTTCATTATGATGATGTTAAGACATTTAGAGCAAATGTTGTTAGGAACCATGGGTATACCAAAGAAGATGGGCAAGAAGCAGGTTTTTTTGACGGATCGATCTGGGAAGATGCAAAACTTCATGGCGATACCTCCGTTAAAAGGCTAATTAATTCTAATCTTGAAAATACCTCTGTAACATGCGTGCTTATTGGGTCTGAGACCTGGAAGCGGCGATGGGTTAGATATGAAATCTTGAAAAGCTACGATCGGGGCAACGCGTTGTTTGGAGTTCACATTAATAACGTGCGTGATAAAAATAAACAGACATTTGCACAAGGTCTAAACCCGTTCGAATATTTAGGCTTTATTATCAGCGCTGATGGAAAGAAGCTTGCATATTATGAGCACGATGGAGCTAATTGGAAAACATATCAGGACTTGCCGCCAAAATCATCTAGTTTTGATGCTCAATACTGGAATAAGAGTTATAAGCTATCCAGCTGGGTCCCGTGTTATGACTGGGTTAGTGAAGATGGGTATAATAAATTTCCCGCTTGGGTGGAAAGCGCCAAATAAATCATTCAATATAGTAAGGAAGGTGGAGTGGTTGCCTGACAGCGTCTCAAGTTGAACGGTGAAGAAGAAGGTGCCGATTGCCAAAGGGATAGGTTGACGGGAGACACCAGATAATTACCGACGCCGAGGAAATATTTCAAATGTTAATATTTATTAGTTATTCCAATAATGACAAAGAACTGGCAAGTGATATTAAACGAGCGTTTGAGCAAATAGACGACGGCATTAAGTGCTTTATCGCACATGATGATATACCCCCAGGGTCAGAGTGGGAGAAAGAGATCCTGAGCAATTTGGAGAATGCGGACGTATTTATGCCGTTACAAACAAAAAATCTTGTTCAGTCGGCGTGGTGCCAGCAAGAGGTGGGTTACGCAATTAAGCGCGGGATTGACGTTATCCCGTTAAAGCCAACTGACTCAGGAGTTGATCCGATTGGAATGTATTATAAATACCAAGCAGCCAAAATAGATACATCGAATATTGTAGGAAGTTTAAAAAAACTGTTTTTAGAAAGAGAGCTATTAACGAAACCAGTAGCATTAGTACAGGATAGCCCTAAAGCTAAAGTGCGTATTGGATTTACTAAAAAATCTGGAGATGGAGATCTTCATTTGTATTCATTTGAACTTGGCGTAGAAAATTTGATGTCAAAATCACCCGAAAATATCATGGCTGAAATTAGATTTCCAGCTGAGTATATTCAAAAGACAGACTGGAATTATGATCATCTGACGGGTAATTTTGAAGTTGATCCAAGAATAAAAAAAAAGATTCTATTGTTGCACTTTGATTACTCAGGCTTATCCGAACCGGCAAAAAGAACCTATAGCCGGTTTCTTCTCCCGGGGAGAACGCTTTGGTTATTTGGTAAAGAACCCCCAAATAAAATGACCAATTTTGAATACTATGTTAATCATGAAAATTGGGAGAATAGGCACAAATATAATGTTGAGTGGGAAATCTTCTTCACTTCTGGTGAACTAGTTGCTAAAGGTGCCTACCCATTTGATAAATTGCAAGAATTCTAGTATGTCATTAATTTGAACATAGAGAATGTTTATGGCTAATGGTGGATTCTTGGTAAAGTTTAGTCGTAAGAAAGCCATTCGCTGTTACGCAATAGCATTTGATTATGATGAAGGTTGGTATAAGATCAATAACAAGAAGAAAAAGAAGCTGCCGAACGTAAAGAAAATATCCATAGAAGTCAAAGAAAGCTGATGAAGCTGATCCATGCTCTGATTATCGGCTTCTTATGCGTATCAAGCGCATATGCCGCTCAAGCTGATACGGAATATATCCCTGCCTCAAAGTATTTCGACACCACTCTCACTGAACTCAACAACGCCAAATCCTCTATCCAAGTTTTTATGTACCTTGTCTCCGTCTTCCCCGACCAACCCGACTCTCAATCTAATCAGCTACTAAACGCCCTCGTCCAAGCCAAGCAGAGGGGAGTCGAAGTCAAAGTGATCTTGGACCAGAACATGGATTTCCAAGAAGGAGCCGACGAGTCGGCCCTTCAAAACAAAAACCAAGCGGCTTTTGAACAACTTAAGCGTAACAACATCTCCGTTTTCTTCGACACGGCCGATACCTACACTCACGCCAAAGCCATTGTCATAGATAATGAAACAGTTATCCTCGGAAGCACCAACTGGTCAAAAGCCGCCTTGACACACAACAACGAAACTAACGCTCTCATCCGATCAAAGGAGTTCGCCAAGAATCTTCTGGATGATATGGCGAGAATTCAGATACAAGATGTCCCGGCGGTCATTACTCCAACCGTCCAAATACCGAAAGAATTTCTAACGGACCACAAACTTCTAGGTGAAATGGTCTCCCAAGCGGACGAGAGGACGTTTGATACCTATCTTTATCTCTTAAGTCTCTACGACGGTAACGCCGACTCAAAGATAACCCTAAACTACGATAACCTCGCAAAGTCTCTGGCCATTGAAAATATGACCAAAGAAGACTACCGAAGGCAGATTAACAAAGTCCTCGATAAGCTCCAAGACAAATATAAGCTCATCAAATTCAAGAACCCCGAACGAAACCAAGGTGCTGCGATCACATTAAACAAACGAGAAAGTTCTGAATCCGTCGGCTTGCCAACGACCTACTGGCGCTACGGTTGGAACAGGACCTTATCTTTTCCTGCCAAAGTGATGAATCTGATAAATCTATCCCATACCCAAACCTCACCTACGTGGTTCATGTCCCGAGAGAATATCGCCAAGTACTACCAGATCTCCGAATCTTTTATCTCTGACGGTACCCGTAAGCTTCGGGAACTTAATCTCTTAAACGTAAAGTACGGAGAACTCGAAGGTAAAAGCTACGACCAAAGACAAGCTAACGAATACACACCACAGCCGATCTACAATCCCGAAGACCTTCAAAAGACTCTGAAAGATCTCGAATTAAAATATGGCAAAGACAAACTCACCCGTGCCAAACAAACCGCCGCCATCGTTTTCGAAGAAAATAACCCTAAAACCATCCAAGTCCTTATAGATCTCGAAGACAAGTATGGCCAAGTGATAGTCGAAGAAGCTGCAAATAAAATCGCCGAAAAAAACCCCGACAATCCCAAACGCAGTGCGGGGTATTTAATCAATACGGTCAAAAGTATGGCGGAATCCAATAGGTCCTAATTATGGATGAACAGGTAGAAGTTAAAACAGGAGATCTTATTAAGGCTTGGAAAGCGCTTGAGAGCGTTCGCCGAACGTTAAATAAGACTATAAATATTCAAGACACCGGAAAGCGTCAAAAGAAATTGGATCGAATTACGCCACCAGCTCTTTTTAGGGGTATTTCAGAAGCGTGGGCGTCACTTGCCAAAATTATGTACACCAGAAGGACTATAGGGTCAGATCAGACCAGCAAAATCGTACACGAGAGTGTGATTACCAAAGCAAAGGAAGAGGGAATTGAAGTAGAGGAAGCCGAAGGTGGCCTAGATTTTAACGTGCGCAGACGGGATGTAGTTGTTGTATATAACCAAAAATCAGGACAAATGCGGTTATCTATAAAGCCAGGAACGAAGATCCAAAGGCCAGAAGCTTTTGAACGTAGAGAGAAACCGGATGAATAAGTCTATAAAAGTTAACGCTATAGATTTGCATAATGTCTGTTCAGTTCTCGATACTATACGAGTTGGCATGAATAAGAGCGGGCAGAATGATAGCCGGAAGAAGATGTTAGAGTCGCTTGACCGGGTATTTGACCAGAAACTTCTCACAAGGGTAGCGGAAGCGGCGACGTCAATATACGCGGTTTTGCAGAATCATCTTTCTCAAGATGAACTTAAAGAAATGTCGGGGAGCGTGATCGAATACCAGCCCAGCCATATAGTCGCGTTGGTAATACGCCGGATATGGGTTACGGCTTATCTTGTCAGGTGGAATTACTTTCGTCCAAGAAAGTAACTGTCGTGGCTCGTCGCCAGACGAGAGGAATCTATGAAAACCTTTTTGAAGGTGGTTTTAGTCGTTTTTGTTCTAGTCGCAACAGGTTACAACACCCGCACTTTTTCAACTCTATCCCATAGACTTGATAAGGTCGAAACCCGCCTCGGCGGTCCTAGCAAACTCGGCTACAACGAGAAAGATACTGTCCAGAAAGTGCGCCGGTCGGTAGTGCTCATTATCGGCGGAGAATCCGAAGGATCGGGCTTTGCCGTGAGGAAAGACGGTTATATTCTCACAAACTTTCACGTGATTGCCTTTGAACTGTGTCCGAAAATTATCTTACCCGATGGTACTTTTGAGACCGGGAAGGTCATCATGGCGGATAAGGACACTGACCTTGCGGTGATCAAGATTGAGAAAGACCTGCCGGTCCTTTCTCTCATGGATTTGAAAAAATTGGAACCGGCCGAAGAACTTCTTGCGGTGGGGTATGCCATGGGCGGAGACCTTCCGGGAGCTGTCCAGACATCAGTCGGTCAGGGTCTTTTCTCGAGCCGAAGAATGTCAAAAGAGGACAACGTTGAATACATTCAAACGAACATTACTTTTGTCCCTGGCATGAGCGGAGGTCCCATGGTCAATATCCGTGGGGAAGTTGTTGGCGTCAATACCGCGGGGTTTATTCTCGGTGGCATGGGCTTGTCGATTTCCGCGGACACAGTCAGGGATAAATGGAAGAAAATGACCGCATCCAAAGATCCGCTCAAAGATGTGCAGAGAATTGAATTCAAGCCAAATGAAAATCCTCTTGAAGCAGTTAAAGCATTCTACAATTATCTGAAGGTCAGGAAGCTTGAGAAAGCCTTCGCTCTTTTATCCGATAACTTTGTCAAAGGATACACCTTCGAGCAATGGGCAAAAGGATATGAACCGCTTCTAGATACAAGTATTCTTGAGATCAAGCCGGACAAAAAGGTGGAGAATAGGATCCGCGTAAAGCTCTCGACCAAAGACCTCGTAGATAGTGAGGTAAAATACAAACTCTTTGAAGGCTGGTGGGATGTAAGGAAAGTGGATGGTAAATGGCTTCTGTGGCAACCGAGAATCAGAGAAGTAAAGGACCCGACTCCGGAGTGGTTCCCGCAACAAACGAAGTAAAGTCTTAGCCCGTCAATGAACTGAGTTTAGAGCGCAACCCTGGGGAGTAAAAGATGCCGCAGCTTTTTAAAATTGTTGGATGGCGCAAAGTGCTAGGGATAATTAATATCATTGTGTTAAGTGCGTTGGTTATAGTGTGCCCTAATGTACTGGCTTCGGCCAATACCGAAGAATTTTATTCATATCATAATTTGGCAAAAAAATACGTACGTGAAGGAAATTACCAACAAGCAATTAAAATTCTTAATCAAAGTCTCGAATTCGCAGGCGATTCAGAAGTTTACAAGGGCGTTGCTTATCATACATTTGCAGAAATATACCGCGACCTCAATGACCTGAATCAGGAATTGAAATATCGTAAACTAAGCTTGGAGAATATCTTGGATTCAGATCAGAGATTGGAAGAGAAGTGGCGAATAAATCAAATAAAAGCTAAATTAGAAAATCCATCAACAAATGAATCATATGGTGAAAGATACCCGTTTCCTCCGATAATTGGGCGAAAATTTGATACTTATCGTGAAGTGGAAGTTGCCCTCGCTAATTCTAACGATCATTATGCCAAAGCAGAAAAATTGTACAAATCAGTAAAATACGAAGAAGCGATCGAAGAATATAAATTAGCCTATGTTCCAGGAGATATGGTAAGCAACCTTATTATTGGAGATGGGTTAATCAAGTGCTATAGAAAACTTAAAAAATATGATGAAGCTTTGACTCTTGTGAATTATATTTTGAATGCCTACTCTTCTAGTGCATCAACCCGACTAGGGACTATAACTAGGATGAATCTAGAAAATGTTCGCAGAGTTATAATAGAAGACAAAGAAATTAGAAACTTTTGGACTCGTATTAAACAATGGGTGATAAAAATACGTTCATTCTTTGGTCGTGGCTCGTCGCTAGACGAGACTAGCGCGAAAGCGCTAGGGGAGCGCTAGCTCGCCACGATCACGTCTTGATTTAGTTTTTTCCTAGGCTCTTCAATCTTTTCCATCAAAGGACAGCTTCCTGTCTGCCGACCCGCAGGCGGGCGTCTCAGGCTGAAAAAAATCACAAAAGTCCTGTCTCGACCCAGGAAGGAGGAGCCCCCTTGGCCAAAAGAGGGAGCAAGCTCTTAGTGCTCCCTCTGACGCCAAGAGAATATAATCCTCCTCTTCTCCTACATCCGTGCGCGGGGGAGGGGGTGCTTACCTCTGCCCTCTGTATATAGAACCTTCCATCAGAGGTGTTTGGCACCCCCTTCCGTCGAGTTAAACAGGGGGTGAGGGGGCCGCGCAATAAAGGACATATTTTATGTCTCCTCTAATTATTACGCTTTATCCGTACTTGTCACCCCCCTGTACTAAAGAACTACAAACCAAAGCACCGAGTCGAGTCCGCCGCTGACCCAAGCGGCGGTGGCCCGGCCTAGGGCCACAAGTGAGCGAGCGCCTAGCGAGCGGTGGAGCGGAGCTG
>OBEQ010578596.1_pt1 | contig 10995 bp, 15 predicted proteins | sample 1670901 | NCBI WGS metagenome assembly OBEQ01 (sample SAMEA104232315, study PRJEB22302) | groundwater metagenome | biome: forest; feature: aquifer; material: groundwater | place: USA | collected 2011-08-07 | depth 5.4 m | reverse complement strand
GTCCGTGGACATCATTGGCCGCATATCTTCAGTGGTACAACTACGAACGTATTCATTTAGGAAAATACCTCAACGGACTCATCCCGATCGAGAAGTTCCAAGCCCATCACCAAGTGTTACCCTTGACTGTTAACTGAAGGGTTACAGAAAATTAAGAGGTCCGCCAAGCGAGTGCGCATGGCGGACCAGAACTATCAATTTTCGCTTGCCTAGCTGAGGAGCTTTAGATCCGTTCAGTAGGCGGAACAAAGAGCTTGGGTAGTCCTACGAACCGATCGGAAGTGATCAGCCCGCTGAGGACGCATCACGCGCCTCCTATAAACTCTCGTGAGTCGGTGGATGATGTCGGCATTGCCACGGTTGTTGGTGACCGGCGAGCCACGTGGCAAAGAAGGTTGATGGGTCGTCGTTCCGGTGCAGATAGTTACCTGCCTGGGGGAACACTCCCGTGGACACTGCCAGCATGCCGATCATGAGATCGCTGCGAGGCCGAACGCTTCAGGATCGATGATCCTTGGCTGTGTCGGCTGTGCGACGCGGCCGCCTCCTTCCTTGGTGATGAAACAGACAACGTGAATGATGGTGTGCCGCTGGGTGCTGGGCGCGCTCACTTTAGCGATGAGCATAACGGGCCATACTTGCTATGGCCACTCAGCGCCGCAGGAGCGCCACCCAGTCACCCGCCCGGGGAAGAAGAAAAAAACGTGCGGAGCAATCGGCCATCCGATCAGGAAACAGGGTCCATTCGATCTAAATTCGAACCCACCTGCCAGACGGCGCGACTGCCCCGCGGAAACTGAGGGCTCAAGAACACTCGTGCGAATATTCTCGTTTTACTGGGTGACATGGCGCGAAGCTTTACGTTATGCCAGTCTCACCAACCACGGTCTGAAATCACCGGGAAGCAGGCCGACTCATGGTCGACACAGCAGGCCTTGCCTGTGCCTGCCCGGTGTGGCACGATTTGCCGTGTCAGCACAGAGCCCTCTTTTTATTGAAGTTGTAAATGTTCATGTCGAAAAAGTATGGTGCGCCTGAACGAATCAAGCAAGGCTTGGGTGTGCTGGTTCGTGCCAGCATGGTCCCGCACCACATTCCGCTCAGGCACACCTTCTACATTTAGACTGAGCAGTATACACCTTCTGCCAAATTTGTCAACCCCGTTAGAGGTGGATAAGAAAAACGAGCTTTTTTCCTAAGCAAATATTGGTCAAAATGAAAAAGACTAACCCTTTGCCCGATCTGAATAAAATCATATTCTTGATCATAAAAACCACCTCTCACGGGGTCAAGCCCAGCTAGCAAAAGTGGTTAAAAATACGCATTTCTGCTACCCTTAGAGACCATGGTCAAAGTGATCTATTTCGACTACCACGGCGTCCTCGATCGGCGGAATTTCCGCGGACTGTTGACGACGATTGCCGAAACTTCGGGTCAGCCGGATACCGCAAAAGTCATAGCCGGTTTAGAGGCATACGGCTTTGACTACGCCACCGGCAAGGTACAACCCCACGAATTTTGGCGGACGATTGAGGAGCGCTTCGGAACGGCCGCTAATCGGGCTGGTCGAGCGTACTTATTGCATGTTGAACCGGTCTTAGAGATGTGGAACTTGTTAAGCACACTCCATGATCGGTATGATCTTGGATTGTGTACGGATTGCTCAAACGACAAAAAAGAAACGATCCGAAGCGCCTATGCCTTAACCGATTATTTTGATTATTTGATTTTTTCGTGTGATGTTCAGCTCTCGAAACATGATCCAGCATTTTACCAACTGATGTTGCAAGCCGGAAAATACCAAGCGAATGAATGTTTATTGATCGACGACACCGAAAGTAATTGCGGCCTAGCCATTAGTCTCGGTTTTCAAGCCCATGTTTTTCGCGACACGCCAACACTACAAGATTATCTGCAAACACTATGATCCCGTTAGAGGTGACGAATACTACATGTATTCCATTAGCTACATTCCAAACCTCTAGTAAAACTTTTTTGATAAGTTCTTATTTTTTTCACCTCTAACGGGATGAAATCGCCAATGGATCAAGCAAAAATTGAAGAAGCCAAGAAAAAACTTTCGGAGGAGCAGTATAACGTTTGTTTCCTGAAAGGCACCGAACCGCCGGGGAGCGGCAAGTTTTTACATAACAAAACGGCCGGTATGTATGTCTGCGTTGTTTGCGGTCAGGAGTTGTTCAAATCCGACACCAAGTTTGATTCGGGCACCGGCTGGCCAAGTTTTTGGGATCCGGCGGCCAAGGCCAACGTCAAATCGGTAGTTGACGACAGCATGGGCGTTCGTCGCATGGAAGTCCTGTGTTCACGCTGTGGCTCGCACCTCGGCCACGTCTTCGACGACGGCCCGAAACCGACCGGACAACGGTACTGTATTAATTCGCTAGCCTTGGAGTTTCAGCCGGCTGAGGGGAAGTAAGCAACAAGGGTTGCTGGTTGGACTGAGGAAAAAAATGGTAGAATGAATTTATGCCCGAAATTATTTCTCTCAAAGTAAAGTTGCTTCACCCGCTGGCTCAACCTCCTTCACGAGCTAAGGCCGGAGATGCTGGGTTTGATTTGTCGACAGTTGAGGGCATCGCCCTACAACCAGGACGGCGGCATGTTTGTCCACTTGGCTTTGCGACTGAATTCCCGGCTAGTTGGGTGGGATTGGTGCGGGATCGATCGAGCCTGGGTGGTCGAGGGTTGCAGTGTTTAGCCGGGGTGATTGATTCAACCTACCGGGGTGAATGGAAAGTCATTCTTTTGAATACGAGCAATGAAGAAATATCAATCAAAGCCGGTCAGCGAATCGCCCAGTGTCTATTTCTTCCGGTCCCTGAAGTAGAGGTCACGGTCGTTGATGAGCTTTCTGATAGTCAGCGCGGCCATGGTGGTTTCGGCAGCACGGGCAAATAACTTTTAACATTACTCTTCAACCTTAAACCCTAAATCTTTAGTCTTACAACACGCCACCTTCCAACTTTACTATTAAATCTTACAACATGGATTCCCCCCAACAAATCCAAATAAAGGCCACTGATGACGTTCTGCGCGGCACCTACGCCAACGCCTTGCAGATTTCGCACACTAAAGATGAGGTAGTCTTTGATTTCCTGTCATTGTTTCCGCCGCAAGGACATTTAGTCAGCCGCGTCTTGACCAGCCCCAGTCACGCCAAGCAAATTTTAGCGGCGCTGGAAGACAATCTGAAAAAGTACGAAGCGCAGTATGGGAAGTTAACCGCTTCAGCCACGCCGCCACTAGATTTCGGGTTCTCGAAAGGATAACTGATTCATGATCTCGACCCGTATCACGCCTTGGACGCCGAAGTTAACTGTTTTTTTAGTGCCGAGTTTGATTGGTGGTTGCGCTTTTTGGTTTTTTGTTCAGCAGGCACTTCGCGGTCACGTCGTGTTTACGAACGTGGCCCTGATCAACGTTGGTTTATTTTTGTTGTTGGGTATGCTGTGCTTAGCTATTTGGCTGGGCTCAGTGCTTCTCGTTCCGTACGTTGGATCATGGCGATCGATTCGCTTGATCTCCGTCTTCATCGCCGTTCTGCCGATGCTCATTTTCTTCCCGTGGCATCTATGGACGGGTGTGTCGTTTTTGATTCTGCTTGGTGGCTTGAGCTGGGGGATTGAATCGATTGCCGACGATATGCACAATCGCCTCAGTGTCCAGCCGATGTTATCCCTGCCGCGCGGTATTACTTTTGCCATATTTTCGGTTCTGGCCGCTATTTCTCTGCTCTACTATCAGCAACTTCGCGGTAGCCATGTCACCACCGATGAATTATCGAATCGACTAATTGACCAGACCGTCACCATCAGTGAGCAAGCCTTACCAACGTTCTACAAAGACTATCGTCCCAGGATGACGGTTGACGAACTGATCGGCGCCCAAATGCCCACCAGCGATTCGATATTGAAAGACATCAACTTTGATTCGTTCACCAATCAGACCCAGCAACAACAAGTCCTCCAGCAAAAACTCCAAGATCTTGGCCTCGATCCGAATCAGGTCAAGGTTAATGTCAAACAGGGTCAGGCTGAAGTCAAGCGGCAAATCGACCTTAAACTTCAAGAGTTTCGCCAGCAAACGATTGACCAAGCTCGCGGCGAATTAACCAAGCGGTTTGCCATTCCGCTCCAAGGGAGTGACACTGTCCATGACGCGCTGATTCGTATCATCGGGAAACAGTTTGATGCCTATGTTCGTCGCTACGTCACCTTTGTACCGGCCCTACTGGCCTTAGCCCTCTTTTTCATTTTGCGTTTTTTCACCAGCCTGCTCCAGGCGGTCGTGGTCTGGTTTGGCTGGCTGTACTTGCGCCTCGGCCGGGCCTTGAAGTTGGTTCAGATTACGCATCAAACCGTGCCGGCCGAGAAGGTGGAGTGGGGAACTTAACCTGGTACACAACAAAATGCCCGAATGGGCATTTTGTAGAAGGAGTTGAAACTCGAACTATTTCGTGACCGTCATGTCCTTCACCTTGGTGACACCGGTGATGGTCAACTTGGCGGTGCTTTTCTTACCCCAGACCCAAACCTTATCGGCCTTTTTGATCTCGTCCCAGGTACGCACTTTCGACTTAGCATTCTGATACACCGTTTTGGCGTCGACCGTGACCGTGTAGGTCTTTTTGCCAACGGTCATCATGAACTCATTGGTGCCGACCGAACTGACCTTACCATAGGTAGCTGTGGTGGCGACGGTAGTAGTCTTGGTCGCCGCTAAAGCCGGAACCGCACTAACCAGGCTTAAACTTACTCCCAGGCCGAGGGCGGCCAAATTTCGCATACGCATATCGTGATCCTTTCCTTACGGTTAATAAAATAACTCCCTATTATGTTATACGCGGACAACGACCTAAAGTTTCACTTGGGATTTGTCGGTTGGTGATCACGGTCGTACGAGGTGATGCTGGCTTGCCGGCGCCGGATCATCGCCCGGTACCGACGGGTGAACACAACAGCCACGACAACCACCACGCTCGCCGAGATAGTTGGTATCGAGTGACGCCGCGGGATGTCAAACCATATTGAGCGGACGGCATCAAACCACCCGTCGCGAATACTATCCCAATTCTCGGAGAAGATGGATAGCACTTTCAGGCTCTCCCGTTTGTGGAGTACGACGCCGATTGAGACAACTGACAACCCAATAAATGCCGCTACCAGGATCAGGCCGACCCAAAACAGCCCTACCCACCAGCGGGTTCGCCGTCGCTCAAGCCGGACAATCCGCTGCATGACTTGTTGTTCAACATTGATGTTAGGCATGGTCAAGGTCCTTTCGTAATATTTCTTTAGCCCGTCGCAAGTGAGTCCGGACGGTGTTGAGAGGTAGTCCGGTTTCTTTCTGGATTTCTTCGTAGGATAGGTAATCGAAATAGAACAGCCGGATAACCTGACGATATTTTTCTTCCAATTGCTCAATTGCCCGCCGCACCTGTGCAGCTTCGTCTCGTTTGGTTAATTTCTCTTCGATCGGATCATAGTCAACCAGGCCGTCCGCGATTTCAAGCGGAACATCGGCTTTCATCCGACGCAAGGCGGAAATGGCCTGATGCTTGGCAATCGCGTGGAGGTAGGTCGAGAATCGTTGAGCGGTGTCGACTCGCTCGATCGTCCGGTACAGGTTGAGAAAGGTGTCCTGAAGAATTTCTTCAGCAATTGCCTGGTCGCGCACGATCCGGCGGATGAACCAGAACAGCCGAGTTTGATATCGTTGGACAATGAATTCAAAAGCTCGAATGTTACCGCTTTGCACCTCGAGAACCAGTGCTTCATCGGGCCAGTGCTCGAGTTCCGTCAATCTGTCCAGGTCATCCAGCATGTAGTGATACTACAGGAATAACAGAAAAATTCAATGTCACGAATTCTGCCCGCACCGCTCAAACCAGGGAAGGGATGCCCAGAAGGCACGGCCAATCCAATCTCCCCCACCTCACATTCCACGTTCCAGAAGGGAAAAATACTCAGTGTAGGAAAACGATGGTAAAGGTGAGGAGGGGGATGTCCGCCGGACAGGGGGAGGCTAGCCAAGAGACTGCTAATTTGGTAGTCTACCGCCTACACTATGGCCACGAATTATTACGATCTGCTCGGCGTGAGCAAAAGCGCCAGCGCCGATGACATCAAGAAAGCGTTTCGGACTAAGGCGCACCAGTTCCATCCGGACAAGCAGAGCGGCGATGCTGAAAAGTTTAAGGCTATCAATGAAGCCTACCAAGTTTTAGGCGACGCCGAAAAACGCCAGCAGTACGATCAATTTGGCCAAACGCACGATCAAGCGCGACGCCAGGGCGGTGGCCCCGGCGGAGCCACCGGCAATCCGTTCGGCGCTGGATTCGGCCAGCAAGGCGGATTTACCGGCAATGTCGATTTCGGCGACCTGGGCGACATCTTCGGCGACATGTTTGGTTTTGGCGGCGGTTCACGACGCCGTAGCCCAACCCGTGGCGGTAATATCCAGGCCACGCTTCGGGTACCGTTTACCGTAGCGGCTTTTGGGGGCGAAGAGAAAATTCAGTTACGCCACCACGTGGCTTGTGATCGTTGTCATGGCCATGGCGCTGAACCGGGCACCTCAACTGAGACCTGCCCAACCTGCAAAGGCTCCGGCCAAGTTCGCGCCGTTCAACAAACCATTCTCGGCGCTATCCAGTCGGTTCAAACCTGTTCCACTTGTCAGGGCGAAGGAACGATTGTCAAAACGAAGTGCACCACTTGCCACGGCCTAGGCCGACAAGAAAAAACCGACACCATCACCGTCAAAATTCCGGCCGGCATTGCTGACGGCCAGCGAATCAAGTTGAGCGGCAAAGGCGAGGCCGGTCAACGCGGTATGTCAGCCGGAGACTTATATTTAGAAGTCGAGGTGGCGAAAGATTCGCGGTTCGCCCGCGAAGATGATGATGTTGTAGTGGCAGTCAATGTACCGCTGACAGTCGCCACGCTTGGCGGGACGGTTGAAGTTCCGACTATTGATGGTACTGTGACGCTGAAGATACCGGCCGGGACGCCAAGCGGAAAAGTTTTAGTTTTGAAAAGCAAAGGCATTCCGCATTTGCGCGGTCGCGGGCGAGGGGATGAACGGGTGACCGTTGAAGTGACCATTCCGACGCACCTGAACGCCAAGGCGAAAAAGTTGTTGAAAGAGTTGCAAGACGAGGGGGTGTAACGTCAACGCGGGCATACACCGGTATTTCATAAAGCGCGGGTTTAAAACCGCGCTTTATGAAATACCGCCCCATGTTTGCAAAACCTGGCAAATTATGCTATACTACAGGCGCTTACAAACACAATGCTACTCGAAGCCGCAACATTAACGAATACCACCACCCACGCCAACAACTTCGTGGCCAGTATCGACTGGTCGAAGCCGAGTTGGGATTTGTTTATTATTCTGTTTTTTATTGTGGCTGGATTTTTGTACGGCTTGTCGCTCGGTCGTGACCGCGTGATCGTTATTTTGATTTCGGTCTACATGGCTCTAGCGGTCGTCAACTCGGCGCCGTTTATCGGTAACTTCCAGGCCAACATCGGGATTGATCAATTCTTCGCTTTCCGTATTTCCACCTTCGTGGTGGTTTTTATCGTTCTCTTTTTCATGATGTCGCGATCAGCGCTACTCTCAACCATCGCTTCATCCGATTCACGCGGCTCGTGGTGGCAAGTCTTGCTGTTTAGTTTTTTACATGTTGGACTACTCATTTCGATCACCCTGTCGTTCCTGCCGCCGTCAGCCGCAACACATTTAGCTCCACTGACCCAGCGAATCTTTGTTCATGATATCAGCCGGTTTGTTTGGATTGTGGCGCCGATTGTGGCCATGGTGCTGATTAAAGGCGGCGCGGCTGAAAAAAAGTCGTCAAAAGATAATGACTAAAACAATTTCTTTTCGTTATTTATCAGCTCCCTGATGTTGGCCTCGGCCATCTTCCGGTAAAGAGTAAAGACTATGCCCAAACGCATCCTCGTCGGATTCAGTACCCTATTGGTGGTCGCTACCGTGTTAGCGCCATCCGTCAGCTTGGCTAAGGATAGTCAGTCAAAGAAATTACCGCGCCTAACCGCGCCGGTCGCTATCGATGGTCAAGGTGACAGTCAAGGTATATCAGATTTTAAGAAAGACAACGAAAATACCCGGCTTAAAGCGGTGACCGGAAAAGTTACGGCGGTCAGCGCCACCTCGATCACCATTGCTCGAAACCTGAAGACCGTGACGACCGACCCGACCAGCACGGTCACCAAGCAATCGACCGACCCGACAACGACCACCACTACTAGTCTGACATACACAATTGACGCCAAAACCCATGTCTTGCGAAAATACAAAGGCACGGCCACGGTCAACGAAATCATGGTTGGTGATTCAGTTAAAATCTGGGCCGCCAAGCTCAGCGGTACGGCTCTGGTCATCTGGGACACGTCCATCTGGTATGTTGAAGTCCGCGGGGCGGTCAGTAGTCTCGATAGCACAGCTAAAGCCTTCACCTTAACGGTGACCAAAAATAAGGTTGAGTATTCAACCACCGTCAAATATGATGACGCCACTATCTTCCTCATGAAAGACGGCACTAGCAAAACCGCGGCTGATCTAGCCAATGGTCAAACGATCAAAATCAAAGGGTCATGGAATACCCTTGGCAAGTTCATCCTGGCTAAGCGGATCGTCATTATTCCGGCGACAAGTTAAGTCTAGAAAAAAACCAGGCGGCCGTCTTGAGCGAAACTGAGACGGTCGCTTGGCGACGGTGAACGTATTACGGATGGCGACGAATGACTGCTTTGATGACCGCTTCTACGTCGTCCATTGTCTCAACCCGCACTGCTTTGGCCCGCAGATCTGCCGCTCCGGGAAAACCGCTGATATACCTGGCAAAATGTTTGCGAAATTCTAGCAAACCACGGTTACCTTTGTATTCCATGAGCAAGGTGGCATGACGTTGAATAATGTCGGCTACGCGTTGCGGCTCAATGGCAGTATATTTCCCAGTTTCCAAATATTGCCGCGCTTGCGAAAAAATCCATGGCTGTCCCCAGCTACCGCGCGCGATGCCGACGCCATCAACACCGGTTTCATCCAGCATGGTTTTCACTTGTTCAGGAGTCGTGATGCCGCCATTCGCCAGCACCAGTCCCGGAAACTTTTGTTTAACGGCGCGGATCATCTCGGTATCAACTTCACCCTGATGCCCTTGTTCGTAATTGCGGCCGTGGACCATGATCGCCGCGATCGGTACATCGCGAATAGCTTCGACTAAATCCAGAGCGGTCGAACGCTCTTGACTGCCGGGCGCAACATCTTTTGATTCTTTGCGAATGCTGGAGCGAACTTTAATCGACAGGGGAATGCTAATTTTTTCCAGCGCCGCCTCTACCAACCGTCGTGCATACTGCGGCTCCCGTAGCCAGGCCACGCCCGAGCCATGACTGACTACTTTCCGCGCCGGACAACCAAAATTTAAGTCGAGGCCGTCAAACCCCATGGCCTGGACTTTGATCGACGCCGCGGTAAACGCTTCCGGTGTTTTTCCAAAAATCTGACAAATGACCGGTCGTTCATCATCGCGGTGCTCCATTTTTTTCAGCACCGTTGGCGCGCCGTGAGCGATCGCCTCAGCCGGCAAAAATTCGATGTACACAACGTCTGCGCCTTGTTCGCGGCAGAGCGTCCGGAAAGCGACATCGGTAACGCCTTCCATGGGCGCTAAAGCAAGTATAGGTTTCTTTAATTGTAACCAAAAGTTGGTGGACATGAGCCGCTACTGTACGAGATTTTTACCTTTTGAGCAAGTACTGCTTGACAAGAAAACCTTTTTCATCTAGGTTCTGTACGAATAGCAGGTACCTTGAAAGGAGAGAATATGACTCATCCGCAAAAGCTGAAGTACCGTGGTGTACCAGACGATGTGTCACGCGTGGCGGCTAATATTTGTTGGGATTTCATTGAGGAGCTCGACGCACTGTCGACCGAGATCGAGGAAATCGGCAAAGTGGTCGCGAACATTCGCTACAGTGCTGATCCAGCCGAATGGAAACGTCGCCTCCAGGAAGGCGAAGAACGCCTCGGTGATCTTCCAGTTGTGCTGGCACGATTGTCTGGACGGGTGCAGCTGATGGGAGAGCATCTACCAGTTCCGAACAACCCTGAGAACCACCCCTCAAACTGGATTGGTGGCCGTGAGTTCGATCCGGAATTCGACATCGGTTGCGATGGTGGTTGCGGCGCTACCGGTGAAAAAGAAGCGGCCGGTTCCTGGTTCATGGATCCAGAAACCCAGCTCATTTACTGTAAAAAATGCGCCATCAAACGCGAACTCATCCAGCCGGATGGAACCCAGCTCTGATTACGGTCAGAGCTTTTTTATTTCTTCCGCAACCGTGAACCGTCTGCAGTATCTTCGACAGCTACACCCATCTCCTCGAACTTTTTGCGAATCTTATCGGAATCAACAAAACGTTTTTCCCTTCGCGCCGTTTCGTAATCTTCGAGCAAAGCATCTAAGGCCGAATCAACTGGTGTAATATGTTTTTTAGCGGCTTCGGGGTTCAGATCAAGGCCCAGTACTTTATCAAAAAACTCAAGCGTAGCAAGTTTTGTACCTACATCATCAGAACAATTTATCACCTTTGTTATTAAGCCTAGGGCTTTAGCAGTGTTTAGATCATCATTTAATGCGTCTCGAAACTCATCAATATAGTCTTGTTGTGGCTTGGTGGCTTTACTATTTGAGTCAAGTAGCCATTGCCATATTCGTTTTAGGGCAAGTGCCGTTCCCCCAAGATCCTCCCACGTCTTGTCTCCCACATCTCCCCGGGTCTTATTTTTTAAATCGTTCCATTTATAGCCTGCTAACGCTTGCCATGAAAATTGCAACGGTTTTCGATAATGCGTCTGTAAGCACAAATACCTGAACGCTAGGGGACTGATTCCCTTATCTACTACATCCTGTAGTAGGATACTATTTCCTTCAGATTT
>OBEQ010102666.1_pt1 | contig 10995 bp, 9 predicted proteins | sample 1670901 | NCBI WGS metagenome assembly OBEQ01 (sample SAMEA104232315, study PRJEB22302) | groundwater metagenome | biome: forest; feature: aquifer; material: groundwater | place: USA | collected 2011-08-07 | depth 5.4 m | reverse complement strand
GGTCCGGCAGCGGTCGTCAATGCCGGTGCTGTCGTGGGCGCCAACGTCATCGTCAACACCGGCGCCATTGTCGAGCATGACTGCGTCGTTGGTGACCATGCCCATGTCGCGACCGGGGCGAAGCTGGCAAGTACGGTACGCATCGGCTCCGACGCTCACATCGGTGCTGGCTCGACGGTGCGACAATGCCTGTCGATCGGCGAGGGTGCCGTTGTGGGGGCGGGCGCCGTTGTCGTAAAGGATGTTGAGCCCTGGACCGTTGTGGTGGGCGTCCCCGCTCGTGTGCTGCAGCGTCAGCGCTCCGACGCGCCAGCCCTTGCGGGGCCTCACGAGACAAGGTGACCCAGTGAGCGTGCGGATTATTCCAAGACTCGACATCAAGGGACCGAACTTGGTGAAGGGGATCCATCTGGAAGGACTGCGGGTCCTCGGCAAACCCGAGCACTTTGCCCGCTACTATTACGAGCAGGGGGCCGACGAACTCCTCTATATCGACGTGGTCGCAAGTCTCTATGGACGCAACAGCCTTCTCGAGATCATTTCGAAGACCTCTCAGGAGATTTTTATCCCGCTGACCGTTGGCGGAGGGTTACGAACGCTGGACGACATCCGGGAGGTCTTGCGGGCCGGAGCGGACAAAGTCTCCCTCAATACGGCCGCCGTCCATCATCCGGAATTCATCCGGCATGCCGCGCGGCAGTTTGGATCCTCGACCATTGTGGTGTCAATCGAGACGATTAAGAAATCGGATGGAAGCTACGAAGCCTACACGGATAACGGGCGTGAAGCCACCGGTCTCGATGCCGCTGAATGGGCCATGCGAGCGGCTGAACTTGGTGCCGGGGAGTTGCTCGTGACAGCCATTGATCAAGAAGGGACAGGGAAGGGTTTTGATCTTGAACTCATCAGGGAGATCGCAGAAACGGTGACGATTCCCGTGATCGCCTGTGGCGGCGCCGGAAGCCCAGAGCATGTCTACGATGTCATCGAGCGGGGCAAGGCTGATGCCATCTGCCTCGCCTCGCTCTTTCACTATCACGCCATCAAGCACTCTGGGGTGGTGGCCAACACTCCGTTTGAGGAAGGCAACATCGAATATTTGAAAAACCAACGAGGCTTCTCTAGGATCCAGGAGACAACGTTGCCAGATTTGAAAGCCTACTTATTGGAGCGTGGGATCTCGTGTCGGAATACGGTGGGAGAATCTGCTCACACTCTGCCAGAGCTTCGTCCCAGATGACACCACAGAACTCCACAGAGCCACAGAGGGTTATCCGACGGATTGCTCTGTGCTTCTGTGGCGATTCTGTGCCTCTGTGGTGTGATCTAGGGTTTTGAAACAGCTTCTAGAAAAGGGAGGGACACGATGCCTGTTCAGGTTGAGGCGATAGCTGAACGCGGAGAAGCCCGCTACGGTTTACCCGAGCAGGTGGTGTTTTGCAGACGGTGCGTGTTGTCGAATCAACGGCCCTGCTCGTCGATCGAGTTCAAACACACAAAGGAGGAGCGGCATCGGCCGCTCCACATCGATGAGGAAGGGATCTGCGATGCCTGCCGCGTGGCTGAGCTCAAGAGACGAACCGATTGGTCGAAGCAGGAAGAAAAACTCTTGCAGCTGTTGGATCGGTACCGTCGGCAGGATGGCCACTATGACTGCATTGTCCCCGGGAGCGGCGGGAAGGACAGTGCCTATGCCGCCCACATCTTGAAATATAAATATGGGATGCATCCACTCACCGTCACCTGGCCGCCAATCCTCTACACCGAGATCGGGTGGAGGAACTTCCAAAGTTGGCTCGAGGTGGGAGGCTTTGACAACGTCACCTTCAAACCGAACGCGCAAGTGCATCGTCTCTTGACCCGCTTAGCGATCGAAAACCTCCTTCATCCGTTCCAAACGTTTATCCTCGGTCAGAAGAACCTGGCACCGAAGATCGCCATGAAATACAACGTCCCCCTGATTTTCTATGGAGAGAATGAGGCTGAGTACGGGAATCCCATCGCGGACAGCGCCGTCTCTCTCCGTGACAAGTCATACTATATGATGCGCAATCCCTCGGAGGTCTTTCTGGGAGGCCTTTCGATTCCTCAACTCGTCAAGACCTACGGGTTTTCGCTGAACGACCTCAGGCCGTATCTCCCGGCTGATAGCCAGGAGCTGGAACGCTCCGGGATTGAAGTGCACTACTTGGGGTACTACCTCCACTGGACGCCGCAAGAGAGCTACTACTATGCGGTGGAACACACCGACTTTGCGGCGAATCCGGTTCGAACGGAAGGGACCTACAGCAAGTACAACAGCCTCGATGACAAGATCGACGGACTCCATTATTACACGACCTATATCAAGTTTGGCCTCGGTCGGGCCAGCTACGATGCCGCCCAAGAGATCCGCAACAACCATCTGACACGTCCGGAGGGCATCGCGCTGGTTCGGCGCTTCGATGGGGAATTTCCCGGGCGGCATTTCCACGAGATCACGGAGTCTATCGGCATGAAACCGGAACGCTTTATGGAGCTGTGCGACACGTTTCGTTCCCCCCATTTGTGGAAGCGGGAAGACAACGGCTGGCAGTTGCGGTCTCAGGTGTCTTAGGGGGATCCATGTACTCAGATCTGGCAACCTTATGCATCAAGAGGGATAGTTCCCTGCAAGACGCCATGGCGATGTTGGATCGCAGCCGAATCGGTATCGTGCTGGTAGTGGACGATGACTGGCGTCTCCTCGGGACCATTACCGATGGGGATTGTCGCCGCGCGATGTTGGACAGGGTGAATTTGGATCAGCTCATCAGTGTCCTCTTGGCAAGGAAGGCGACCACCGCCTATGCCACACCGATTACAGCCCCCATGAACGCCCCGAGCGGCACGTATTTGCAATTGCTCAAGCAGCACAAGATCCTCCACCTGCCGCTGCTGGATGGCGAGCAACGCGTGGCAGGGCTGGTCACCGTGGACGATTTTGTCCCGAACAACATCCCGCTCAAGGCGGTGGTGATGGCAGGAGGTCAGGGCACTCGTCTCAATCCGCTGACCGAGGACATGCCGAAACCGATGTTGCCGGTTGGGGATCGGCCGATCATGGAAATTATCATTCAGCAACTACGCGACGCGGGGATTAAACAGGTCAAGGTGACGACGCACCATAAACCTGAGAAAATCACCGACTACTTCGGCGATGGGAGCGACTTTGGGGTCGAGCTCTCCTACGTGACGGAAGACCGGCCGCTGGGGACGGTGGGGGGGTTAGGGCTCCTCGAGACCCCACAGGAGACCACGTTAGTCATCAATGGGGACATTCTGACGCAAGTCGACTTTCGGGCCATGCTGGCCTATCACAAAGAGCATGGGGCGGAGCTGACCGTGGGAGTCCGACACTACGACATCAAGGTGCCCTATGGAGTGGTCGAGTGCGATGGGCCCGTGGTGCGCCGGTTGAGCGAGAAACCGGTCCTCGGACTGTTCGTGAACGCCGGCATCTATCTGTTGGAGCCAGCCGTCTACCGTTTTATCCCGAACGGCCAGCGCTTTGACATGACCGACCTCATCCAGCGCCTCATCGAGGAAGGCCGGCCGGTCGTGAGCTTCCCCGTGCGGGAGTATTGGCTGGACATCGGCCAGGCCGCGGACTACGAACAGGCGCAGGAGCACGTGAAGACGTGGAAGCCCTCCCCATGACCCCTCGAAGAGGTGTGGCATGAAAGTCCGGATCATCCCGCGGCTCGATATCAAAGGTCCCAATGTGGTGAAGGGAATCCACCTGGAAGGCCTACGGGTCCTGGGGAGACCTCAAGACTTTGCGAGGATGTACTACGAGCAGGGGGCCGACGAGCTCATCTATCTCGATATGGTCGCGAGTTTGTATGGACGGAATAACTTAGCCGAGGTTGTGAGCCGGGCCGCCAGGGAGCTTTATATCCCGCTGACGGTCGGGGGTGGGATTCGATCCGTTCGCGACATCCAACGGTTGCTCAGGGCGGGCGCGGATAAGGTAGCCATCAATACGGCCGCCTTGCGGAACCCGCAGCTGATTCGTGACGGCGCCAACGCATTTGGCTCGCAGTGTATCGTGGTGTATATTGAGGCGAAGCAGCGAGGGCTTGACCGGTATGAGTGTTTGACGGACAACGCCCGTGAACGCTCCGGCATCGATGTCTTTGACTGGGTCCGAAAAGCTCAGGACCTCGGCGCCGGGGAAATCCTCCTGACATCGATTGACCGTGAGGGAACCGGAAAAGGCTACGATCTCGAGCTGACGGCGAGGGTGACGGAGTTGGTTGATATTCCCATTATCGCATCGGGAGGAGCTGGACGCCCGGAGCACATTGAGGCGGTTATCAGGAAGGGCAAGGCCGATGCCGTGTGCGCGGCCTCGCTGTTCCATTACGCCTTACTCGATGAGGTGAGCCGTAACGCGGAGGGACTGACGTTCGAGGAGGGGAACCTTGAGTTCCTCAGGAAGCGGTTACCGATCCTGAGATTGGGTCGTCGGCACATCAAGCCGACCACCATCAACGATCTGAAAGCACTTCTCGCCACCGCCGGTCTTTCCGTCCGGAGAATTCAGCACCCTCTCAACTCTCGACGTTTCTACAGTGGCATGCCTGGAGTGCGCAAGCTGGAGCTGCAAGCGGTATGAAAAAGCAAGTCACTGTTGTTGATTACGGGTTGGGGAATTTGTTCAGTGTTGGCAGGGCCCTGGCAGTCGTTGGCGCTGAAGTGAACGTGACGTGGAGGCCTGAGGCGATTCGTAGCGCTGACCGGCTCGTGCTCCCTGGCGTGGGCGCCTTTGGGGATGGGATGGAGAGGCTGCGGGAGCGGGAGCTCCTTGAGCCTCTTGCCCAGTTTGCAAAGAGTGGACGGCCGCTCCTGGGCATCTGCCTGGGCATGCAGCTGCTCTTCAGCGAGAGCGAGGAGTTCGGGCGACATGAGGGTCTGGGTCTGATCGCTGGCTCCGTGCTTCGGCTCAGCGAAGTTGATGAAGACGGCCAGCGCGTCAAGGTCCCTCACGTTGGCTGGAGTGAACTGGAGCGACCTGGGTTGGGGGCGGATTGGGATTCGACGTTCTTGGATGGCCTGGCCGACGCGGAGTCCATGTACTTCGTCCATTCGTACGTGCCGTTTCCTGAGCGTGAGACGCTGATCCTCGCGCGGTTCACGTATGGTGGGCGCAGCTACTGTGCGGCGATCGAAGAGAACAATCTTATGGGGATCCAATGCCATCCAGAGAAAAGTGGGCACGTTGGTCTGCGGGTGTTGTCGAATTTCCTGAACCGATAACCGGCGGCGAGACAGATGGAAGGAGGGGAGGCCATGACGACTTTGCTCACTGAGACGGCGATCCCGTCTCCCGTCTCGATCGGGGGGTTGGAGAAGCAGTTATCTATCCTCCCGAAAGAGGTCACATTCTGCCAGCGGTGCGTGGTGTCGAATCAGCGTCCACGGATCCTCTTCGATGACGAAGGAATCTGCAGCGCCTGTCGCTTTGCGTATGAGAAATACCACCTCATCAATTGGAAGGAACGTGAAGAGCAGTTGGTCCAGTTACTGGACCAGCATCGGCGGAAAGACGGGTCCTGGGATATCATCGTGCCGTGCAGTGGTGGAAAAGATTCCTCCTATGTGGCGCACCAGCTGAAGACGAGATACGACATGCATCCGCTGACCGTGACGTGGGCACCGTTCCGCTATACGGAAACCGGGTATCGAAATTTCCTCAATTTTGTTGACGCTGGGTTTAACAACTTCATGGCCTACCCGAACGGCCAGTTTCATCGAAAATTGACACGGCTCGCATTCGAAGAACTGGGAGATGCGTGGCAGCCATTCGCGTATGGGCAGTTGTGCTTCGCGTTTCACGTGTCACTCCGCTTTAATATCGATCTCATCTTCTTTGGCGAAAACGGCGAAGCTGAATACGGTGGTGATCCGAAGAACAACTACCGACCGTATATGCCGTTGGAAGATTGGGCGACGTTGTACTTCAAGGGGACCACGGTGGATGAACTGGTGCAGTTTGGCCTGAGGCACAAATCCTATTTCACGGGGAACGATTTTAATCCCCCAGACCTTCAATTCTACCGGCCACCCCCTATTGAAAAGCTGATCGCGACGGGCATCCAGATGCACTGGTACTCGTATTATCACAAATGGGTCCCCCAGGAGAATTACTATTACAGCGTTGACAGCACAAGCTTTTCAGCTAACCCGGAGCGTTCAGAAGGGACCTACTCGAAATACGCGAGCCTGGACGATCGCATGGACGGGTTCCATTTCTATATGGCGTTCATCAAGTTCGGGATCGGTCGGGCGACGTCCGATGCGGGGCACGAGATCCGCGACGGGCATATCACTCGCGAAGAGGGGGTGGCGCTCGTCCGTCGGTACGATGGCGAGTTCCCTTCAAGGTACTTCCCTGAATTTCTCGAGTATCTGGACATTGACGAGGAGCACTTCTGGCGTGTCGTGGATCACTACCGACAGCCGCACATCTGGGCGAAGGTGAACGGAACCTGGAAGCTCAGGCACCAGGTCTCCTAACCGTGGCCGTGGAAATGGAACTCGATCTGACCACCAGCTGGCAAGGCCGACGCGTCCTGGTGACGGGAGCAGGCGGGTTTATCGGCAGCCACTTGGCCGAGCGGATGGTGGAGCTGGGCGCTCAGACACGAGCGTTTGTCCACTACCATGCGAACGGTTCGTGGGGATGGATTGACCACTCGCCGTTGAAGGAGCACATGGAGGTTATTGCCGGAGACATCTGCGATCGGGAGAGTATCGCGCGTGCCATGAAGGAGGTGGATATCGTCTTCCACCTGGCGGCGCTCATTGCCATCCCCTACTCCTACCACGTGCCCAGCTCTTTTGTGAACACCAATATCACTGGGACGCTGAACATCTTACAAGCCGCTCGGGAGAGCGATGTGAAGCGGGTGGTGCACACCTCCACCAGCGAAGTGTACGGGACCGCTCGTTACGTGCCGATCGATGAGCAGCATCCGCTCCAAGCGCAATCGCCATACGCCGCGAGCAAGATCGGGGCGGATAAACTGGCTCAGTCGTTCGTCTTCTCCTTCGGTCTTCCCGTCGTGACGGTGCGGCCGTTTAATACGTTTGGGCCGCGCCAATCGGCCCGCGCGGTCGTGCCAACCATCATGATGCAGTGCCTCACCGATACCAAAGTGCGGTTGGGTCACCTCACCCCAACGCGGGATCTGAACTACGTCAGCGATACCGTTGAGGGATTTGTGCGCTCCGCTGTCTCGCCAGAGGCGGTCGGCTGCACCATCAACCTCGGCTCCGGACGGGAGACCAGCATCGGAGAACTCGCTCGGATGATCGTCGCGTTGTCAGAGAGGCCGCTCGAAATCGAGCAGGATGAAGAACGGATGCGACCAGAGCATAGTGAAGTGGAGAGGCTCTTGGCGGACAACACCGTGGCGAGGCAGATGCTTGGATGGGAGCCGTCGGTCTCTCTTGAGGAGGGGTTGCGGTTGACCTTGGAATGGATGCGGGAGCATGTGGATGGATACCGCCAGGGCGTCTATGTTGTCTAATGCAGGCCGCACGATCGTCTCACCCGCTCCTGTCCCTCTGAGCGTGCCGGAACTGGGCGGGAATGAATGGACCTACCTGAAGGAGTGCCTGGATACTGGCTGGGTGTCGTCGTCCGGGCCGTTCGTTGAGCGCTTCGAACGCGATGTCGCCGCGTATGTCGGCGCATCGCATGCGGTCGCCGTCGTCAACGGGACCGCGGCCTTGCATATCGCTCTCAAGGTGGCGGGTGTGAAGCCGGACGATGAGGTCTTGGTCTCAGACCTCACCTTCATCGCGCCGGTCAACGCGATTCGCTACTGCCAAGCCCATCCCGTGCTGATTGACGCCGATCCTGCGACCTGGCAGATGGATGTTGAGCAGGTGGCCAGGTTTCTCGTTGAGGAGTGTGAGCTCCGTGCCCGGGCGTGTTACGACCGGCGCAACGGCAGACGAGTCCAGGCGATCCTGCCCGTTCATCTCTTGGGACTGGCCTGCGAGATGGGGCGGATCGTGGAGCTGGCGAAGCGGTATCACCTCCGAGTGGTGGAGGACGCGGCGGAGGCGGTTGGTGTTAGGTTCCGAGGTCAGCACGTCGGGACGTTGGGAGACCTCGGGGTGCTGAGCTTCAACGGCAACAAGATTATCACGGCTGGTGGAGGGGGCATGTTGCTGACGGGCGACCCCGAGCTGGCCCGATACGCCAGGTATCTGACCACCCAGGCGAAAAACGACGAGGTGGAATCCATCCACCACGAGATCGGCTATAACTACCGTCTCACGAACATCCAGGCGGCGTTGGGGGTGGCCCAACTGGAGCAGCTTGACGGGTTCATCGCGAAAAAACGAGCGATTGCCCATCGGTACGAAGCGTTGCTCCGTCGCGCGCCGAACATCACGCTGATGCCCACCCCCCCGTTGGTCGAGCCGACGTACTGGTTGTACACCATCCTCTTGAGAGAAGGGACGACGTGGCCGCAACGTCAGGCGGTGATCCAGCATCTCCACCATCGGGGATTCAGCGCCAGACCGCTTTGGCATCCAATCCACGGGCTCCCGCCCTATCAGGACTACCGAATGGGCGCACTCGGCAGTGCCACGGCGCTCTACGAACGCGCCGTGAGCCTCCCATCAAGCGTCGGGCTGCGGTTTGATGATCTTGAGCGGTGCGTGGAGGCGCTGCTCGAGACGGGAGGTACTGGCTGATGGGGGCGTTTGCTTCGAACGATATCGCCTACTTCATCGAGTGCCTCACGCTACGGACGTGGGCAGGCTCGGTGTTTCCGCACCTCCTCTGGCGCCGATTCCGTGGAAGGCGAAGGGGCGATCGTTGCTACGTCTTTGAGGGGTCTCGTCTCGCGCTTGCCGTTGCCCGCGCCTCGGTGTGGGCAACCGGTGTCCCGGTTGAGTTGTTGCAATTTAGGCTCTTGGACGTGCTCGATGAAGACGGCTTGTTGCTGCGGTTGCGGGTCGCCTATCAGAATCTGGCAGAAGTCCAGGCCGATGTCGTCCAGGATCCGGCGTTCCGCAGGATCGATGAACTCCATCCCTTCGAGCGCTATGTCTTAGTCTACCTCGCCAAGCTGATCGCCAACCTGAGTCTCTTTGACCGTGAGACGCTCGGGCGCACACTCCTCACCGTTCAGGTATGCCGCTGGAAGGTGAGGCAGGAGCCGCTGAATGGCATGGTGCCTCTCTTATTCCTCGAGCGTCGGCCCTGGCTCCGTGCCATCACCCGCTATGCCACCCGGCATCAGGTGATGACGGTGCCCGTTGGGCCGTCGTTCAACGCAAAGAAGTGGTTTCGTCAGCTTCCGGTTCCGGAACTCAAAGTGGCGTTGCGATGGGTGCGCTCGAATTATTTACAATGGGTCGAGCGCCGTTCCTGGAAGGGGAAGGTGGTCCGACCGTTGCACCGTTCAACGGATCGACATCGTTCGCCGCGACTGGCCGTCGAATTCTATGGGCACCTGAACCTTGCGCAACCGGAGCGGTATTCGGATCTCTTTTTCTGGCAGCAGTCCTCACTCCCGGCCGAGGATGTGCTCGTGACGTTTACTATCGCAGAGGATCCGCTCGACGAAGACAAATGGCGGGAAATAACCGAACATGGCTTCTCCGCGGTGGCGATGAGGCCTCAGGCGACAACGCTGCCGTGGGTTCCGGTTTTTACTCCGCGTCCGCGTCTTCGACGTGAGCGTGTGCCAGCACGCCTGCTGGGCCCAACAGCCAGGAGTTCCGAGGGACATTGGCTGCGTCGTCAGCTGAGAGACTACCGCGTCCTGCGCTCTTCCTGGGAGGAATTCTTTACCACCATGGGAGTGAAGATGTACGTGTCCTGGTTTAAGTACGACGCATCCCACTGCGTCATTGCGGACGCCCTACAGCGTGTCGGGGGTGTGATGGCCATCTACCAGCGGGCGTACGAGTCCCATCCATCGGCCGAAACCACGATTACGGCGGACGTCGTCTTCGGATTCTCTCAGGGTGCCGCGGAGCTGGAACGGCGCTCAGGCTCGATCATTCCGTATCATGTCACCACCGGCTATCTGGGCGATCACCGATTTCCCTTATTGCGGCAGCAGGCCCAGGCCATGCGCGATCGGCTCCAGCAGAAGGGGGCGACGCACCTCTTGACGTTCTCTGACGAAAATTCACATGACGAGAAGCGATGGATGTCCGGTCATGTGATCATGCGAGAAAGTTACGCATTCTTACTCGACAAAGTGCTGACCGAACCGTGGTTTGGGCTCCTCATCAAGCCGAAAGTTCCTCTCACGCTGCGCCGCCGGCTTGGGCCTGTGCTCGAGCTCCTTCAGCGTGCTGAAGCGTCCGGGCGCTGTGTCGTGTACGAGGAGGGGGTGCTGCATGGGTCCTTTCCTCCCGCCGCGGCGGCCTTGGCGAGCGATGTCATGATTCATGGCCATCTTTGCGCAGCCACCGCCGGCTTGGAAGGGGCGCTGGCTGGTGTTCCGACATTGCTGATGGACCGTGAGGGGTGGGCCGTCAGTCCCCTCTATCGATTGGGTGTGGGTCGAGTGGTGTTCACGTGTTGGCCCGACCTGTGGAAGGCTTGTCTTGAGCACTGGAGGAGCCCTGGCGGGGTCCCCGGCTTTGGGGATTGGTCACCCATGCTCGATGAGCTCGATCCGTTTCGAGACGGGCGTGCCGCGGAGCGGATGGGAACGTATCTTCAGTGGTTGTTGGAGGGGTTCAAAGCGGGGTTGAGCCGCGAGACGGTATTGGCGGATGCGGCCGAGCGCTACGGCGTGATCTGGGGGAAGGATAAAATCAGGTCGGTCAACCTTCAGCCCGGGTCGGCGTCGGCCCCTACGGCTGACGCCACCACGGGCTTTCCTCACGATGCGTCTGTGGGCGACATCCCGGAGCAGGCGCATGTCGCGTAAGGTGGTATTTTTGGACAGAGATGGCACGATCGCTGAGGAGGTCAATTATTGCCGC